>Ga0209777_10002359_pt1 | contig 25026 bp, 28 predicted proteins | sample FrelakmetHBP12HB_FD_187147 | JGI IMG/M metagenome (GOLD analysis project Ga0209777, IMG submission 187147) | Freshwater lake sediment microbial communities from the University of Notre Dame, USA, for methane emissions studies -HBP12 HB (SPAdes)... | ecosystem: Environmental > Aquatic >... | reverse complement strand
TCAAAGTGTTTGATCTCGTCGAGGCGGTGGCCGACACGCCGACGACCGTCCTCATCACGGGCGAGAGCGGCACCGGCAAGTCGCTCGTCGCGCGGGCGATCCACCAGCAATCCAACCGCCGCGACAAGGCGTTCATCGAGGTGGCGTGCGGGGCGCTGCCGGAGTCGCTCCTGGAGAGCGAGCTCTTCGGCCACGTCCGCGGGTCGTTCACGGGGGCGGTCGCCGACAAGGCCGGCAAGTTCAAGCTGGCCGACGGCGGCACGGCGTTCCTCGACGAAATCGCCACCGCGACGCCCGCCCTCCAGGTGAAGCTCCTGCGCGTCCTCCAGGACCTCGAGTTCGAGCCGGTCGGCGGCACGAAGACCGAGCGCGTCGACGTGCGGTGCATCCTGGCGACGAACCGCGACCTCGCCGATGCCGTCGAGAAGGGCCAGTTCCGCCAGGACCTCTATTACCGCATCAACGTCGTGACGATCCATCTGCCGCCGATGCGCGAGCGGATCGGCGACATCCCGCTCCTCGCGGACCACTTCCTCAAGGCCCATTGCGAGCGGACGCATCGTACGATCCTCGGGTTCCAGCCCGAGGCGATGCAGCGGATGCAGGCCTTCGCGTGGCCGGGCAACGTCCGCCAGCTCGAGAACCTGATCGAGCGGGCCGTGGTCCTCTCGAAGAACCGGTACCTGACGCTCGACGACCTGCCGGACGAGGTCCGCGAGCCGAAGAACGGCGGCCCTGCGGCCGCGGAGGACGGCCGCGTCCTGCCCCTCAAGGACGCCCTCGAACGGCCCGAGAAGGAGCTGATCCTGCGGGCCCTGAAGAATTTCCACGGCAGCCGCCAGGCCACCGCCGACGCCCTCGGCATCAACCGGACGACGCTGTTCAAGAAGATGCGGAAGTTCGGGATCGAGGGGTAAACAGAGTGCGGAGCGCGGAGTGCGGAGTTAACATCAGCCTCAACCTCAACACACTTCGCCGCCCACCTCGGTGGGCGTTCGCCGTTGTATGCCAGGCAGAGGCGGCATTGCAGCCTACGCAGTTCCGCCTTCCTCCACGACCTTGAAGCCCATGAGCGTGCTCAGGTCATCGAGGGCCTTCCGGTGATCGCCGTAGAAGACGGCGCGATGAAGGAGCGTCATCACGTCGCCTTTGATGACGCCGCCGCCCCAGTTGAGGAACAGTCGCCGCGCATCCGGCACGCTCTGGGTAAACTGCGTGCGGCATGCCAGCGGGCTGGTGCTCGTCTCGGTGATCTTGCCCGTGACGACCAGCATCGTGTCGAGACTGACAAGCTTGGCGCAGGTGACGGGTTGGCCGACGCGGTTCTCGACCTCCAGGGCGACGCCGCCGCGCGTGTCCGTCTGCGAGCGGATCGTGAACGGGAGCCGCTGACCTCCCGGGCCGTCCATCTTCGTCGAGGACGTGCAGTGGAAGTGAATCATGGCGTTCTTGGCGGCGTCGATCACCGGGTCCGTGATGAACCCCGGCACGCGGAAGGCGTAGCTGAAGAGGAGCATCGTGAGGGTCGAGTCGATGTCGCCCTCGCAGGCGCCCACGAGGCCCTGGTCGTTGAGCTTGCTGAACGTGAGGCATCCTCTCGGGTTGCCCATGCAGTGGACGGAGCATATCGCCCGGGCCTTTTCCTGGATCATGAGGTCGCGCACGGCCAGGTAGAGGCGGGCCGAGTCGATGATTTCGGGCGTCTTCGGCTCGACGATCTTGCGGGCCTGGCTGATCCAGTAGCCTTGGGCCTCGGCCTCGGCCGCCTTGTCGTCGATCCCCTTGAAGAGGCCCATGACGCGCTCGTGCGGGACGACGACGAGTTCCGCGCCGAGCTTCTTCTTGACCTCGTCGGCGGAGCAGGCGGCCGCGGTGCCGTGCGGGCCGCCCCACGCGAGGATCCGCGTCTGCCTCATCCGGGCCGGGACCCTCAGGAGACCAACGGCCCGGTCGATCTCGCCCCAGTCGCTCGTCGGCAGGAGAAGGACCTTCTTGCCGTCCCGGCGCCATTGAGGGAAATACATCCATCCGTGGCCGCTGAATGGCTGCGAGAACAGGGCCGTCGGCAGCCCGACGTCCACGAGGGGCGTGAGGACCGGCGCATCGCCGCCGTGGCCTGACAGGTGGAGGATGAGGAGGGCGTCGGCCTCCGCCAGCTTCTTCGCCACGTCGGCGGGATCGGCCGGCGGGATCGTCTCGCCCCCGACGAACTTGACGTCGCCAAGCTTCTTCTCGAGGTCGGCCAGGTACTGCTCGAGCTTGGCCAGTTCCTCCTTCGAATGGGTCAGGTACCCTTCGCCGACCCGGCCGGCATAGAGCTTGTAGATCCTGACGGGCGGCGGCTCGGGCCAGGAGGCCTCCGGCGCGGTCGCGGGCTCGCCCGCCCGCAGTTCGCCAAGCGCCAGGGAGGCGGCCAGCGCGGCACCGCCGGCGGCTGTCGTCTTCAGAAAACCGCGTCGCGTGAGCGGAAGGGTCATGCCTGGCTCCTTGAACGGGGTGAGAGGTGCAGATCCATGCTACCGCGAGGGCGGGGTGGGTCAAGGATAACATTTCGCCGGCGAGCCGGCTTGCCGTGCCTGGCCCCGGTGATGGGGCCGGATTGCGGCTTGACGCCCTTAGTAGAATGTGTACACTGAGAGTGAACAGTCAGCGAAAGGGTGCATCATGGAAGCCTCAGTGCTGGACTTGAGACGACGCATGAGGGACATCTTGAGGGCCGTGGAACGCGGCGAATCGGTAACGCTTCTCCACCGGGGGCGCCGCAAGGCCGTCATTGTGCCCGCCGACAGGAGCGCCGCCGCCAAGGACGATGTCCGAACGCACCCGGCCTTCGGCATGTGGAAGGATCGCGAAGACCTCCGCGACGTGGCTGGGGCCGTCCGCAAGATACGTCGAGGGCGCGGCCATGCTGTTTGATACGGATGTCCTCGTCTGGGTCCTGCGCGGAAACGGGAACGCCGCCGATGCTATGAACCGGGACCCGCAGCGGCAGTGTTCGGTCGTCACCTATATGGAACTCCTCCAAGGAGCGCGTGATAAGCAGGAGGTCCGCGAGATCAAGGCGTTCCTTGCCGAGCGCGGCTTCGAGATGCTGCCTCTTACGGAGAACATTGGCCACCGGGCTTCCATCTACCTGGAGGAGTACCGCCTTAAGCAGGGCATTGAGATGGGAGACGCCCTCCAGGCAGCTACTGCTGTCGAGAACGGCGTCACGCTCTTTACTGCCAATCGGAAACACTATCGGCCCATCGCCGAGCTGAATGTGAAGTTCTTCTCCCCCTAGGCCTCGTGCGCCTTCCGCCCGTAGACCTTCTCGTACGCCTTGCACGCCGGGCAGACGCTTCCCTCCACGTGCTTGACGAACCAGAAGCACAGGCCGCGCTGGCGGGTCCGCGCGCGGCGACAGGCGGGGCACTGGCGGCAACGCTCGGCGAGCCAGCGGTCGCGGGGGGTGATGGCGGCGGGCGGGGTCATGCTTCGATCACCTCGTCGCGCACGAAATGCAGGCGGATGATCTTGGGACGTTCGGCGGGGTTCTCGAAGTAGCAGGTTATGGCTTCGCGGACATTCTCGCGAAGGGCTTCAATCGTGTCGGCCTCGGTGAAGATGGAGAGGCCCAAGGCGCGGGCAGTGAAGCCGCCGTCGGGGTCTTCCTCGACCTGGAACACGATCTCGCCCATAGTCTTGTCTCCTGCAAGGCCGCTGACGGTATTCTACATTCAGCCTATCCCAGGAACAAGCACGGCGGGGTCAATGGGAAACGGGGGAACCGCCGTGCGGCGCCGGCGTCGAAGAAGATGGCATGTCCTCTGTGGAGGATCACGGCATGAGAGTGCTGATTGTCTCGGTCGTGTTCCTGGCGACGGTCATCGGGCTCTCCGGTGCGGCGCTGGCGCCCGCGCAGGCGGCACAGCCGAAGGCCGACGCGCCGAAAGTCTCGGCCGAGCAACTCGACATCTGCGAGGTCGTGTTCCGGCACCAGTTCGGGCACAATGCCTCGGCCGTGAAAGAGAAGGCCGCGGCGTACTTCCTGAGGATCTTCGAGAAGGACCCGCCGGAGGAGTTCCTCCAGAGGTTCAAGGACAACAAGCCCCCCGTTCGGAAGGGCTCCGAGTTTGCTGCGGGCAAGGGCCTGGAGTTCCACGTCGATTCCATCAAGCGCGTCGACGCCGACAAGGCCGTGGTCGAGGGAGGCTACTACGAGGCCGGCACCAGTGCCTCCTACAACGTGTACACGGTCGTCCGCAAGGACGGCAAGTGGGTGGTCGTGTCGGACGAGTTGAAGGCGATCTCCTGAGTCTTGCCACCGCAAGAAGACGCGCGGCGGGTCCGGAGACCCGCCGCGCGAAAACGCCCTGAAACCTCCTCAACGGGCGACGGCCGAGCCGTGACGCCACGACCTCCGCGAGATCCTCGGGTCTGGGGCGGCTTGCGAAGGCGGCGTTGATCCAGGCCAAGAACAAAGGATGGCCTGTTCGAACAGGAGATTGCCATGAAAGGCCCGTGTTTCGCGTTAGGCGTTATCGGAATTGGTGTCACGTTGTTATTGGCGGTCCAAGCGGCATCGCAAGCAGTCGCCGACGATTCCGTGGCTGCTCCGCCGGACAAGACTGCCGAGACCGGAAAATCTACGGCGGCGGGTCAATCGGCCGCGGCGCCGGCCGACCCGCTGGCGGCGCGAGGCCACCTGCCGATGCCCTGGCGGATTATCGGCGCCTCGTTTATCTCGCTGGAGAAGGGCGAGGCCGGCTGGACCCCCGGCCTCATGGCCGATGGGTACTACCTGGTGGACTTCGACGAGTTCGGCCTGGTTTGGCGGCACGCCGACATCGAGGACCATTACGCCTGCACGCTGGGCAAGGACGGCGCCTTTGAGGGCCGTGACCGCGCGGGTGCCAGGGCCGAGGGCCGCGTAGACCTGGCCCGCGGCGAACTGACGTGGCAGGGAAAGAAGTACCGCGTCCGCACCTATGAAGAGATTGCCAGGGAGAAGAAGGCCCTGGAGCCGGCGCTCAAGCCCACCGATGCCGCCTGCCCAATCAAATCGGCCGACGGGAAGATCCTCCAGATCGACCTGAAGTCCGAGCAGCGGGGTGGCGCCGGTCTCACGTTCGCCATGGGCCACTTGCACGCCGACTACCTCGGACACCAGGGCGAGTGGGCTCTCCTTCGTATCTACACGGACATCGAGTTGGGTGAGGATCTCGCCCTGTACCGGCTGCCCATCTCAGACGGCACGGCCACGATCCAGATCAAGGCGAACCTACCGAGCTACTCCTTCGGTGCGGCCAAGAGCAAGGTGGTTTGGCACGGGGTTGGCCGGTTCTTCGGCGATGGAAGCGGCTGGACCGCGACGGCGGAGGACCGCACGCACCCGGCCAACAATCACCACGACATCATCAACGCGAACGGGGGTACGAGCGCCTACGTCTTGACCCGTGACATGCAACCGGGACGGGGGGACGAAGTTCAGCCAAGAACGCGGGTCCACGTGCGCTTATGGTTCTACGCCGATAAAGACTACACGATGTTGCGGACGGACGCCCGTCAGGGCGAGAAGATCATCTTCACGGTCGGCCCCTGGAGGGACGACGCGGTTCGGGCCTACATGTCCGACGGCGTGAGCAAGGCGCTCGACGGAATGGTGCGCGGCATGAAGGCGGGGGGCTGGCGGCGGGCGCAGATGAACCAAGTCGTGGCCCAGGACCTGGAGAAGCTCCTGCCCGGCATGAAGGCCGGCGAGGTCGTCTACATCGAAGTCAACCTGCTGACCATCGAGGGCAGCAATGCCGGACGCCCAATACCGCCGGAATATGCCCCCGAGGCCCTGGTAGGCACGGTGAAGGAAGTTCCGGAAGGCAACTGGACGAATGACAATCCTCCGACAGTGGTCGTGCAGGTATTGGAAGTCTGGCGCGGCGGGCTCAAGGTGCCAAGCGAACTGGCGGTGACCTGGGCGGCCCCCGACAGCGGCATCGACACCAGCGGACGCGAGGCGCAGCTCGAAGCGTGGAAGAAGACCCGGCTAGAGCTGCCCAAGGTGGGGACAAAATGGATCATCTTTGGAACGATGAGCAAAAAGGGCCTGGTCTCGGCGACTGACGGCAACGTTGCGTGGACGGCGGAACGTGCGGCGAGGCATCGGAAGCTCGTCGCCACCGTGGCGCCGCCGGCATTCATAGAGCTCAACCAACCCGCGTTTCTTAAATCCTTCAACGATGCGTTCAAGGACGACCTCGAAACAGCGGTGCCCGGGCCCATGCAATCGTCCAGCGTGTGCACGTTTACGTATGCCGAGGACGGACGACCGATCATGCTGCTGCCCGTCCGTCCGCGGCACGAGGGTTTTTTCATCGTGCGTTACGAAATCACTGTTCCCGCGGAGAAAGAGGCCAACACCAGGAAGGGAGGGGAGAAGTTTGCGTGTGAATTCCCCTTCACGGTGGGCAAGAAGGATACGCCGCGATACCTCAACTATGCCAATGGGAACAATACCATCCTGCCGGTGTGTAACGTCGGAGACACGATCCTCCTGCCGCTGGCCCAGGCGGCCAACGACGGCACATTCTCCGCGACGACGCATGTGAGGACGAAAGGCGGCAACGACGCAGAGGCGGCAGCGAAACACCTCGCGTGGCTCGCCGAGGATGATCGCAAAGCAATCGCGGAATTCGACGCGTTGCCGAAGCACTTTCCACCCAACGACCTGGTGAAGCTTACGAATCACGCCGAGCCGGGATTCAAGATCCTGGGCGTGGCGACGGAGCGATTCCGCCACCGCATCTCGACCCGGGCGACAGATTCCTGCAACTTGTTGCTCGAAGCCGTCGGGCCGGGCGAGTTTTCGCTCTCCACTTCAGTGACGCCGGAGACGCCGGCGATGAAGCGGCAACATTTCGATCCGACCCCGCTGCTGTTCGATCCGATCCCGCTGGTGGTGGTCGGCCGCGATCAGGCCATTACGGTGATGCTCAGGCATTACCTGTGGCAGAGAGTTTCCGGCGATGAGCTATCTTCTACCACGAGCTACAGCGAATATCGGCCGCGGGCCAATGACCCGGGCGCTCCGGCGACGGTGCTCCGTGTCGGTGATCGGCTGACGATGGCCGCGTGGAGGGAAGTGATCGAGGTGGATGGGCATACCGGCCAGCCCGTCCAGCCGCATGCGCTACCGGCGATCACACTGGAAAAAAAGGCTCAGGGAGCCCTCTGACGGCGCCAGTACCCGCCATGACCATTAAGAAGGTTGCCGTTGGGGAGCCAGAAATCCAACCGCGGACTTTCGCGGCCCACATGGTTAACAGAGAACCCCAAGCCCCCCGTTCGGAAGGGCTCCGAGTTTGCCGCGGGCAAGGGCCTGGAGTTCCACGTCGATTCCATCAAGCGTGTCGACGCCGACAAGGTCGTGGTCGATGGAGGCTTCTACGAAGTCGGCCGCAGTGGCAACGCCAATGCCTCCGGCAACGTCTACACGGTTGTCCGCAAGGACGGCAAGTGGGTGGTCGTGTCGGACGAGTTGCAGGTGCTCACCTGAGTCGTGCCACCGCAAGAAGACGCGCGGCGGGTCCGCCTGCCCCGAGCTTGTCGAGGGGGTGACCCGCCGCGCGAAAACGTACGGACAAACGTTCGTCGCCGTTCCGGCGACGGCTAGACGGTCTAGTACATGTCCTCTCCGCCCATGCCCGGCCCGCCGCCGCCCTTCTTCTTCTTTTCCGGGATCTCGGACACCAGGGCGTCGGTCGTGAGCAGGAGCCCCGCGATCGAGGCCGCGTTCTGAAGGGCCACGCGCTCGACCTTCGTCGGCACGATGATGCCCGTCTTCACGAGGTCCTCGAACTGGTGCGTCAGGGCGTTGTAGCCGAAGCTCACGTCGCTGGACTCGTCGACCTTCTGGCCCACGATGGAGCCGTCCATGCCGGCGTTCTCGGCGATCTGCTTGATGGGGGCCTCCAGGGCGCGGCGAACGATGTCGACGCCGATCTTCTGGTCGCCCTTGAGCTTGAGCTTGTCGAGCACTTTGCGGGCCCGCAGGATCGCGACGCCGCCGCCCGGGAGGATGCCTTCCTCGACGGCCGCGCGGCACGCATGGAGGGCGTCCTCGACGCGGGCCTTCTTCTCCTTGACGGCCGACTCGGTGGCGGCCCCGACGCGGATCTGGGCGACGCCGCCGGCCAGCTTCGCCAGGCGCTCGTTGAGCTTCTCCTTGTCGTAGTCGCTGGTGGTCTTCTCGATCTCGGCCTTGAGGGCGTCGATGCGGCCCTTGATGGCGTCGGCCTTGCCGGCGCCCTCGATGATCGTCGTGTTGTCCTTATCGATCGTGATTTTCTTGGCGGTGCCGCAATCGGCCAGTTCGACGTTCTCGAGCTTGATGCCGAGGTCTTCGAAGATCGCCTTGCCGCCCGTCAGGATGGCGATGTCTTCCATCATGGACTTGCGGCGGTCGCCGAAGCCGGGGGCCTTGACCGCACAGACCTGGAGGGTGCCGCGCAGCTTGTTGACGACCAGCGTGGCGAGGGCGTCGCCCTCGATGTCCTCGGCGACGATGAGCAGGGGCCGGCCCGACTGGGCCACCTTCTCCAGCAGCGGCACCATGTCCTTGATGGCCGTGATCTTCTTCTCGTGGATCAGGATGTAGGCGTTCTCGAGCTCGGCGGTCATCGACTCGACGTTCGTGATGAAGTGCGGCGAGATGAACCCCTTGTCGAACTGCATGCCTTCCACGAGCTCGACGTTCGTATCGAGGGACTTGCCCTCTTCGACCGTGATGACGCCGTCCTTGCCGACCTTGTCGATGGCCTCGGCGATCATCTTGCCGATCTCTTCGTCATGGTTGGCGGCGCAGGTGCCGACCTGGGCGACTTCCTTGGTGCTGGCAACGGGCTTCGACATTTTCTTGAGCTCGGCGACGATCGCATCGACGGCGGCGTCGATGCCGCGCTTCAGTTCCATGGCCGTGGCGCCGGCGGTCACGTTCTTCAGGCCCTCGTTGAAGATGGCCTCCGCCAGGATGGTCGCGGTGGTGGTGCCGTCGCCGGCGATGTCGCTGGTGCGGGAGGCCACTTCGCGGACCATCTGGGCGCCCATGTTTTCCCACGGGTCCTCGAGCTCGATTTCCTTGGCGACGCTGACGCCGTCCTTGGTGACGGTGGGGGCGCCGTAGCTCTTCTCGAGGATGACGTTGCGGCCGCTCGGGCCGAGGGTCACCCGCACGGCGCGGGCGAGGACGGCCACGCCGCGGCGAATGGCTTCGCGGGCTTCCTGATCAAAGGCTATTCTCTTGGCTGCCACGATCGGTTCTCCTTCGTCTTATGGTTGCGAGGTTATTTCTTCAGGATGGCCAGGATGTCGTCCTGGCTCATGATCAGGAGCTCTTCGCCGTCGACCGTCACTTCGGTCCCCGCGTAGCTCGTGAAGAGGACGTCGTCGCCGGCGGCCACGGACGGCTTCACCAGCTCGCCTTTCTCGGTCACTTTGCCGGGGCCGACCGAAATGATCTTGCCGCGCTTCGGCTTCTCTTTCGCCGTGTCGGGAAGCACGATGCCGCCCTTGGTTTTCGCTTCGGCTTCCATTCGCTTGACGACCACCTTATCTGCGAGGGGTGAGAGTTTCACTGCCAGCTCCTTTCGTGAGTGCGCCACACGTTTCACTGAACACACACAGGCCAGACTTACTATGCTAACACCGGGGAGCCCTGCGGCCAACGCTATTCCGTAACGCGCCAGCGAATGATCCGCGTCACGGTCGTGACGATGCACCGGCGGTCGGCGGGCTTCGCGAGGACGCTCTCGATCCTCAAGGCCCGGATCTCGGCCACCGGAAGGTCCTGCGGGTCGGCGGTCATCATGACGGCCGGCACCCGCTCGTCATGGCGGCGAATGATCCGCAACGTCTCGATCCCGTCGAGGCGCGGCATGTGAAAATCGATCAGCACGAGGTCCAGATGGGCCGCGCGGACCAGCTCGATCGCCTCTTCGCCACAGGTCGCCTGAAACGTGGTGAGCCCGAGGTCGCGGAGGATGTCCTCGACGACTTTCCGCCAGGAATCGTTGTCGTCCGTGATCAGGACCGACGGATTCAGGCTTTCGGGTTCACAGGCCCAGGCCACCATGTCGCGCCACCAACAGTTTCTGCGCCCACACGGACAGAAGCAACGGGTGTGCCAAAGGCTATGACCTGCGTCGGTATTCGCGCAACTAGCGTGATTGCAGAGACTTGCGGCCCTGGTCCGACGGCCGCCATTCTGGCAGTGGCGGGCGAAAATGTGCCAAAATAGGTGGGGCCGAGGGAAGGGCCTGCCAGGATGGCAGGGAGAAGCGATTGGCGGGCCGCAAGATGCCAAGATGCGCCGAATTCAAGGTGCGGGCTTGATGAGTGTTTGTTGGGAGGTCTGCGCTGCCCAAACAGTATCGGCAATCTTTCCAATCAGATCCACGACATTGGGATGGGTGTCACTGTCGACCTCTGAGTATCGGGCGGGATCTTGGATCAGAGTGAACCTGTCTTCCCCGCTGTGGACGATACCCGTGACGGCCTGCTTATCGTCCAGCATGCGTCTAATCTAATCCAGGACTGCGGTGATTCGCTCGGCACAGGGCGTCCCCTTCGTCAGTGCAAGCGTGAGGTTTACACCGTCCTGGCCGCAGGGCTCCGGAGGCACGATTCCTATGTACAGTGTGCCGTCCTCATCAACGCGTAGCTCGTCCAGCAGTGCCTTCATCTGTGATCCTCATCGAGGTCCATAGCCATGGCGCCGAATGATAACGATATCGGCGGCCCCAAGCAAGCGTTGCTCGACCATCACTTCGTCGCCGGGTCTGCCGCCGCCTCAACTCTCGCCGCCGGCGCCTCGGGGGTCTTCGGCCTGATCGCCGTCCAAGGGATAAGCAGGTTCACCGACGCGAGGGCCGCGATGAGGAGCACCGCTTTCTCGAATGTCTTTTGCGGTATCCGCGTGATGAACAGGATGCCGAGCACCCCGCCGACGAGGATCACGGGGATCAGGCAGGCGTTGATCGTGAGTGTCGAAGGGGTCACGAGGCCCAGGTTGGCGCTCAAGGGGACCTTGAGGCAGTTGACGATCAGGAAGTACCACGCGCCCGTGCCCATAAACTCCTTTTTCGGAAGGCCGTGGGCCAGAAGGTAGACGACCATGACCGGCCCGGCGGCGTTGGCGAGCATCGTCGCGAAGCCCGCCAGGAGGCCCATGAAGGCCGCGAACCACCAGGTATGTGGCAACTTGTTTTCCATCCAGTCGCCGCAACGGGCCCGGACGACCTGGAGCGCGATCATCGCCAGGACGATTCCCCCGAGGACGATCCGCATCTGGGGCTCGTTGATCCGCCCGAGGGCCATATAGCCCAGGAGGAGCCCGGGGATGACCCACGGGATGAGCTTGAAGAGGTGGCCCCACACGGCGTCGCGGCGGTAATAGGCGACCGCCAGGACGTCGCCGCAGATCAGCATCGGCAGGACGATGCCCGTCGACTCCCTGGCGGGGAACGCGACGGCCATCATCGGAATCGCCAGGATCCCGAGGCCGGACATGCCGGTCTTCGAGAAGCCCATGATGAGCGCGGCCGCTGCTGCCAGGCCCCACTGCCAGGTTTCCAGATGAACCACGGTATTCCTTTGCCGGCCCCGTTAGCCGCCCCGCTTGCCCGGAACGGGCCCAGACTTCGGGCGGGGCGCGCGTTGTTGTACCCATCACAAGACAAGGCGGTTGAACCGCAAAGAACGCAAAGGTACGGATTGACAAGGCGGCAAAATCTATATCATTGCCTCTTTGCCTTGTCCCTCTTGTCCGTGTCGTCCTTTGCGCTCTTTGCGGTTCCCCGCCTTGCCTTTCGTCACCAGGTCGTAGCACATCATCGCTTGAGGCGCTCGGCCCTTCTTGCCGCCGTCGCCTCAAAGACGTGCCACAGCATCTCCCGCTGGGCGGTGGTGAACTTCCGGTCGCGGCGGCCCATGACGCGCTCGGCGGTCAGGCAGAACTTGTCGAACTCGTATTCGACGAGGCCGTCCGCTCCGCCCCACGTGAACGACGGGATCTCCTTCGGCGGAAAATCGCCCCCGAAAACGTTGCAGCCCACGCCGACGACCGTGCCCGTCTTGAACATCGTGTTGATGCCGGACTTGGCGTGGTCGCCCATCAGGAGGCCGACGAAGAGGCTTCCGGAGTCGACCTCTTCCCCTTCGATCGTGACGCGGACGGTGCTGTAATTGTTTTTGAGGTCGGAGGAGTTGGAGTCGGCGCCGATGTTGCACCAGCGTCCGATGTAGGAGTGGCCGAGGAACCCCTCGTGCTGCTTGTTGGCGTAGGAATGGAGGACGGAGCGTTCGACCTCGCCGCCGATCTTCGACCAGGGCCCGGCGGTGACGCCCTCGTAGACCTTCGACAGGATGCGGACGCGGCTGCCTTCGCAGATGGCGGCCGGACCCTCGATGACCGCCCCCGCCATGACGACCGCCCGCGGGCCGATGTAGACCGGGCCGCGCTCGGCCAGCAGAATCGCCCCCGGCCAGACCTCGGCTTCCGGGCCGACGAAGATGTTCTCCGCGCCCACCAACGTGGCCGTCGGGTGGACCTTGCCGAGGACTTGCCCGCCCTGGCCCATCCGCGCGAAGTCGGCGGCGATCTGCCGCGAGTTCTGGTTCACGAGGTCCCACGGCCACGTGATGACCGGCAGGTTCACCCGGTGCGTCGGCAGTTGCGGCAGATACGCCAGGTCCAGCACGTCTCCGCGTATCGCGTCGGCGAGGACGGACCCGTCGGCCAGGCGTACCGCCACGACCGTCTCGCCTGAGCGGAAGACCTCTTCAGGGCCGGCGATGGGTATCTGGGCGGCCATGCGGGCGTGAGCGAGCATTCGCCCGTTCACGAGGAGCAGGGGCCCCGCCAATCGCGCGGCCAGCGCCGCCGGCGCGGCCGCGCCCCCGGAGAGGATTCGCAGCCCCAGGTCCTCCAGAATGGTGCGGCCCAGGTGCTCCCGCGCGTGGTACAGGATTTCCGCGCCGGGATACGCGGCCACGATCTTCTCGGCCAGCGTCGCGATGCCGCACCGAAGGTCCCAGACCGGCCGCGTCCACGTGAAAGGTTTCAGGCGGTCGGCGCCGGCGTCTTCGAAGATGAGGAGGCGGGGGGGCATGGTTACCTCGAAAGGCAGTGACTGAGGAACTGAGGGACTGAGGAACTGAGCGAAAGCGCGGATTCGGCCGTTGCCGTTGCTCTCAGTTCCTCAGGCACTCAGTTCCTCAGTTCCTATGTGTTCAGATTCAGCCCGCGATACCGCATCGCCGGGAGCATTCACCTGCGAAGCTATCAGAGACCCGCCTCCCGCTCAAGCGGAAACGCCGGCATTCTGTCGCCCTGGCCGCTTCGGCTCCGCGTGTTTTTCCCTTGCACCCCTGTCCGCCCCCTATACGATTTCTACTTCCGGGCTGCACCCAGGGGCACTGTAAGGAGTCCGCCGTGGCGAAGAAGCCGATGGTCGCGATGCAGATGTACACGTTCCGCAAGGAAGCTGCCGCCGACTATCCCGGCACGCTCAAGCGGCTGGCCCAGATGGGATGGCCGGCGGTCCAGGTCAGCGGCGTCCACAGCTACAAGGCCAAGGACATCGGCAAGGTCATGAAGGACCTCGGCCTCGGCTCGGCCGGGACGCACGTCAACTTCCGGAAGCTGGAGACGGAGTTCAACGCGTTCGTCGACCTCGTCAAGGATCTCGGCACGGAGTGGGCGATCATCCCGTCGCGGCCCGACGACTGGGCCCCGGGCGCCGACGGCTGGCGGTCGTTCGGCAGGGCGATGACCGAGATGGGCGCCAAGCTGAAGAAGGTGGGCCTGCGGCTCGGCTACCATAACCATGCCTTCGAGTTCCAGAAGCTCGATGGCAAGCCGGGCTACGACCTCTTCTTCGAGTCGGCCGATCCCGGCCTCGTTCACAACGAGCTCGACACCTATTGGGTCCAGTACGCCGGCTGTGACCCGGTCGCGTACCTCAAGAAGTTCGCGGGCCACATCCAGGTCACACACTTCAAGGACATGGGCCCCGGCCAGGAGAAGCCGATGGTCCCGATCGGCACGGGCATCCTCGATTGGCCGAAAATCATCGAGGCGTGCAAGGCCGGCGGCACCGAATGGATCTGCTGCGAGCAGGACGAGACCGCCCCGCTCGAAACCTGGGAGGCGGCCCGCCAGTCGCTCGAGAGCTGCAAGAAATGGGGTCTCGTATAGCACGTTTAGCGGGGTGCCATGCTTTCGCGCTGTTGCGAAAGCATGGTCGTTCATTCGCGGCAGGCATGCTTTCGCAACGGCGCGAAAGCATGGCACCCGTGAGTGTAGGCCGGGGCGTGCCCCGGCATCACCATAACCCGAAAGGAGCTTTACCGTGGCCAAGCTTGTCGTAGCATTGCAACTGTACACAGTTCGCGGCGATGTCGAAACCGACTATCCGGGGACCCTGAAGAAGGTCGCCGCGATGGGGTACAAGGCCGTCCAGGGCGGCCCGAACGCGAAGCACGATGCCAGGTCCGTCCGCCGGATGCTCGACGACCTGGGCCTCGTTTCGGCCGGCAACCACATCGGCATCGACATGCTTGAGAAGGACTTCAACCAGGCGGTCGACATCCTGAAGACCCTCGGCACGCCGTTCTGCATCGTCCCGTGGATGCCCGAGGACCGCCGCAAGGACGCCGCCGGCTGGATCCGGACCGCCAAGGTCATGAACGAGATCGGCGCGAAGTGCCAGGCCGCCGGCCTCCAGCTCCGCTATCACAACCACTCGTTCGAGTTCAACACCTTCGACGGCAAGTACGGGTACGACCTGTTCTTCGAGAACTGCGACCCCGCGCTCGTCGGCAACGAGATCGACACCTTCTGGGTCCGCCACGGCAACGAGGACCCGGTGGCGTACCTGAAGAAGTACGCCGGCCGCCTCCAGACCATCCACTTCAAGGACATGGGGCGCGGCCCGGACCGCCCGATGGTCCCGGTCGGCACGGGCATCCTGGAATGGAAGAAGATCATTGCGGCCGCCAAGAAGGGTGGCTGCGAATTCGCCGCCGTCGAGCAGGACACCTGCGACCCGCTGCCGCCGATGGAGGCGGCCCGGATCTCGCTCGAGAACCTGCGGAAGTTCGGCTTGAAGAACTGAGAGGGGGTCCTCTGAAGGAGCACCGCCCATGGCCGTCGGCTCGAAGCTCACCCGCCGCCAGTTCCTCCGCGGCGCCGCGTTGGCCGTTGCCGCGCCGTACATCGTCCCCGCCTCGGTGTTTGGCGCCGAAGGCAAGACGGCCCCGAGCAACCGGATCACGATGGGCTGCATCGGCCTCGGGGGGCGCGGCACCGTCGACATGCAGGCGTTCCTCGGCATGGACGACGTCCAGATCGTCGCCCTGTGCGACGTCGACGCCGGCAGCGACCGCTACGAGGACGCCTGGGTTCGCGGCCTCGCGTCGGCTATGGAGAGCGTGAAGAAACGGTACGCCGATCGCGCCGCCGCGGGCGAGTACAAAGGCCCCGAAGGGTACGGTGATTTCCGCCGGCTCCTGGAGCGCGGCGACATCGACGCCGTGACGGTCGCGACGCCCGACCACTGGCACGCGGGCATCACGGTGGCGGCCGCCAAGGCCGGCAAGGACGTCTACTGCGAGAAGCCGATGTCGCTCACCGTGGCCGACGGCCGCGCCATGGTCGAGGCCGTCAAGCGCTACGGCCGCGTGTTCCAGTGCGGGAGCCAGCGGCGCTCCGACGCCAAGTGCCGCCGGTCGTGCGAGTTCGTGCGCAATGGCCGCATCGGCAAGCTCCAGGCGGTCAAGGTGGGCCTCCCGGGCGGGTTCTGGATCCGCTCGAACGCGAAAAAGACGTTCGACACCGAGCCGGTCCCGGCGGGCTTCGACTACAACCTCTGGCTCGGCCCGGCGCCCGACGCGCCCTACACCTACAACCGCTGCCACTGGAATTTTCGCTGGAACCTCGACTATTCCGGCGGCATGGTCACCGACTGGGGCGCCCATTACATGGATATGGCTCACTGGGGCATGGGCACGGAGCTGACCGGCCCCGTCGAGGTCGAGGGCAAGGGCCAGTATCCGCCGCGCGACGCCCTCTGGAACACCGCCACGAGCTTCGAGTTCACGTGTACGTATGCCAATGGCGTGAAGATGGCCGTCGCCTCCGGCGGCGGGGGCGTCCGCTTCGTGGGGGCTGACGGGTGGCTGGACCTCGAAGGCGAGGCGAGTTCCAAGGAGATCCAGAAGTCGCCCATCGGGCCGAACGACGTCCGCCTGTACGAGAGCAACGATCAGCACCGCAACTTCATCGAGTGCGTCCGGTCTCGCCGGGCGACGGCCGCGCCCGCCGACGTGGCGCACCACTCGATCATCCCGGCGCATCTCGGGAACATCGCGATGATCCTCGGCCGCAAGCTCAAGTGGGCCCCCGAGAAGGAGCGTTTCGTCGGCGACGCCGAGGCCGACCGGATGCTGTCGCGTGCCTATCGCGCGCCGTATTCCGTATAACACATTTCGCCGCCCCGCTTGCGGGCAGGTGTTGACGTTCGTAGGGGCGGCCCCACGTGGCCGCCCGGTCGTTGACTTGAGAAGGGGCGCCTTGCCGCCGACTATGACGAAAAACAAAGGCCGGGCGGCCACATGGGGCCGCCCCTACGAAAAGGAGATCATTCGATGACCAAGCAAACCAGCATGAGCCGCCGTCAGTTCCTCGCCGCGACGGGCGCCGCCGCGGCGGCCTTCACGATCGTCGCGCCCGGCAGCGTCCGCGGCCTGGAGGCCAACTCTAAGATCGAACTGGGCCTCGTCGGCTGCGGCGGGCGAGGGCACTGGATCGCCGACCTTTTCATGAAGAACGGAGGCTACCAGTTCGTCGCCGCCGCCGACTACTTTGAGGACAAGACCAAGGGCTTCGCCGGCAAGTTCAAGGTCGATGAGGCGCGCTGTTTTAACGGCCTTTCGTGCGCCAAGAAGCTCTGCGAAGGCAAGCTCGACGCCATCGCCGTCGAGAGCCCGCCGTACTACCATCCCGAGCACGCGGCCACGGGCGTCGAGGCGGGCAAGCACGTCTACGTCGCCAAGCCCATCGCGGTGGACGTGCCGGGGTGCCAACTCATCGGCGACTCGGCGAAGAAGGCGACCGGGAAGAAGCGGGTCTTCCTCGTCGATTTCCAGACCCGCGCGAATCCGCTCTACCGCGAGGCCGTCAAGCGCGTCCACAACGGCGATATCGGGAAGATCGTCAGCGGCGAGGCCGTCTACTACTGCGGCGACACGTGGGGCAATCCTACGTATGACAATACCAGCGCCGAAGTCTGCCTGCGGAACTGGGGCGTCGACAAGGTCCTCTCGGGCGACATCATCACCGAGCAGAACATCCACGCCCTGGACGTGGCCTCGTGGATCCTCGACGCGGCGCCCGTAAAGGCCGTCGGCGCGTGCGGGCGCAAGGCCCGCTCGGGCTCGGGCAACGTGAACGACCATTTCTCGGTCACGTTCTTCTACCCGAACGACGTCCTCCTGGCGTTTGCGTCGAAGCAGTTCGGCCAGGGGTACGACGACATCGGCTGCCGCGTGTTCGGGCCGCGCGGCACCATCGACACGCACTACTTCGGCGCCGTGAAGATCATGGGCGAGGTGCCCTACGCCGGCGGGAGCGTGGGCAACCTGTTCACGGACGGCGTCATCGCGAACATCGCTGAGTTCGCGAAGTGCATCGCGGACGGGAAGGTTGACAATATGACGGGACCGGCGAGCGTCCAGAGCAACTTGACGACGATCCTCGGCCGCACGGCCGCATACAAGAAGGGCGAGGTCACCTGGGATGAGATGATGAAGGCTGCCGAGAAACTCGAAGCCAACACGAAGGGCCTTAAGGCGTGAGCGCCTTTGCCTCGTTAGCCGCCCCGCTTGCGGGGCGCGTGTTGCTAGCGTGTGGCGCGCTGGCGCTCGCCTTCGCATCGCTTCACGCCGCCGATGCGCCGGCGCCGAAGCCCGGCGACATCGTCACGAATTCAGTAGGCATGAAGCTCGCCTACGTGCCTGCGGGCGAATTCGATATGGGCAGCGCCGCCGACGAGAAGGGGCACGAGGAAGACGAGGCACGCCACCGCGTGAAGCTGACGAAGGCCTTCCGCATCGGCGTCACGGAGGTGACTCAAGGCCAGTGGAAGGCGGTCATGGGCCAGCGGCGCGGAAAGTTCGAGGGTGACGACCTCCCCGTGGAAGACGTCTCGTGGACCGACGCGAAGGCGTTCTGCGAGAAGCTTTCGAAGGCCGAGGGAAAGACCTACCGCCTCCCGACCGAGGCCGAATGGGAAGACGCGTGCCGCGCGGGCGCGACGGGGCGGTTCGCCGGCGAAAAACTCGCGGACCTCGCGTGGTTCGACGACAACGCCGATGGGAAGACGCATCCCGTGGCCACAAAGAAGCCGAACGCGTGGGGCCTGTACGACATGCACGGCAACGTGGCCGAGTGGTGCGCGGACGCGTACGCGCCGGATTACCCGTCGGGGACGGTGGTCGATCCGGCGGGCCCCGCGGAAGGGAAGGGGCGCGTCGTGCGCGGCGGATCGTTCGCGTCGCTGGAGCGCGGGTGCCGGTCGGCCTCGCGGTCGAGCACGCCGGCGGCGTACCAGATGAAGACGGTCGGCCTGCGCGTGGTATGCAATGAGTAGCTGTTGTACATGATATTTCGCCGCCCCGCTTGCGGGGCGATCCTGTGAAAGGCGCCGCAATGCCCATTGATATCGAGAAGCTTTACGCCGAGCGGCTCAAGCGTTACACGACGGCCATGCGGAACGGGAAGCCCGACCGCATCCCGATCCGGCCGTTTGCGGCCGAGTTCGTGGCGACCTATGCCGGCATGACGTGTCAGGACGTGGCCCACGATTACGAGAAGGCCTTTGCGGCCACGCGAAAGTGCGCCGCCGAGTTCGACTGGGACGCCACCGTCGGCAACATGGTCTACGTGTGGACGGGCCTGACGCAGGCGATCGGCCTCCGGTACTACGCCATTCCCGGCATCGACATCTCGAAGGACTTCGGGTTCCAGTACGCCGAGCCGGCCGAGCAGAGCGCCTGGATGAAGGCCGACGAGTACGACGCCCTGATCGAGGACCCGACGGGCTTCCTCTACAACGTGTGGCTGCCGCGCGTGTCGATGGAGGTCGCGGCGCCCGGCACGCCGAACACGTGGCGGAACAACCTTTCGTTCGTCAAGGGCGGCATGGCGATGATGCAGTATTTCACGGCGTTCGGCGGCCAGGTCGAGCGCCTGCGGCGCGAGAGCGGCACCGTCCACGCCATCGCGGGCATCCTGAAGGCGCCCCTGGACATCCTGGCCGACAAGCTCCGCGGATACTACGGCCTGGTGTGGGACCTCATCGAGCGGCCCGAGAAGGTCCTGGCGGCGTGCGAGGCCCTGGCGCCGCACCTGGCGGCCGTGGCGATGGGCACGAGCGACCCGACGAAGACGCTGCCCGTCTCGTGGTGGATGCACCGCGGATGCGTCCCGTTCATCAACATGGATCATTTCAAGAACATCTTCTGGCCGACGATGAAGCCGATCCTCCAGACGCTGTGGCAGAACGGGCGGCAGGTGCTCTTCTACGCCGAGGGGAAGTGGGGCCCGCACCTCCAGACGTTCGCCGAGCTGCCCGATGCGAGCTTCATCTTCCACGTGGACCGCGACGACATTTTCCAGGTCCACAAGGCCCTGGGCGGCCGGTTCTGCCTGAGCGGCGGCGTGCCGAACGACCTGCTGGCCTTCGGCACGCCGGCCCAGGTCCGCGCGAAGTGCAAGGAGATCATCGACGGCGTCGCGAGCGACGGCGGCTACATCATGGACGCCAGTGCCATCATGCAGAACGACGCGAAGATCGAGAACGTCAGGGCGATGACGGACTTTACGCGGGAGTACGGGACGTACTAACGGCGGTTCAAGGTTCAAAGTTCAAGGTTCAAGGTGAACAGCTAAACACCAAGGCGCGCTCGGTCGGCCCGTCTAGCCGCGAGCCGAAGGCGAGCGTAGGTTGTCTGCCCTGAACCTTGAGCGCGGCCAGGCGGAGGGTGTGCGATGGCGAAGAGGACCTCATCGAAAGCGAAGGCTAAGGCGAAGCGCGCCCCGGGGGTGTGCATCCCGTGGGAGGAGAAGGTGAAAGAACTGCCGCCGATCAGCGGCGACGCGGCCTTGGCGAAGAAGGTATGGGAAGACGTGGACGCGCTGGGGTATACGTATATATGGCAGGTGCTGCTGTCGTTCTGAAGGCGGTTCAAGGTTCAAAGTTCAAGGTTCAACGTCAAAGGCCAGTCCGATGCGCCTCCGGCGCTTTCGCGCCGTTGCCTTGGCCGTTCACCTTGAACCTTGAACTTTGAACCTTGAACCGCCTTTCAGTGCCCGACGGCTTCCGCCCGGTCGCCGAGGATCCGCAAGTGCTTCCGCTCCTCGTCGACGATCCACGTGAAAGCTTCCTGGGCAGTCTTGGAGTCGACGAAGGTGAGCATCTCCTGGTAGAAGACGATGGCGTCGCGCTCGGCCCGCATGGCGGTGGCGAGGGCCTCGTAGTCGTCCTTGGCCTGCTCGCCGAGGCGGGTGGCGTCGCCCAGGCCCGAGAAGACCTGGGTCTGGAGGAGCCGCTGGATGTAGGCGCCAAGCTCGGCTTCGTCGTCCGCCGGGTCCGCCGGCGTCTGCCGCTCGGCCTGGAGCGCCCGCTCGAGCTTCGTGAACGCGTCGAGGTGCTCCTCTTCGTCCTTGGCCAGTTGCTCGAAGACCCGGCGGACGGCGGCGTCCTTCGTCCGGGCGGCCGATTTCGAGTAGAACTCGATGCCGTTCGTCTCCATCGTCTGGGCGATGCGGGCGGCCTCGATCTCGTTGAAGAACATTGACATGCATTGCTCCTTAGCTAGTGCGTAAAGTGCAAAGTGAAAGGCCGGCAGTGCAAAGTGAAAAGTGGAAAGTGCAAAACACCGTCACGGCGCGCCGCTTTCCACTTGGCACTTTTCACCTTTCACTTTGCACTGCCTTTTGGCGGCCGAAGGGCGAGATTTCCCGCAGCCGCCGGATGATGGGCGGCAGCACCTCCAGCACCTTGTCGACCTCCGCGTCCGTGTTGTAGACGCTGAAGCTGAAGCGGATGGACCCGTGCGCGGCCGTGTAGGGGACGCCCATCGCGCGCAGGACGTGGCTCGGCTCCAGGCTGCCCGTCGTGCAGGCCGAGCCGCTCGAGGCGCAGATGCCGAACTGGTCGAGCATCAGCAGGATCGACTCGCCCTCGACGTACTCGAAACTGATGTTCGACGTGTTCGGCAGCCGCGCGGCCGGGTCGCCGTTGAGGCGGGCGTCCGGGCACGTGGCCATGAGGCCCTTCTCGATGCGGTCGCGGAGGGCCCGCACGCGCGTGTTCTCTTCGCCCATATTCTTACGGGCCAGGTCGGCCGCCTCGCCCAGCGCGACGATCAGGGGCACCGCCTCGGTGCCGCCGCGCCGGCTGTTCTCCTGGTGGCCGCCGATCACCAGCGGGCTGAACCGCGTGCCGCGCCGGATGTAGAGCGCCCCGATCCCCTTCGGGGCGTGGAGCTTGTGGCCGGAAAGGCTCAGCAGGTCGATGGGAAGTTCGGCCACGTTGATCGGCACCTTGCCGACGGCCTGGACCGCGTCGGTATGGAAGAGGATGCCCCGCGCGCGGCACAGGGCGCCGAGCTTCTCGATGGGGAAGATCGTGCCGGTCTCGTTGTTGGCCCACATGACGGAGGCGATGGCGGTGTCGTCGTCAAGGGCGGCCTCGAAGGCCCCGACGTCGAGCCGCCCCTGGGCGTCGACGCCGAGTTCCGTCAGGCGGTACTTGGGCTTGCCGGGGCCGGGCTGGGCGAGGTACGTGCAGAGGTTCTTGACGGCCGGGTGCTCGACGCGCGTCGTGACGAGGTGGTGCCGCTCGGGCTGCGAGGCCAGGGCGCTGCGGATGGCGGCGTTGTCGCTCTCGGTGCCGCACGAGGTGAACAGGATTTCGCTCGGGTGCGCCCCGAGGAGCCGCGCGAGCTTCGCCCGGGCCTCCTCGACGTGGGCCCCGACCTGGCCGCCGAACGTGTGGATGCTCGAGGGGTTGCCGTAGAGTTCCGTGAGGAACGGCATCATGGCCTGGCGGACTTCGGGGGCGACGGCGGTGGTCGCGTTATTATCAAGATAGATGACGTTGGTCATGGATGGGGTTCCTGCTCTTCTTGTCCGTCAGGCCAGTTTCTCGCCGACGTCCTGGACGGCGATCTCCGGGTCGACGAGTTCCCGGAGCTTGGCCTCGACGGCGCCCTTGAGGGTGACGTCGCTCACGGGGCACCAGGCGCAGTGCCCGCGGAAGGCGACGTGGACGAGTTTGCCCTCGACGTCGACGAGCTCGACGTCGCCGCCGTCCTGCTGGAGCATCGGGCGGATCTCGCTCTCCAGGACCTGCTGGATGAGGTTGATCCGCTGGAGGTTCGTCATGGCGGCAGGCCGGGGCTTCGGTTCGGACGGCGGGGCGGCCGCCGTGCCGTGGACCCGGGCGAGGATGGCCTCGATCTCCGGGTGGCAGCCGTGGCATCCGCCGCCCGCCTTCGTGAAATGCGTGACCTCCTCGACAGAGTGGAGGTTCTGCTCGCGGACGACTTTCTCGATCAGCGTGTCGGTCACGCCGAAGCACCGGCAGACGATCTTGCCCTCCGTCTCGAGGGCGAACGGCTCCTTACGGTACTGGGCGATGGCTTTCTGGAGGGCTTCCATGCCCATGACGGAGCAGTGCATCTTGGCCTCGGGCAGGCCGCCCAGGTAGGCCGCGATGTCGTCGTTGGTGATCCGCGCGGCCTCATCGAGGGTCTTGCCCTTGATGATCTCGATGAGCGCGTCGGAGGAGGCGATGGCGCTCGCGCAGCCGAACGTCTGAAACTTGGCCTCGGCGATCCGCTTCGCACCGTCGAGCTTCACCATCAGGCGCAGGGCGTCGCCGCAGGTGATGTTGCCGACCGTGGCATCGAGGTCCGGCCTGGCAATCTCGCCGACGTTCCTCGGGTTGAGAAAGTGGTCTTTGACCTTTTCGGTATAGTCCCACATGGCGACGCACGCTCCGCTTGGTGGTTATTTGATCATTGTACGGCGTGGGGCATGGCACATCAAGAAGCGAGGCAAACGGCTGAAGGCAGGCACGGAGGCACAAAGGCACGGAGGCACGAAGGGGTGGTCAACGGCAACTTAAATGACGACAACGGCATTGCCTCGTTAGCCGCCCCGCTTGCGGGGCGTGTGGTGTGCTTGAAGCGCGCGAGGCGCTGGCTACTTCGGTTCCTTCTCGTCGTCTTCCTTCAGGAACCGCTCGAATTTCACGGCGACGTGGATGCCCTCGGGGCGTTCTTCCATGCGGCAAACCCAGCCGACGATGGCGGCGGTCTCGGAGACCTTCTTGAGGTCCTCGGGCAGGAGCAGGAGTTCCATCCGCACGCGCTGGCCATAGAGGACGCCCTGGCCGACCGGCATGCCGGTGACGGACGCGCCGCCGCGCGACAGGTCGTTGACCTTGCCCCGGAAAACCTCGTTCTTGCGGTCGTCATAGATGACGACGTGGTAAGGGCGCCGGACGCGGGCATGGCTGCGGCGGTTGTCGACCAGGCGCCGGACGATGTTTTCGAGTTTGAGCACGTGTGTCGCCTCTCATCTCGTTGCCGCGCGGACTGCACGCGGCGCCCCCGGTGTCCAAAGTCCTTGTGCCTGTTATCGGCCACATGGGCCTCGGGTTTTAACAATTCGCGGCGTTTTGACAACCGACCTTGACGTGCCCCGAGAGGGGCCGCTAGACTACAGGCATTCGGCGGCCTGCCGGCACGCCAGGGAATCCGTCAAAAGGAGACGCGTCATGGCGAGGATCTTCGAGAGTGCCGCATGGACCATCGGCCAGACGCCCCTCGTCCGGATCGGACGCATCATCCGGTCGAAGGCCTTCGTCTATGCCAAGCTGGAGTACTTCAATCCGCTCTCGAGCGTGAAGGACCGCATCGGCCTCTCGATGATCGAGGCGGCCGAGCACGACGGCCGCATCGGGCCCCAAACGATCATCGTCGAGCCGACGAGCGGCAACACGGGCATTGCCCTGGCGTTCGTGTGCACCGTGAAGGGATACCGGCTGGTTCTCACGATGCCCGAGAGCATGAGCATGGAGCGCGTGAAACTGATGAAGGCGCTCGGGGCCGAGATCGTCCTGACGCCGGCGGCCGAGGGGATGAAGGGGGCGATCGACCGCGCCGGCCAGATCGTCGCCGAGTCGAAGCACAACTACATGCCGAACCAGTTCGCCAACCCGGCCAACCCCGAGATCCATCGCCGCACGACCGCCGAGGAGATCTGGTGGGACCTCGACGGGATGGCCGATGCCGTCGTCGCGGGTGTCGGCACGGGCGGGACGATCATGGGCGTCGCCGAGGTGATCAAGCGGCGGAAGGCGTCGTTCAAGGCGATCGCGGTCGAGCCCGCGAAGAGCCCCGTGCTGTCGGGCGGCAAGCCGGGCTCGCATGGCATCATGGGGATCGGGGCCGGGTTCATTCCGCCGATTGTCAACGTGGGGATGCTCGACGAGATCGTCCAGGTGAGCGACGAGGAGTCCTACGAGTGGGCCCGCCGCGCCGCCAAGGAAGAGGGGCTCCTCGTGGGCATCTCAAGCGGGGCCGCGCTCGCCGCGGCGAGCCGCGTGGCCGCGCGCGAGGAGATGGCCGGCAAGCACATCGTGGTCATCATCCCGAGCTGCGGGGAGAGGTATCTGTCGACGAAGCTGTTCGAGGGGATCGTGTGACCTATGGAACGCACCCTAGTCATCCTGAAGCCCGACGCCGTTCAGCGCGGGCTGATCGGGCGCCTGGTCGCGCGGTTCGAGGCCAAGGGCCTCCAGGTCGTCGGCCTGAAGATGGCGCGGATCGAGCGGGCCTTGGCCGAGCGGCACTACGCGCCGCACAAGGGAAAGGATTTCTACGAGCCGCTCATCCGGTTCATGACGTCCGGCCCGG
>Ga0209777_10002358_pt1 | contig 25026 bp, 15 predicted proteins | sample FrelakmetHBP12HB_FD_187147 | JGI IMG/M metagenome (GOLD analysis project Ga0209777, IMG submission 187147) | Freshwater lake sediment microbial communities from the University of Notre Dame, USA, for methane emissions studies -HBP12 HB (SPAdes)... | ecosystem: Environmental > Aquatic >... | reverse complement strand
CCGCCCGCATCCGTCTGGATCAACCCGCCCAAGGACAAGAGTCTCAATGTCGTCGAGCAACCCCCTCGGTTGCTCTCTAATTTCCAAGAGGTACTGTCTCAAAGTGTTTGACAACTTCCGTTCTCATTTACGCTTCTATTCCATTCATTTTGCATACTGCCTACCGAGAGCGGGCACGTATCAGGGCAGGTGTGTACATCAAGGAGAGAATTGAACCATATATCAAAGGCCTAGATTGGGAGAATTTTGTGGATGAATGGCGCCGCTCTCTGGGCAACGGTAAGAGTAAGGAGAAATCCGTTGTCGACAGGGTACTGCACATGATTGGTATCGGTGGTCTTTACATGCTTGTGATAGTCGTGGCTGCTATAAAATGCATCACACCACCCCCCCAAGGGGTGCCTCCATCTGGAATCCCTTATTGGATGCTTTTGATACTTGTCGCAGGGCTGTTGCTGGCCGGTGCAGCGATGTGGAACTTCTTTACCGTATATCCAGAGATCGAAAAGAAGACCCATGATGTGTGCGAGCAGTTTGAGCGAAACCCTCCACTCCACTGAGTAGAATGTCGTCAAGTGGAACGGAGTCGGATCTTCATTTGCATAGTCATTCTGGCATCTGGCTTCCGGACACGAGATGAGCGGGTCAGTTGGCCTTTGGCACCCACTGTGCCCCTGAGAGCAAGGTAGCAAAGAGCTAGAAGCCCGCGTGGTCCAGGTGGACCGCTCGCCATGACAAGGGTAGGATTCGTAGAGTCACCAAGCCCCCGTCGGCCACAGCCACCGGGGGCCTTTTTCTATCAACCCCGCCACTCCATGGACCTTTGGGAGGCTTACCAGCCTGCATGGATCTTTGTCATTGCACCCGTCATGGCCCTTTCCCCTTGAAAAGACCGGGCTTGTGGCCTACATTCGTACACGTTATGTCCATATCGTCGCCATAGGAGATTCTATGAGAGTACTGTTCATCGGCGGCACGGGCTTCATCAGTACGGCGGTCAGTCGGCAGGCGATGGCCAGAGGATTTGATCTCTATCTGCTCAATCGCGGATTGCGGTCTGCGGATCTGCCCGGCAGTCAGGGCTTGACCGCAGATATTCACAAACGGGAAGACGTCCGCCGTGCTTTGCAGGACTTGGAGTTCGACGTCGTCGTAGACTGGATTGCCTACGCGCCGGACGACATTGAACGAGACCTGGCCCTCTTCCGAGGCAGGGTCAAGCAGTATGTCTTCATCAGCTCGGCCTCGGCCTATCAAAAGCCACCGGCTCACTATCTCATTACGGAGTCGACGCCGTTGCACAATCCGTACTGGGAGTACTCCCGCAACAAGATTGCCTGTGAGGACCGCCTGATGCAGGCGTACCGTGAGGAAGGTTTTCCGGCGACGATTGTGCGGCCTTCCCTGACCTATGATGCGAATTTCCCGATTGCCATCGGGGGGTGGGGCTGCTATACGCTGGCCGATCGGCTCACAAGGGGACGGCAGATCATTGTGCACGGCGACGGCTCATCGCTATGGGTAGTGACTCATGCGGATGACTTCGCACGAGGATTTCTAGGGCTTCTGGGGAATCCTCGGGCCTTAGGTCATGCCTTCCATATCACGTCCGACGAGGTGCTGACATGGGATCAGATCTATCAGACCATCGCCGAGGCATTGGGGGTTGAGGCAAAGATCGTGCATATTCCGTCTGACTTCATTGCCAGAGTAGCGCCGTCCTTGGCCGGGAGTCTGTTGGGCGATAAGACATGGAGTGCGGTGTTTGACAACAGCAAGATCAAGGCGTTCGTTCCCGGCTTCCAAGCCACAATACCCTTCCGGGATGGCATCCGCCGGACGCTGGCGTGGTTCGCGGCCGACGAGAGACGCCGGCGCATCGATGAGGGGGTGAACACGGAAGTGGATCGTATTCTCAAGGTGTATGCTGCAGCGTCATCCTGAAAGTCAGGGCTTGATGAGTGATTAACAGTTATGTTGGGCTTGTGGATCGTGACCAGCCCTGGGCACACGGATCCCCAACCGGAATAGGTTTCCAAAGCTAGAGGCCAAGACATGGAAAAGGTGACAAAGGAAAGACAACTCACGGTTGTCATGCAGAACAGGGTGGGAGCGGTCGCTGAAGTCACGGGTGCGGTGGCAGACAAAGGAGTGAACATCGAGAATGTCTGCGCCTATACGGCTGGCGACGTGGCCGTTTTCCACCTTCTGACGGACGACAATGAGAAGGCAAGAGAGGCATTGGAGAAAGAAGGATATCGAGTGGTGGAGACGGAGGTGATTGTGGTGCATGTATGGAATCGTCCCGGTTCTCTGTCCGCAGTAGCCACGAAGTTCCGGCAACACGCCATCAACCTTCAGTATGTCTACGGAACCAGTTCGCTCGGAGGGGAGAAGATGACCATCGTCTTCTCCTCGGAGGACAACGACAAGGCCGCGGAAGTCTTCGATTCGATGGTGATTGACGGGGCACAGGAGACGGCCTGAGGGTATGTTGGCCGGACCGAGAGGGGAACGGCGTCGAATCTTCAGTCACGCCGTTGTTCCGGCGTCCGGCCTCCCAGGATGGCGTCGGCGGGCGTGCCTGCCTTCGGCAGTCGCTGGTGCCGTCAACACCAAGGTAGCGCGGAGGTAGATGGCCACGCGGTCCTGTCGGACCGCTTGACATGATAAGAGCAGGATTCGCAGAGACACCAAGCCCCCGTTGGCCCCAGCCACCGGGGGCTTTCGTGTTCCTGGCCAGGTCTTGGCTTGGACCTTCGAGAATGACAAGATGACACTGGTGTTCAACGGCGGTAGAGTCAGACCAGTGGGCACCAATGTCCCACCTCACCCCCTTTACATCCCATATCTTCACGCACCTCTTATTGTTTGTGCCGAGACTTATGGTATAATCTGGGGGCTGTCGCAGAACTGTGCCGAGATGTGCATGAGGTCCGGAAATCTCTCAATGTCGCCACGGTTCTGGTCGATATACTACAGGCAGGATTCGGCGTACTTCGTTTGGGCATAGAGGCCGCGTATGAGCGGTCATAAGTGTATCGATGGACATGAGTAATGGACGCCTACGAGTTCACAAGAGCCAAGATTGACGACTACGCCGAGAAGGTTGGGATCGATATCCGGCCGGTGATTGAGCCCAAGCTCGACCGCCATAAGTTGTTTGATGTCGGCAACAAGCTCGTCGAGAAGTTCCCCAGTCTCTGTGAGAGTCTGGTGCAGTCACCCGTTGGCTTCTCAATTCGAAAGAGATTCATCTTCCCAGGCAAGGGTGAGATCGATCTTGAGACTCTGGCGATAACGCCAAGAGGTCCCGTCTTCACTTTTCCTCACAGAGTGGGAGCTTTTGAGGAAGATGTGGAGCTGGGCTTCAACGGCCTGGACAGTACTGTGAAGGAGTATCTCAAGGTATTCCATCAATCCTTCCCCGAGAAGAAGGTCTTTAGGGTGGGGCTAGTAAGCGAGTATGTCTTCAATACGGGCAGCATCAACAGCAGCAAACTGATCTGTGACCGTTTCACCAGGCTTCGGGGAAGCGAGGACGGCGAGATCGCACTTAGAGTGAATCGCCCGACCGATGACTACAATAGACAGATCGAGATGTCTGGAGTCAGACGCCTCGAGCCGATTCCCGAGATGCCAGGGCAGATGCAGACGGCGAACTTTGGAGTCAAGGTCGTGATCGACTTCAATAACAGGGACATGAGTAGGAACCTGTCTGAGAGCCAGATTTTGGTCATTCTTGCCGAAGCCAAGAGGTTCAATGACGAGGATCTTCTAGGCTTCCTCAATGGTCCTTCTGGAGGTGAGGCATGATAGCGAACGGCCATATTCTCTCTTCTGTAGGGAGTCCGTGCATACAGGCTTTCCCGGTCAATAGCTCTGGGTACAGTACTCCTGAATGTACCTGGCGTGCCAGGTTCATAAGTCCTTCTCAGACATCGACCGAGTCTGTACGTGCCCTGTTAGCATTTGAGCCGGAACTCGTGCCGTATGAGTGTTGTCGGCAGAGCGGGGTCCTCTCGTTCTGGGATCATGAGAGGGAGGATCTCTATACATTCGAAGACGGACATCCTGTATGAGTCTCGAATCAGGCGATGTCATCCTGATACCCTATGCTCCATATACGAACTATCTGGTAACAAAGCCTCGCCCCTGCCTTGTCATTTCGAGCAGCCAGTTCAATAAGACCCGCCCGGATGTCATCCTGGCCCCAATCACCTCAAACATCCGGGAAAGAGACTCCACTCAAGTCGTACTGAGGAGCGACGAATCCCATTTTTCTCAGACGGGACTCAGATGCTCATCCGCTGTGAAGTGTGGGGCAATCTTTACCTTTAGTCAGAGGCAGGTCAGGCGCAAATTGGGGGTCATCCACTCCGACGTCTTACGTGAAGTCCGACAAGTCCTTTCCAGGATACTGATACAAGACTGAGCAGGAAGACCACCGAGTCTCAGCTCCAACAGGTCTGGAAGCAGCAGAGGTAGACAGCCACGCGGTCCTGGCGGACCGCTCACCCTGACAATACCAGGATTCGCAGAGACACCAAGCCCCCGTTGGCCCCAGCCACCGGGGGCTTTTTTTGTTCCTGGCCAGGTCTCGGTTTGGACCTTCGAGAATGACAAATTGACACTGGTGTTCAAGGGCGGTAAAGTCAGGCCAGTGCTTGTGCTTTGCGGTTCAGATGACAGGGTGTCCGGATAGGTGGCCGGGACTTGGATTAGGCAGGCAATGACCGACCAAGAACTCACAGAGTTGCTCAAACACGGCGAGGCCGACCGTGTCGAGCGCAAACAGTCTGCCGCTGACACCGGGGACATCCGGCAGGCTATCTGCGCGTTTGCCAACGATCTGCCGGACCACCGGAAACCCGGTGTGGTCTTCATCGGGGTCAAGGACAATGGTGAGTGTGCCAACCTGCAGGTCACAGACCAACTCCTGCTCAATCTCGCTGGCATGCGGAGCGATGGGAACATCCTGCCGTTTCCTTCGATAACCGTGCAGAAGTGTACCTTGAACCGGTGTGAGATGGCCGTGGTGATCGTGGAGCCGTCCGATGCGCCGCCTGTACGGTATAACGGTCGATGTTGGATACGCGTAGGTCCACGGCGAGGCACGACCACCGCTGCCGAGGAGGCCCGGCTGGCGGAGAAGCGCCGGCACCGTGATCTGCCTTTTGACCTGCGTCCGGTGCGGTCTGCCTCGATCAACGACCTGGACCTCGAATTGTTCACGCGGCGATATCTCCCTGCCTCGCTCGCACCGGAGGTCATCGAGGCCAACAGTCGCTCTGGCGAGGAACAACTCAAGGCACTCCGCTTCCTTACTCCCGGTGAAGCGACTGTACCGACCGTCGTGGGTTGCCTGGTCGTCGGGAAGGACCCCACGGTGTTTCTGCCCGGGGCCTACATCCAGTTCCTACGGATCGACGGAACCTCGCTCACCGATCCGATCAAGGATCAGGATCGCATCTCAGGGCCGCTGATCGATGTCCTGGGTAGGCTCGACGACAAACTTGAGGCCCACCTCTCTCAGGCTACAGATATCACCAGCCAGGATCGTGAGGTCGTCCGGCCGGATTATCCCTTGGCGGCACTTCAGCAGATCACCCGAAATGCCGTCCTGCACCGCACCTATGAATCCACGAATGCGCCGGTCCGTATCACCTGGTTCAACGATCGGATCGAGATACTCAGTCCGGGCGGTCCCTTCGGTCACGTCACGGCGGAGAACTTCGGCCAGGCAGGGATCACCGATTACCGCAATCCTCACCTGGCTGAGGCCATGCGCAATCTCGGCTACGTGCAAAAGTTCGGGATTGGCATCCAGATCGCTCGCGACCAGATGCGCAAGAATGGGAATCCGGAGGTGAGATTCACCATCGAGGCGAACCACGTGCTGGCCGAGTTGCGGAGGCAGCCATGAGTGTGAAGGTCATCTGCTTCTTCAACAACAAGGGCGGTGTAGGCAAGACCTCGCTGGTATACCATTTGGCGTGGATGTTTGCCGACCTTGGCGTCAAGACGTTGGCGGCCGATCTGGACCCTCAAGCGAATCTCAGTTCTGCCTTTCTTGAGGAAGAGACCTTCGAGGACCTTTTCTCAGGCAAGCAGGAGGGGCCTGGCACCGTATACGAGGCCCTGCGTCCACTTATCGAGGGCTACGGAGATGTGAGCCGTCCGCACCTTCGGCAACCCGCGGACCATCTCTGGCTGCTGCCGGGTGACCTGCTTCTGTCGACCTTCGAGGACCAGCTCAGCGAGACGTGGCCAAAGTGTTCAAGCGGCGACATCAGGGCCTTCCGTGTGACGAGCGCGTTCTGGCGCGTCATCCAATCGGCGGCCGAGTCTGTCGAGGCTGATTTGATCCTCCTGGACGTCGGCCCCAACCTGGGCGCGATCAATCGGGCCGCGCTCATCTCATCAGATCACGTGGTCATTCCTTTGGCCCCGGACTTGTTCTCTCTTCAGGGCTTACGCAATCTGGGGCCTCGCCTACGCACCTGGCGGGAGGACTGGCGTGAGAAGCTCGGCAAGTATCCTGGCGGCGATCTCAAGCTCCCTCCGGCCCACGCTATTCCGGCCGGCTACATCGTTCAACAGCACGCCGTCCGGCTCGACCGGCCAGTGAAGGCCTATGGGCGATGGATGGATCGCATCCCCGGCGAGTATCGCGAATCCGTTCTGAAAGAGCCGGCCGAACCTTCTGTCAGTGTGGCGACAGATCCTCACTGCCTGGCATCATTGAAGAACTATCGCAGTCTCATGCCTCTTGCCCAGGAGGCCCGCAAGCCCATGTTTTTCCTCAAGGCAGCGGATGGTGCCCTCGGCGGACATGCCACCGCCGCTCAAGAGGCCTACGGGGACTACCGTATCCTCGCAATGAAGATTGCCGGCAAGACCGGTCTTGCTCTACCTGATGTCTTGGAGTGAATCTCAGTGAACTCACAACGCTGCACGCTTGTCCACACGAGCCTCCTCTGCGTATTGCCGCTCCTGTCTCTGTTGACTCCCGTGATGGCAGGGGTAGAGGCGTTCCCAGATGCCTCGGCATTGCCGGTTCAGACGAGCCCGCCCGATCCGCTGAAGATGCTGGACGGCAGCCGTGTGACCACGCCCGAGGCCTGGCTCAACCGGCGTCGCCCGGAGTTGAAGGCCTTGTTCCAGCACTACATGTATGGCCATCTGCCGCCTGCACCGGCGAAGATCGAGTACACGGTCGACCGGGTGGACAGGAAGTCGCTTGGCGGCAAGGCCACGCTCAAGGAGGTGACGATCCGCGTTGGTGGCGCAGGCCTGCCCACGATCCACCTGCTGGTGGTGGTGCCTAATCAGCGAACCAAACCAGCGCCGGTCTTTGTGGGACCGAACTTCAATGGCAACCACACGGTACTCGCTGATCCCTGTATTGCCCTGCCCACGGTCTGGCTGCCAACGAACAGCCCTGGCGGCACAGACAATCGAGCGACGGATGCGGGTCGCGGCAGAGACGTGGACGTGTGGGCCATCGAGCAGTCCGTGGACCACGGGTATGCGGTGGCCACGTTCTACAACGGCGACATCGAGCCGGACAGGCCTGACGCGGCAGAGGGTATTCGCGCTCGCTATGCACCCATCCAGGGCGGCCCGTACGACTGGGGGGCCCTGGGCGCGTGGGCGTGGGGGGTACACCGCGCGGTGGACTACCTGCTTACCGACCCGGACATAGACGCCAAACGCATCGCGGTCTTTGGCCACTCCCGCAATGGCAAGGCAGCCCTGCTGGCAGGTGCGTTCGACGAGCGGATTGCATTGGTGATCCCGCACCAGGCAGGTTGCGGAGGCACTTCGCCGAGCCGTGGCAAGGTGGGTGAGTTGGTCAAGGCGATCAACGACCGGTTCCCTCACTGGTTCAATGCCGAGTTCAAGCGGTTCAATGACCAGCCCGAGCGACTGCCGTTCGATCAGCACTGCCTGATCGCGATGGTCGCTCCGCGGCCCGTGCTGTTGTCGAATGCCACGGAGGATCAGTGGGCCAATCCCGCCGGTCAGTTCCAGATGCTCCAGGCGGCTGAGCCGGTCTATAGGCTGCTCAATGCCGGAGGTCTGGCTGCCAAGCAGATGCCTGAGCCCGGCAGGCTGGTGGACAGCAAGCTGGGCTTCTTCATCCGGCCCGGCAAGCACTCGACCACGCCAGAGGACTGGAGGGCCTTTCTGGACTTTGCGGACAGGCATTTTGGAAAGGCAGGGTGACAGGGGTGACTACCACAATGAAGACGGAGTCCCGTCTCGTCGCTGCTGCGGCCCTTGTGCTGCTGGGGGCCGGTCTGGGTCGTGGCCAGGACTGGCAGCCGCTCTTTGACGGCAAGACACTGAACGGCTGGAAGGCCAGTGAGGGCCCCGGCTCTTTCAAGGTGGTTGACGGCCAGATCGCATGCGATGGCCCCCGCTCGCACCTGTTCTACGTGGGCGAGGACGGCAAGGCGGACTTCAGGAATTTCGAACTGTCCGTCGAGGCCATGGCCACGACCCGCGCCAACTCCGGCGTCTACTTCCACACCGCATTCCAGGACACGGGGTGGCCGGACAAGGGATTTGAGGTCCAGGTCCACAACGCCCGATGGGGAGAAGGGGAGTACCGTGAGAACAAGCTCACTGGCAGCCTGTATGGCATCCGCAACGTATACAAGGCCCTGGTCAACGACAATGAGTGGTTCACCCTGGCGACTACGGTCAGAGGCAAACGAGTTCAGATCCGGGTCAACGACGTCCTGGTCGTGGATTTTTTTGAGCCTGCCCTTTCGCCGGCGGACCTGAACCAGCCAGGTCGCAGGCTGGATCACGGCACCTTCGCCCTGCAATGCCATGATCCCAACAGCAAGGTGTTCTACCGCAACCTTCGCGTCAGAAAGCTGCCCGACGATATTCCAGATGCCCCATCTGCGGGCCCGCCTGCCACGGACTACGACCTGGAGATCCTCCGCTTGGGGGCCGCTAACTACCCAGTGGTGAACTATCACGTCCACCTCAAGGGGGGGCTGACCTTGGAGGAGGCGATGGCCCTCTCCAGGCGGTCCGGCGTGTTCTACGGCATCGCGGTGAACTGCGGTCTGGGTTTTCCTATCACCAACGACGCGGGCCTCTATGACTATCTGAAGACCATGCAAGACAAGCCGGTCTTTGTCGGCATGCAGGCCGAGGGCCGCGAATGGGTCCGGATGTTCTCCAAGGAGGCGATTGCCCGCTTCGACTATGTCTTCACGGATGCCATGACGATCGTGGACGACAGTGGCAGGCGGATGCGGCTCTGGATCGCGGACGAGGTCCCAGAGATCAAGGACAAGCAGGCCTTCATGGATATGCTGGTGGACCGAACGGTCAAGATCCTGTGCACCGAACCGGTGGATATCTATGTCAACCCCACGTATCTGCCGGGCGCGATCGCAGGGGACTATGACCAACTCTGGACCGAGGCACGGATGAGGCGGGTGGTGGATGCGGCGGCCAAGGCCAAGATCGCCATTGAGATCAATGGCCGACTCCGTCTGCCCAGCCCAGCCTTTCTCAAGCTGGCCAAGGCCGCTGGATGCAGGTTCACGTTTGGCACGAACAATGCCGATCGCGATATCGGGCGCCTGGACTACTGCTTCCAGATGGTCAATGAACTGGGGCTGAGATGGCAGGACATCTGGACGCCCACCAGGACTCCTCGCCCGGAGTGATCAACGGCATCGAGCCGGCCCTTGTATGACTCCGGAGACAGATTGTGGCCAAGAGCAAGATCCTCGTTGTCGGCAGCTCGAACACGGACATGATCATCAAACTCGACCGCATCCCGAGACCGGGCGAGACCCTGCTCGGTGGTGAATTCGTTATGGCCGCTGGCGGCAAGGGCGCGAACCAGGCGGTAGGTGCGGCCAGGGCAGGGGGGGCAGTCACATTCGTCGCGAGGGTGGGCCGGGACGTGTTTGGCGACCAGGCCGTCGCCGGTCTGGTCAAGGATGGCATCAATGTGGACTACGTTCTCCGCGACAAGGCCAGGGCCTCAGGCGTGGCGCTGATCTTCGTCGCCAAGGACGGGGAGAACAGCATTGCGGTGGCCTCTGGCGCAAACGGCGGACTCTCGCCTGCTGACGTGAACAAGGCCAAGAAGGCGTTTGCCGGCGCCCGTGTGTTGGTGATGCAGCTTGAAACGCCACTGGAGACCGTGCAGGCCGCTGCGGAACTGGCCCACAAGACCGGGGTATGGGTCATCCTGAACCCGGCTCCTGCGCGTCCGCTGCCTGACAGGCTGCTCAGGCGTGTCTCGATCCTCACGCCCAACGAGACGGAGGCCGAGTTGCTCACCGGCGTCCGAGTGGATAGTGACGCAGCAGCAGCCAGGGCCGCAGAGAGGCTGCTCGACCGTGGCGTTGGGACCGTCATCCTGACGCTGGGTCCGCGGGGTGCATTTGTGGCTGCAAGGGAAGGCAGGCACCGGGTGCCGGGCTTTAAGATGAAGGCCGTGGACACGACCGCTGCAGGCGACGTCTTCAACGGCGCCCTGGCCGTGGCCCTGGCCGAAGGCAGGCCGCTCTATGAGGGCGTGCGATTTGCCAATGCCGCTGCGGCCATCTCCGTGACGCGAATGGGCGCCCAACCCTCTGCGCCGAGGCGCAGGGAGATCGAACGGTTGCTGGCGAAGGGTCCGGCGAGGTGATGAACCTCTGTATCGAACACGGCAAGACTGAAGGAGCAAGGCTATGAAGGGACGTCTGATGGTCAGTTTTGGAGCATGGGTGTTGGTGGCGGGTTTGGGCCTGCTTTGGGGCGACCCGGTGGGTCTTCAAGCAGCCGAGGGTCCAGGGGCTTTGCCAACCGGGGGCACAGTGAACGCCGAATCGCCTGGTCCACATACAACCGATCCGATCCTTGAGAAACGCATCGAGTCGCTGCTGGCCAAGATGACACTTGAGGAGAAGATCGGGCAGATGTGCCAGTTGAGCTTCGGGAATGACGGCGGCGTTTCCGCCGGTATCCGGGACCGCATCAAAAAGGGCGAGATCGGGTCGTTTCTGAACGCGGGCGATCTCAAGGCCAAGACCGAGCTCCAGCACATTGCGGTCGAGCAGAGCCGGCTCGGCATTCCGCTGATCTTCGGCCGAGACGTCATCCACGGGTATTGGACCGTATTTCCGATTCCGCTTGGACAGTCTTGCTCATGGAATCCCTCGCTGGTCGAAGAGGCGGCCCGGGTCGCTGCAGCGGAGGCCTCCGCAGATGGGGTGCATTGGACCTTCGCGCCCATGGTAGACATCGCCAGAGACCCTCGCTGGGGCCGCATGGCAGAGGGGTGCGGGGAAGACCCGGTATTGGCGTCTGCGATGGCCGTCGCCATGGTGAAGGGGTTTCAGGGCAAGTCCTTGAGCGACGCCGGCTCGATCGCCGCGTGCGTCAAGCACTACGTCGGGTACGGCGCATGCGAGGGCGGGCGCGACTACAACACGACGTGGATCCCGGAGCGTCTGCTCCGTGACGTGTACCTGCCGCCGTTCCACGCAGCGGTCGAGGCTGGGGCGGCCACGCTGATGAGTTCATTCAATGAGATCAACGGGGTGCCCGCGTCGGGCAACGCCTTCACCCTGCGACAGGTCCTGCGCAGGGAATGGGGATTCGACGGATTCGTGGTCAGCGACTGGGAGTCTCTCTCGGAGATGATCAACCACGGATTCTGTGCAGACCGCGTGGAGGTTGCGAAGAAGGCGTCTGAGGCCGGGGTGGACATGGAGATGGTGAGCGAATGCTACCGGTCGCATCTGGCGGCTCTGGTCCAGAAGGGCGACGTCTCTGTCTCGGTGGTGGATGGGGCGGTGCGGAACATCCTCCGGGTCAAGCTCCGCAAGGGGCTCTTCGAGCACCCCTTCACGGAACCGGTCAAGGAGAAGGTATCTCTCCGCCCGGACCACCTGGCGGTGGCGGAGAGGCTCGCCAGCCAGGGCTTCGTCCTGCTCAAGAATGAGAAGGACGTGTTGCCGCTTTCCGCATCCATCGGCAAGGTCGCCGTGATCGGACCGCTGGCAGACAGCCCCGTGGACCAGATGGGGTGCTGGGTCATGGAGGGACGCAGGGAGGACGTAGTCACGCCGCTGGCCGCGATCCGGCGACTGGTGGGAGAAGAGAAGGTCGTATACGCCGCGGGCCTCAAGGCCAGCCGCGACCTGGACACCGCGGGCTTCCCATCGGCCGTTGCCGCAGCCAACAGCGCGGACGCGGCGGTGGTGTTCGTGGGCGAGGAGGCCGCGATCACAGGGGAGGCGAAGAGCCGCGCATTCATCAACCTGCCTGGGGCCCAGGAGGAACTCATCCTTGCGGTCGCCAAGACCGGAAGGCCCGTGGTGCTCGTCATCATGGCTGGACGGCCGCTGACCTTCAGTGCAGTGACGCCGCGGGTTGGGGCCATTCTGTACGCTTGGCATCCCGGCACCATGGGCGGACCCGCCATGGCCGATATGCTGTTCGGGAAGACCACGCCTTCCGGGAAACTCACGGTCTCTTTCCCTCGTACGGTGGGCCAGATTCCGATCTACTACGCCCACAAGAACACGGGCCGTCCGCCCTCAGAGAGGTCGCTGGGGATCCCCATGGGCACGCCGCTCGACCCGGTGGGGTTCGAGTCCAAGTATCTGGACGTGGACTTCACGCCCGAGTATCCCTTCGGGTACGGCCTTTCCTATACCCATTTCACGTACTCGGATCTGGCCTTGTCGGCCTCGAAGATCGGCACCAGCGACGTGCAGACCGTCAGGGCCAAGGTCACGAATGCCGGCGCCCGGCAGGGCGATGAGATCATCCAGCTTTACGTACGCGACCTGGCTGGCAGCGTCACCCGACCTGTGAAGGAACTCAAGGGATTCAAGCGGATCACCCTGAATCCCGGGGAGGGCAAGACCGTGGAGTTCACCCTCAGGGCATCCGATCTGGCGTTCTGGAACGATAGGATGGAGTTCAAGCCAGAACCCGGCAAGTTCCACGTGTGGATAGGCCCCAGCTCGGCGGAGGGATTGAGGGGTGAGTTTGAGCTGACGGAATAGGGACGCGGGACCGAGGCCAGTGACGGACGGCTATCTCTGGACCCTCGCACATCCGCCCTTGGCAAAGGCCTCGACCTGCTCCAGGGTGGCCATGGTGGTATCGCCCGGGAAGGTCGTGAGCATGGCACCATGGGCCCAGCCCAGTCTCAGGGCCTCGTCCGGGGATCGTCCGGTGATCAGTCCGTAGATCAGGCCTGCGGCGAATCCGTCACCGCCGCCGATCCTATCGAGCACGTCCAGTTCACAGGTGGGCGCAACGTAGCGACTGCCATTGAGCCAGAGCACCGCGCTCCAGGTGTGGCGGTTCGCGGAGTGCACCTCACGCAACGTGGTGGCCACGGCCTTGATGTTCGGAAACTGGGCCACGACTTGGTCGATCATCTGGAAGAAGGCCTCGGTGTCGAGTCTGGATCTCTTGGCGACGACCTGCGGTCCCTTGATGCCCAGGGAGGTCTGGAGGTCCTCCTCATTGCCGATCAGGACGTCCACCTTGGAGGCGATCTGGCCCATGACCTTCTGGCACTGGGCCAACCCGCCCAGGGGAGCCCAGAGCCTGGCCCGGTAGTTGAGGTCCACGGACCGGATGGCGCCGGCCTTGGCTGCCTCGTCCATCATCTCACAGATCAACTGGCCGGTGGTATTGGAGAGTGAGGCGAAGATCCCCCCGGAGTGTACCGACTTGACGCCACCGCTGAAGATTTCCTTCCAGTTGAAGTCCCCAGGCCTGAGCAGGGCTGAGGCCTCATTGGAGCGGTTGTAGAACACCACCGGCGGCCGCACTCCCTGTCCACGGTCGCTGTACACGGTCGCGATGTTCGGACCCCGAACGCCGTCGTGGTCCATCTCCTTGTAGATGCCCTGTACACCGGCCGCGCGGACCCGCCAGCGGACCAGTTCCCCAATGGGGTATCTCGGCATGGCGGTGGCAATCGCGGTCTTGAGCCCAAAGCACTCAGAGAGGGCGTGGATGGGATTGTACTCCCCGCCTGACACGTGGACCTCGAACGAACAGGCCCGGTGAAGGGGGATCAGCCCTGGGTCGAGCCGATGCACGAGCGCACCCAGGGCGAGGGCGTCGAGCTTGGCTTGCTTGAGAACGGCAAGGCCGTTGTTGTCGCGACTGTCTTTGCCCACAATCATCTATCCTATCAAGAGGTCATCTCATCGTGTTTGTAGCACGCAGTCTACTCAACGGAACAGTAGCATCCTAATTCACAAGCCCGCATCCAGTCAAGCGGCACTCCGATGCGAACGTGTGTCCATGTGAGCAAGTAGCGCGCGATTGAGGCAGGCAGTCTTGTCTCGACGTCGCCCGTCGAGGTGCACGGGATCGGGACTGTGAATCCCAGAATCCTACTTGTGAGGCAAAGCGATGAGTCTGAAGCCGATGTCTTCGGACCAGAGGAACTCGCCGGCGGGACTGACACTGCCGGTGACGGCCACGTTCGACATCTTTGCCTCGGCGGGTACGGGTCCTTGCCGTAGGTATGCTCTGTCTGAATCTTGCCGTCCATACCGTGGATGACGATCCGCCCTAAGGGCTGGGCCTTGGCCAAGTCCTTGGCGTTCTCTACGGCGTCCGCCTTGTTCTCGTGGGTGCTCGAAGCGCGCGATGCGCTTTCAGCCTTTACCCGCCAGCCGCCCTCACCATCGGAGGTTACGTGGTACGTCTTTCGGTTTGCCATGGCTATTACTCCTTGAACCCGGCCGCCTGCAGCCCACGAGGGCCGCTCACGCGAGCCGGAAGTCGTCCCTGATCTTGCTTAGCAACTCGTTTACTGAATCGACTGCTTCCTGTGGCGGTGCTTCCTTCCCATCGCCGACGCTCACCTCGACACGGAAGGCGATGGGAACGTTCGTTCTCGCCTTGACCTCAAGCAGCTTGGGCAGAGCGTCGGTGAGGTCCTGGAACTCCGCGACCTCCAAGTCGGCCGCGGCAATCCGCACCTTCGGGCGTTCACTGCCTCCGCCGCCTCCACCGCCCTTGCCGGCTGCGGCAACCTTGATCTTGACGGTCTGTGCCGCCGGGAAGTCGCATGGCCAAGCTCCAGAGTCGGGCAGCAACTCCAGGAAACGAGCCCGAATCGCCGCGTGAACAACATCCCGCACGGTCTTCCACGGCAGCGTATGGCCGGCCTTCTGCGATAGTGCTGTGGCGATGGACAGCCCCGTCGCCGCCCCATTTTTCCATGCATCCGGCAGATTCTCCGGCAGGATGTCCGGGGCGGGAATCGGCTTGGGCGGCAGGCGAAGAACGGCGGCGTCCGTGAGCGTGCCGGCCGGGACCGGCTCGCCGAACACGCTCGTCGGCCCCGAGGTCATCCACACCAGGCCGGCTTGCACCGCATCCTCGATGGCCTTGTGGACAATGACGGCCGGGGCCTTCGGAATCTGCATCGGCTCTTCGTAGTTCTCACGCTGCACCTGGACGACCTTCCTGCCGTCGAAGTAAGCTGCGACCGTGCCGACGGCAACTTCATCGCCAGCCCACAGGCTGGGCAGCGCCTTCGGCGCGATGAGCATCGGCGCGACCTCGCCAAGCTCCGCCGCTTCGGGCAGCACAAGCTCCAAGGCCGGATCGGCCATGGCGTTGTCATCGGGACGGGACTTCCACCACGTGCGGAAGGTGTGATCCGGGCGGGTGAGCTTCAGCACGAACGAGCCGCGCTCGCAGCCATCGACCAGGGTGTCCAGGATTGCCTGCGCCTTGAGCATCTTGGGCAGGTGCGGCAGTTGCGCGAAAGCGCCGGCCAAGTCCTTGACCCGCCGCGTCGTCTCGCCCTCGTGCCAGAGGCTGTACGGCCCGCCGGGCAGCAGGGCTTCGGCTGTGATGGCCGTGTCCTGAATCCGCGAGCGATTGTCCGCCTTGATCGTGGCGAAGTGCGGGTCGTCCGAAACCGTGATCTTGAACGCCTGGTCGTCGTTCGTTTCGGAGACGGTGACGACGATGCAGTACGCTTGGCGGATGGAGTCCGGGATGCGACCCTTGGCCTTATCCATGTAGACCGCGAGCGTCTGCATCCGGGCGACATCGACGTTGCCGTCCTGCTGCTGGCGGTTCAGTTCGTCGCGCACCTGCTCCCAGGCTAGGTAGTCTTGCACCCGAGTTGCGGCAACGTCCAGTCCTTCGCGCGATGGGACCAGGAGCAGCGCCGTGTTTCGGAACACCCGCGGCTTCTCCGGGCCGGTCGTTTCGTCCAAGTACCGGCACGCCTCGGCGCTGGGCTTGCCCGACTCCGACGCCGCTGCCGGTCCCAAGACCGCGTAGTGGAAGGCCCCGTCATCCTCGATATCCCGCGGCCGGGTCGGCAGCGTATGGACCTTCACGCCAGCCCCGGACGCTCCCAGCGTCAGCGCCTTGGCCCGGCCGATCTCATCCAGCAACCGCGCCTTCACCACGTCGTCCGAGATGCTCTTCCTGGCGACGGCGTGCATCTGGACGAGGTTCGGCCGGTTGCCCATCCGCCACGTGCCCGGCATGGCCTTGTCGGCGTCGCGCGTGAAGGTGTCGTCCAGCCAGAAGCTCGACTGGCCCCACCGAGCCAGGCCCTTCTCCAGTTCGATCTTGTCCGGTCTGGTTGCCGCCAGCAGCACCTCCAGATCTCGCGTCCGTGCGCTCTGCCCTACGGGCTGGGAGTGCAGGAACGTGGCAAAGACGGCCTGTTCGATCTCGCGGTACTTGAGACCCACCGAGTCGATCTGAATCTGCCGGGCGATGGCCAGTTCCGTCGTCAGGATGCCCGTCCAAGACTGGGCCCTGCCTTCGTGCTCTTCGGTGTCGGCGACGGCGACGAGTTCCCGCGCCGCGTCCGACAGCCCTCCGTCGTCCGGTTCGGCCAGGAACACCGCCGGCCCGACGAGCGGGCTGGTGTCACACTTTTCGGCCTGGCGCAGGGCCAGGGCGAACGTCCTCAAGACACCGCGGGTTCGTTGGAACCGCGAAAGCTGCGTCCACTTGCCGTACAGAACTTCCGTCAAGTCGGGATGGAACGGATAGCTCCGCAGGAACCGCTCTTCCGCCTGCGAACCTTGCCGGCGGGTCTGCTCGTCTACGTCGGCAATGCCCTTCATCGCCGCGATAACGTGCTGGCGGAAGCCTTCCCGGTTGGCAATCGACTCGGGCGTGAAAAACCGCCGCCGCAAGACCTCGGCTACGTCTTCCTTCACCACCGGCTCGACCGCTTCTTCCCGCTCCCGTTCAAAGATGGCATATAGGTCGCTCAGCAGTTGCCGCCCCGTCGGGTCGCTCTTGGCCGGGTCGGTTGCCAGCAGCGAAGCGACCACACAGCACCGGTCAACCTTCGTGGCCGCTTGGGTGAGGTATTGGAAGAAGTTCACCAGCCGGTCTTTCCATCGTGGGTCTTGGGCGTACTTCTCGCGGGCGTACATGAGAACTTCGTCGATGAGCACCAGCACGCCCAGGCCCTTCTTGACTGGGATTTCCAGCAGTTGCGTCAACAGGTTCTCGGCCGGGGCGCTCTCGCGTTCTTCGGCTCGGTTCTCGGCGTGGAGGAGCGCCAAGCCGTCATCCCCGGCGATCTGGTAGGCCAGGACGCTCCACGGCTGCTTCAAGACGCGCGTCTTGCCGTCCGGCCCGCGGACCTCCATGCCCTTTTCCACGTCCAACTTGTCGAAGCACAGGCCCGCAATCACCGCCCGTGTCGGCTTCTGACCGATGGACTCGATGAACTCGTGGACCGCAGGCAGGTCCGGCAGGCCGTCCGGGTCGCGCATGAGATGGCACAGCGCAATGAGCGTGTGCGTCTTGCCGCCGCCGTAGGTCAGTTGCAGTTGCCGCACCGCCTTGTCGTTCTTGCCCGCCACGCGGAGCGCCACGTCCCGCACCAGGCCGCGCAGGTTGTGCGTCGGGAAGGTCAAGGCGAAGAACTCGGTCGGCTTCTCGTAAACCGGCCGCTTGCCGCTCTGCATCAAGACCTCGTAGAGGTCCGCGGCGAACATGTGCAGCGGCAGTTCGCCCGACCGCAAGTCGTCACGAAGCCTCACGACTTCATGCCAGGGTCTCCAAGGTAGCTTTGCCATCGTCGTCACTCCTGCAATTAGGTACTAACGGCCAGCCAGTACCTATTTATTGCGTATCGTACCTATTCCTCGTTCTTCTCAAACAACTCGCCAGTTTCCTTCGTCTTGGCGCCTTTGGCCCCGATATGGTTGCTTAGACTTTCCAGCATCGAACGCTCGTCGCTCCCGTGCGGCGACAGTTCGATGAGCGACTGGAGAAGCCGCTTGAAAAGCTCGTTCCGCCGCAAGGCGTTGTCATCAAGATACTCATCGACCTTGTGAACGTCGCCGGCCTTCCACAGATGCATTAGCCGGTGAACGCGGTCGATCAGGGGGACCGGCTTGCCGCTGGGCGCTTCGTAGCCCATGCTCTTGCCGCGCCGCTGCGCCCAGGTCTTGAGCTTCAACTTGCTGCCGGAACCTTCATCTTCTTCCGTCGCGTCGTCGGCGTCGGCTTCTTCCGGTTCGTCCGCTTCCGCCGCCGGCTCCGTTCCGCCGACGCGGGCGAGGATGTCCCAGGTGTCGGCCAGTTCGCGATCAGACAGGCCGCACGAGACGGCGTACAGGATACACGTCCCCGCCGGGGCTTCCTCCATCCCGAAGTCGTGACGGTGGAGCAGGTAGTATGCGGTCGGTTCGTCCAGTTTGTCGCCCGCCGCCTGGTCCGCGGCGTCGCCGTCACCCGACAGGACGCGGCCGACCACGAAGTCCACGACCATGCGCCGGACGTGGGTCAAGAACTCCGATACGGTCATCACGCTCCCCGGATCGTTGGCCTTCTTGACGACCGGGTGCTTGCTGTACGCCTCCATCGCCGGGCCTGTGGCCGCCCACACGAAGTCCGGCCCGCGTATCCCTGCATCCCAGAACTCGCGTAACTGCTTCGCAATGTTCTTCCGCATCTCCGCAAGAACGTTGTTGTCCCAGCCGGGCTTGGCTGCCGCAGGACGCTTTCTGCACACTAACCACACAGAAGAAGCAAGGGCTGCTGAATTATGTGATCTTGCCCGGTTCGCCATCTCAGTTTGAATGGGCCAGCTACCATCAACCACAAATCCTGCGCGGATCATGCCAGACACCAGCGTTTCCCAAGCATCCGGTGCCTTGTGCGCAAAGACAATTACCATGCGTCCATCTGGTTTCAGAGCATTGAAGGACGCCTGAAATGCTCGATACATGCCCTGCTCGTATGTGGCCTTCGACTTTGTGGTATCATTGTGATGACGGCTATCATCATCAATCAATTCCCCATCCTGTTCAGCTTCATTCCACTTTGGAGCAAGTGCTTCTGTGAAGGCAGCATCCATGTGGGGAGTCAAACCATAGAGCGTGCGACGAAGCCACACATAGAAGAAGTCCATTAGGTCCGAATAGGGTATGGCGTCATAGTATGGCGGGTCCGTAAGGACAACATCATAAGGTCCGCCTTCAACATGAATAGCCGATCCCTTTATGACTTGTGGCTTGACCAGTCCATTCGGTAGCCGAACAGCCGTGTCCACAGTCTTGGCAACGGACCCCAGCATTGATTCCCAGCTTCCCGACGCCCCACCAATAGGTGATGCCTCGGCAAAATCCCATTTCATTGGTAAAGCAAAGCGGTTGAAGAGGTGTGTGATCTGCTCGTTTTGCGTGTACCATGACGTTAGTGTGTTTTCATAATCAAGAAGTTTGCTGATGCAAGCAGCAAGATATCCTGTAAGCGCCTCGACCCACTCAGGCCCATATTCAGAATCCTGCATGGCTCGCGTTGCTGATCGAATTCCATCGATGAACGCTCCCAGGTCGGCTAACTGACGGCCCGTGAATAGATCTCGCCAACGCATGAGACCGTAGCCTTGGACGGAGAACGCGCGCCCTGCCCCCCGGCCGCCACCTGCCGGAGTTGGTTCGTTTGGAAGGCCAAGAGGTATCCGAGTGAAGAAGGTCGTCAGCGAGTCATCATCCACTTCTGATACCTGTTGCTCGACTGCGGTCGGCAACCGATACTCTTTCCCCTCCGGCCCATCTAGGACAACAGTGCTTAGTAGGTGCTTGACTTGCCGTGCTTGGGCTTCAACCCGAATGTCTTCCATCGTCATAATCGCACCACAGCACGGGCACTTAGCCCCGGCGCGGGACATCGTGCCGGCGCCAATCCGCTTGTCATGCTCCCGCCGCTGGGCGGCGTTTCCGCCGCGGCCGGGCACGTCCGATTGGATGCCGAAGACAACGCCGGACTTGTCGGCCGCAGGTTCCATCGTCAGCAGAATTCGCTTGCTGCCGTCCTTCTCCTTGCACAGCCAGCGGGTCTTGAGGAGAGGGACCGTCGCCCGGCAGTTCTTGCACTTGACCGTCCGCGCCCAGAGGTAGGCGACAGTGGTCTTGGCAACCCAGCGCGGGTTGCGTTTGTCGCCCAGGTAGTCGGCGGAAAACTCGGCGTTCAGCGAGTCGATGTCCGGCGTGCCATCTTCGGCCAACGGAACCAATCGCATCGGTTGATGCTCGTAGGACCGCTCGCCTCTTCGAAGCGGCTCATAGTCGGCGTAGGTCGGGTAGAACCGCGCCAGTTCCCGCCGGGCGCGGGCCAGCACCCACCGGCCCCACGCCCGGACGTGCCAGGCGAGGTCCGCTTGGAGAACGTCGTCTTCTCCCTCGTACTCCAGGTCCAGCCAGCCTTGGCCGTTCTCGCCTTGGCCGAGCTTGGCGAGCGTCTTGGCGATTTGCGCGGTGGTGAGGCCTTTCGCCTTGAGGTAGTCGGCCATGAAGTCGCCGTCGGCGACGGCGAGATTTGGCAACCGTCGCGTCTGGCCGGCGAGCCGCTGGGGGTACTCCAACGTGCACTTGAGGATGAACCACGCGACAGGGTTGATGTCAACGGCTGTCGCCTCGCAGCCCAGGCGCATCGCTTCCAGGGGGATCGCGCCGCCGCCGGCGAACGGGTCAAGGACCTTGGGGGCGCGCCCACCGTAGGCTTCACGGATCTTCTGGCGGAACCATTCCATCGTGTCGGCGTTCTCCGTCTCGCGTCCCCAATGGAGGATTCCGCCTTCGGTTTCCTTCTTGACGCGCTCGATGATCTGGCCGTTGGGCATCTTCTTCTTCTCGACCTTACGGACGACCCGCCCGCCGATCTTCTCGCACAGTTCCGCCCGCCGGCGCTTGATTTCCTCCTGCCACTGGTCATCCGACATGCCTTCGGGCTTCGCCTCGGCCGACGGGTCGGGCAGGAGAGTGGCGATGAGCGCCGCCCGGCAGGCCGCCAGCGGCCGGCGGGCCGGCCAGATGTGCAGCGTCGAAATGTGCCCATGCCGCACGTTCTTCTCATGCACGCTGTCCAGCGACGCCTGCTCCAACGGGAAGGCGTGTTCGATAAGTCGGGGGTAGTCCACAGTCAATTCCTCCTCGCGTTCGTCGGGGCAATCCGTTGCTTCTTCCACACCTCGTCAGCAGCAGGCACCTTGTCCTTCAGCAAATCGATGGTCCGTTTGCTGTAGCGGTTTATCTTCGAGCGTCCAATCGCAATCTGGCGGAAGGCCTCGGAGTCTTTCTGTACGCCATATTCACGAATGAGGGCCAACGTCTTCGGCGCGGTGAGGCCGAGATGCTGCGCAACCCCGTAGAGGTTGAGGTTGAATTTGTCGAAAATGTTTATCTCTTTTTGGATAATGACGCCCTCGGTCGGCGTGGGGTCGCCGGGCTTGAGGACCCGCACTGGCATTGCATCCATCGTTTCCTTCACGACCTTGAAGCCTACGCTGATACCGTCACCTGCCGATGTGAATGCGATATTCGCGATCTCCGGAAAGACAACGCGCCAGTTCTCGGCTGTGCTGAGGCTCTCGATGGCGCTTTCGAGGTCCGCGTTGGTCATCCGGCGATGTTGCTCCTCACCACCAATCTTGAACGCCATCAGCGGTCGAAGCATCGCCATTGCACGATGCCTGTCAACGTCGGGCTGATGGAGAAGTCCGCACAGCTTGTTGAACTCTTCGTCCAACACCTGGCCAACCCGCTGAGGCGAAATCGCCGAGATCGGAAGCACACGGCGCGGAAGGAAATCAAGTAATGGTTTGCCGGTAGCTGCTCGGATCAAGTCATTGAAGAGAGAGACGGAGCCCTGCGCAAAGATGTACAGGATCATCTCGGACGTATCCTGGTAGTAATGCGTGACGCAGTCGCGTAGATTATCGAGCATTGAGAGGAATTTGCGTTGATCCTTCTGTAGGATCCTAAGGTCATCTTCCGCCAGACGAAGGCACGTGTCGAAAGTGAAGGAAAACCCGCGATCTTCATCAAATGCGGTGCCTTTGCTGGCAACGATCAGTGACTTCAAGAGCATCTCAAAACTGTGGTGCAGCAGGATCAAAACCGATTCTGGCCGCGCACACTCATTCGGACGGTTGAATAACTCGATGGCGAGAGCCAGCGACTGAAGGGCTTTCTCTCGCAACGCAAGAACGTCCGGGTTCTGTGATGTCGGAGCTGTTGTGGCGGTATCAGTCATGCGGCACCTGCGCTTCCATGATCTGACTGGGGCCGATCAGCACGCTGCCTTTGGCCTTGGCCAGCAGGCTTGCGAAGGGGTCTTGAACCCGCACAAGCCGCGGGTTGGGCGTCGCGCAGTCGTAAACCACATAGAGCCAGTACCGCTCGCGGAGGTTGCACGCCTTGGCCCACTCGTTGGCCGAAACCTCCACCTCGCCGGTCCCGGCCCGGCCTTTGACCTCGATGCTGCGTTTCTCTTGGCCCGGCCGTGCCGACAGCAGATCGAAGCCGCATGTTTCCGGCAGGCCGGCGGCGCGGGCCAGCGGCGCGGCGTGGACATCGGCGACGGTCGCGCCGGCGGCTTCCTCGTAGGCGCGGGCGACCTGCATGGCGACGGCCTCCACGTTTGCCTCAAGCTGCTCCAGGTCGGCCGGGTCGGTCGAGGGGACCACCACGGCGTGCGCAACGAACTCGATCGCGCCCGGGCGCAGAAGTTCCGGCTCGTGGCGGAGGAGCGCCAATGCGTGGTCGCGCCGGGCGGCAACGTCCCGCTGGTGAGTCTTTACACGAACCAGTTCCAGTTGAGCGCCTTTGTTGCCGGCGCGGGCCTTCTCGGAGAGCTTGGCGCGAGCGGCGGCGAGTTCGGCTTCCTGGAAATCGAACCCGCGACGGATGAGCGATTCGCGTTCGGGCAGATCGGCCAGCAGCGCGTCGCGGCGATGGACGGCCATCGTCCGGGCCACTCGCTCAATGAGATAGGCCCGGGCCTGCTCGCTCAGTGCCTTGGCCGCCGCCGCTAGGCGCTGGGCCGGGCCGGGCAGGCCGCTCCCGCCTTTGAGGAGCAGGAGTTGCTCGACCGGGCAAACCTCGATGTCAGAACCTTCGTACTGGCGGATGCCGATCAGCCGGCATTCGACAGTTTCCTCGTGGGCCAGTTCCGGCAGTTCTGGGTCGGCTTGGCGGATGACCGAAAGGCGGGCCAGGTGGAACAGGTACGGCTTCTTTGCGGCCGGGTCAATGAAGACCGCGCCGCGGAGGGCTTGGCCGCCGAGCCGGTCTTCCACCAGCCCTCGGAAAGCCTCAAAGACCGCCTCGCCGGGGTGCAGCCAGATAGCGTCGTCCTTGTCCGCGGGGCGTGCCACGGAGAGCCGGTCGCGCTGGGCCGGCGGGTACGCCTCCAGCGCCGGCAAGAGCGGGTCCACAGCCCCCGGCTTGGTGGGCCGGAAGGCGAACTCGCCGCTGGTGTCGCCTTCGATCTCGATGCCCACCAGCGGCGCGGCTTTCTCGATGAACTGCCGGACGTAGCCGGGGAGGAGGCGGTAGTAGGCTTCCTGGTCCAGACTGTCGCGGAGGCGCGGAAGCTCTTGCGCCACATCGCCGCCGGTGCCGTACAAGACCTTCTCGCGAGCGGCGATGGCTTCGATCTGCTCCTTAGTGAGGAAGCCTTCGATGCGATGCGCAGCGGCGTCCGCGCCTTCGTCGAGCGCCTGCTCCATGTACTGGGTGATCGAGACGCCCTGGAAGACGCGGCCGATTACGTCATAGACCTTGTCCGACTTGAGTTCCTTGCGGATGGCCTCCAGCTTGTCCAAGAGCGTCTTGAGGACGCGGCCTTCGCGAGTGGACGGGGCGATCAGGTTGAGGATGACAACCGGATCGTGCTGCTGGCCGTAACGGTGTATGCGGCCCATCCGCTGTTCGAGGCGGGCGGGGTTCCAGGGGATGTCCCAGTTCACCATCAGCCAGCAGAATTGCAGGTTGATGCCTTCGCCTGCGGCGTCGGTCGCGACAAGGATGCGGCAGCCGCCTTCGTGGTGGGACTTGCGGAACCGTTCGACCTGTTCGTCGCGGTCCTGGTAGTCCATGCCGCCGTGAATCTGGGCGACGTGGCCGGTGTAGCCCATGCCTTCCAGCCGGCGGACCAGGTAATAGAGCGTGTCGCGGTGTTCGGTAAAGACGATGAACTTCTCGTCCGACCAGCGCGGGTCGGTGAGGACGGCCCGGAGCCGGTCGAACTTCGATTCGGTGCCGGGCTTCTCATAGACCGCCTTGGCCAGGTCGAGCAGTTGGCGGACCTGTTCCTTTTCGGCCAACAAGTCGGCCAGAGACGCCGCAACGACGCCCTGCAGCAGCCGGTCCTCGCAGAGTTCGTTTCCCTCGACGCCGTGCGCCGGAGCCTCTTCGTCGGCCGTCTGGGCGTCAAAGACGTCCTCTTCTTCGGCGAGCCGCTGCTGAAGCGTCAGCAGTTGCTCCATGGTGATCCGGCCTTCCTGCACGTCGGCGATGAGCTTGTCGAGCTTTGCCAGACGCCGCTCGAAGGATCGGAGGAGGGCATAGGTGGAACTGGCCAGGCGGCGCTGGAACCCCTCTGTGTCAGAATACATGAGACAGTACCTTGCCATTAATTAAGAATGAGGGCAAGGAGATGAACAGGATGTCTCAGATAACGATGGATCTACCGAAATCAAGGTTGTCATCCCCGCAATGGAGT
>Ga0209777_10002357_pt1 | contig 25034 bp, 25 predicted proteins | sample FrelakmetHBP12HB_FD_187147 | JGI IMG/M metagenome (GOLD analysis project Ga0209777, IMG submission 187147) | Freshwater lake sediment microbial communities from the University of Notre Dame, USA, for methane emissions studies -HBP12 HB (SPAdes)... | ecosystem: Environmental > Aquatic >... | reverse complement strand
CAGTTTCTGTCTGATGTGGAATGGGGCGAATTGGACTATCTCATCATTGACCTGCCACCTGGTACCGGTGATGTGCCCCTATCCCTGGTGCAAGCCCTGCCGCTCTCTGGCGTGGTTATTGTGACCATGCCCCAAGCCGTCTCTCTCGAAGATGCCAGTCGCGGGCTGGAGATGTTCCGAACCCTCGAGGTGCCCATTCTTGGCATCATCGAAAACATGCGCGGCGAGTTCTTTGGTTCAGGAGGCGGTGAGGATCTGGCGCGGATTGCCAAAGTACCCTTCCTAGGCGCAGTGCCAATGGAACAGTCGGTGAGAATCAGCAGTGATATCGGTGAACCAGTTGTGGCGTCCCGGCCCGATTCGGCCGCCGCACAGGCGCTCAAATCCATCGCCGAGCAGGTCGCAGCTCAGGTCAGTGTCACGGCCTTGGAACAAAATAACATCCCGAAGATCAATATCGTCTAGCTTCCTAATGGATAGTTCGAGTAAATATCGTACAATATAGGCATGGCGAAACGCAAATTCAAACTAACTGAACATGAACGGAACCAACTGCTACAGGCATACACGCTTTGTCAAGATGCTACCACTCGTATACGTTTCCAGGCAGTCCGGCTCTACGGAGAAGGCTATAACGAAGAAGAGATTGAGCGGATTACTGGTTGCAGCCGGACCAGTCTGATGGAGTGGTGTCGTGCTTATCGTGCTGACCCTGCTCAGGGTCTGGTTGACAAACGAGCGGGTGGTAACAGTGCCAAACTGAACAAGATGCAGGTGGAAGAACTTTACCAAAAGCTACATCAGTACACACCGAGAGAGCTTTTCGGGCCGGGTGCCAGCACCGGCGCTGGGCAATTCTGGACAGTATTAGACTTGGCACATGCTATCCAGAAATGGTATGGTGTTGAATATCGCAGCCGTAGTTCCTATACCTGCTTGTTTGAGCGCTGTGAGTTCAGTTTCCAGAAGACCGAGAAGGTCTTCAAGCCTCGCAACCAGCTCAAGGTGGCTGATTTCGAAGAACAGCTCGAAAAAAACTGATCGATGTCGCCCAGGATGCGCCAGAGACGGTCTTTCTGGCCGGAGACGAAGCTGGACTGTATCTGCAGGCCACTACCTGCTATGTTTGGTCGCCAACTGGCCAAACACCCATTGTGCGGGCAGATCCTGGTCGGACCAAAACAAACTTCTACGGCTCACTGAACTTGATGACTGGCAAAGAGATTGCCATACGTTCAGACATCATGAATTCAGAAGTGTCCGCCCAATATTTGACCTTGCTTTTGGAAGCCAACCCTGAATTGCCGATCATTCTATTTTGGGATCGGGCTCCCTGGCATCGTGGCAAACCGATTGAAAAGGTACTGAAAAACAATCCACGACTTGAGATCATCTACTTTCCACCTGCTTGTCCAGATTTGAACCCGCAGGAACATGTCTGGAAAGCAGTTCGCAAAGAAGTCAGCCACAATCACTTGGAACCACGTTTGCCTGAACTGGCTGACCGGTTCGAAAAGAAGTTGAATTCACGCACTTTCGAAAGTTCGTTCTTGAACCGCTATGGCTATACCGCTATTCGTCCGATGTTTATTTGATCTGTCCATAAGAGAATGATTTGAAGGTTGTTGGACGGGTAAAGCCCATCCAACAACCCTTTTATACCCCTCCAAGGCAATTCCCAGAGAAACTTTCACGGAGATGACCGGGCTGGTCGTCTCTACGGTATAATCCCTGCCATGCGACCATTTATCGTTGGTGTACGTTTTGCACAAATTGGCAAAGCATATCACTTTGATGCTTCGTCGGTACCGCACATCAAGGTTGGCGATCATGTCATCGTTGAGACTTCACGCGGCAAGCAACTGGGCGAGGTTACACAAATTGTCGATAACCCCGCTTCGCCCCCAGACGGGACTTGGAAACCCATTGAGCGCCTCGCCAGCCCGCGCGACTTGATTCTGCGCCGAATGTGGGCACAAAAAGAACTCGAAGCAATGATCGCCTGCAGGGAACGCGCGGCTCAACTGAAACTTTCCGAAGTTAAGATCGTGGCCGCAGAGTTTTCATTCGATGGTACGCGCCTGACCCTGATGTACAGTGCCGAGTCCGAAGAAAAAGTGGATCTGAAATCCCTGCGCCACGACACACAAAAACTTTACCAGCAGTCACAGGTGGAAATGCGGCAAATCGGTCCACGCGACGTGGCGAAGATGCTGGGTGGAATGGGTGCCTGCGGCATGGAAACGCGCTGCTGTTCCAAGTTCCTGACCGAGTTCAGTCCCATTTCCATTAAAATGGCAAAAGAACAAGGAATCTCGCTCACGCCAACCGAAATTACCGGTATGTGCGGACGGTTGCGCTGCTGCCTGGTCTACGAGTATGAACAGTATGCCGCCGCCCGCAAAGAACTGCCCAAGCGGAACAAGCGCGTTGTTACACCACTGGGAGAAGGCAAAGTCCTTGATATTAATCCGCTGCAAATGACCATGCGCGTTGATCTGCCAGACGTTGGCTGGCGGGAATTCGCGCGTGAAGAGGTGGAACCCTGGGATGAATTGGAAGCCCTGCGGCGCAAATCCAAGGAACCGTGCGAGAATTGCCCCAAACCCGAAAAAGAAAAGCATGAGCGAAGATAGCCAGAAAGCGCCCGATTCCTGGGACAAATCCCAAAAGATCCTGGTAATCCTGGCGCATCCGGATGACCCGGAATTTTTCTGTGGAGCCACACTCGCCCGCTGGTCCCGATCCGGTCATGAGATCCATTACTTTCTGCTGACCAATGGCAATAAAGGTGGCGGGCCAGAAATGGCACCGGAGCAATTGTGCGCTATCCGACAGATGGAACAACAAAATGCTGCAACGGTCATCGGCGTCCAATCGGTACAATTTCTGAACCTGGAGGATGGTTATCTTATCCCCAGCCTGGAACTACGCCGGGAGATCGTGCGCGTCCTCCGTCGCGAAAAACCCGACATCCTCGTCACCTGCGATCCCACCCTGCTCTACTCCTGGTTCGGACGCGTTAACCATCCCGATCACCGCGCAGCTGGCCAAGTCGTGTTGGACGCTGTATTTCCCGCCGCCGGGAACGGACACTTCTTTCCCGAATTGCTCATTGAAGGATTACTCCCTCATACTCCGCGCGAAGTATGGGTCTCGCTGGCTTCCCATCCAACGACAATTTTAGATGTAACCGACACTTGGGAAGTAAAAATGAACGCGCTGAAGGAACACAAGTCCCAAATTGGAGACCCGCTCGTATTTGAGCAGCGGATGCTCGCCCGCCATACTGAAGATAGTACTGATGAAGCCCCACGCTACGAAGAAAAATTCCGCGTGCTTAAATTTTTATAGTCGCAACATCCTGGCTCTTGCATAAAAACGAGGTACCCCATGCCCGATTTTCTCTCTGAAGCTCAAGCCTTATTTGAATACACCCAGTCCATGCGCCGTGATTTCCATGCCCATCCGGAACTCGGCTTCCACGAAATCCGTACGGGTGGAATTGTCGCCAAAGAAATGACCGTTCTCGGCCTGGAAGTGCATACCGGGGTTGGCGGGACGGGCGTGGTGGCCCTGCTCGAAGGAGACAAACCAGGGCCGGTGGTGCTCGTTCGTGCCGATATGGACGCCTTGCCCATCCACGAGGAAACCGGCGCACCCTATGCCTCCCAGAGTCCCGGTGTGATGCACGCCTGCGGGCACGATGGGCACACGGCCGTCCTGCTAACCGTTGCCAAAATGCTCAACAATCATCGCGGCGACCTGTCCGGAACGGTAAAATTCGTGTTCCAACCAGCAGAAGAAGGCATGGGCGGTGCAGAAAAAATGATCGATGACGGCGTGCTGGAAAATCCAAAAGTGGATGTTGCTTTAGCCCTGCACGTCTGGAACGAAAAGCCCGTTGGCTGGTTCGGTATCGGCAATGGACCGGTCATGGCTGGAGCAGAAATCTTCACAATCAAAGTGCAAGGGAAAGGCGGACACGGCGCGGTACCTCACTTGGCTGTGGACCCGATCCTTGCCTCAGGGCAGATCGTCTCGGCGCTGCAAGGGATCGTTGCCCGCAACGTCGCACCTCTTGAGACAGCAGTTGTCAGTGTCTGCACCATCCACGGCGGCGAGACATTTAACGTCATCCCTCCCGCGGTCGTAATGACCGGGACGATCCGTACCTTCGAGTCGACAGTCCGAACGCGGGTGCTGGAACGCTTCGAGAAGACAGTCCATTCGATCGCCGAAGGGATGGGCTGTCAGGCTGATATTGATATGCAGATTCTAACTCCTGCTACGGTCAACCAATCCGAGACTGCTGTGCGCGTCCAGGCAGTTGCCCACCGCCTGTTCCCCGAAGCGGACGTGGAAACCGCAAATTACACTACAATGGGCTCGGAAGATTTCGCCTTTATACTGGAAAAAGTGCCCGGATGTTTCTTCTTCATTGGCTCGGCCAATCCCGAAAAGGGACTAGATGCCGGTCATCACCATCCCAAGTTTGATTTTGATGAGGCTGCTTTGCCGCGTGGTGCAGCGTTGATGGCCGCGACTATAACAGATTTCCTGAAAAGTTGAAATCAAAAGCCTGACGGTCAGCCGTCAGGCTTTTTTTATTTCCCAGAGAAATATTGGCGACCGGCCGCAATTGCTGGGTGAAGTGGCGTCAGGCGATGGCCATTATTTGCTATTTTCCCCTTGACCCTCTCACTGGATTGAATTATCATCAATCCGCCTCTTTTTGTCAAATTTTTCATCTAAATTTGCAGGAGTTGTCATGACAGAAAAAGTAATCAACGATTTTTCCATTACAATCGCCACCGTCAACGGGTCCGGTTCTCAGACCGCTAATGTTACATTATTGCGGGCATTATTCAAAATGGGCATCCCGGTCTCCGGTAAGAATCTATTCCCTTCCAACATCCAAGGCTTACCCACCTGGTACACCATCCGCGTCAGCAAAGACGGATACATAGCCCGGCGTGACGAACAGGAGGTGGTCGTCACTTTGAACCCGGTTTCTTTCGCTCGAGACCTGGCCTCTGTCCAGCCAGGCGGAGCTTTTTTCTATGCTGACGATATTAAACTACCCATCGCTCGCAGCGACATTTCCATCTATCCAATACCAGTTACACAATTGGCGCGCGCCGCGAACGTCTCCCCGGCTTTGCGAGATTATATTGCGAACATGGTCTATGTTGGCATCCTGGCGCATATGCTTGGCATTGATATGGAAACCATCAAGCAAGCATTAAGCTTCCATTTCAAAGGTAAAGCACAAGCCATAGACTCGAATTTCAGCACGGTCAAAACCGCTGCAGACTGGGCTGCCCAAAACCTGAAAAAGAATGATCCTTATTCTGTCATGCAGATGGATTCCACCTCCGACTTTGTCATGGCTGACGGCAACACTGCCGCAGCACTGGGTGCCATCTATGGCGGCTTGCAGTTCGCGGCCTGGTATCCCATCACCCCGGCCTCTACACTGGCTGAATCGCTCAATGTTTTCCTCCCACAACTACGCAAGACCACAGATGGGAAGCAAACCTATGCGGTCCTGCAGGCTGAGGATGAATTGGCCGCGATCGGTATGGCAATCGGGGCGGGTTGGGGCGGGCTGCGTTCAATGACTTCGACCTCTGGTCCTGGCATCAGTCTGATGGCGGAGTATGCCGGGTTGGCTTATTTTGCCGAAGTGCCAGTCGTCATCTGGGATGTTCAACGCATTGGGCCCAGCACCGGCCTTCCTACCCGTACTGCCCAGGGCGATTTGACAGAGGCCTATTTCCTGAGTCATGGCGACAAACAAAATATCATCCTGCTGCCTGGCTCAGTGCAGGAATGCTTCGAATTCGGCTGGAAAGCCCTCGATTTGGCTGAACATTTACAGGCACCTGTCTTCGTAATGAGTGACCTCGACCTGGGCATGAACCAGTGGATGACTAAGCCCTTCGAATATCCCGACACCCCACTCGAGCGCGGTAAGATCCTCTGGGAAGCTGATCTGGAAGAACTCAACGGCATCTGGAGCCGCTACAAGGATTCAGATGGGGACGGGATTCCATTCCGTACAGTACCGGGCAACAAGCATCCTTCCTCGGCCTGGTTCGGGCGCGGCACCGGCCACGACGAAAATGCGCGTTACACTGAAGATGCCAGCACCTGGGAAAATAATATGGCCCGGCTCAAGAAGAAATACGATACCGCCCGGACTCTCGTCCCGAAACCCGTTATCGAGACGGCCAAAGGCGCAACGATTGGCATTATCGCCTACGGCTCCACTGAACCGGCTGTGGAAGAGGCACGGGTTCTGCTGAAACAGGCCGGAGCCCCGAAAACCGCTTTCCTGCGTCTTCGCGCCCTGCCATGCACGGCACAAGTCCACGATTTCATCAAGAAATATGAACGTATCTACATCGTTGAAGCCAATCGCGATGGTCAATTGCGCCAGATATTAAGCGCCGTGCTGCCCGATCAGGCTCCCAAGTTTCGTTCAGCCTACCACAGTGACGGTCTGCCATTGACCGCCAAATGGGTCAAAGAAGCCATCCTAGCACAGGAGGAGAAATAATAATGACAACACCTGCTCCCACTCAAACCAATAAAGCCGGCCTTTCTAAAAACGATTACCGCGGCCTGCCCAGCACGCTCTGCCAGGGCTGTGGACACAACTCCATTGCAAACCAGATCATCACTGTCTGCTACGACTTGGATATCGTCCCGGAAGAAATCATGAAGTTCAGCGGCATTGGCTGCTCGTCGAAGAGCCCGGCATATTTCCTTAATCGTTCCTTTGGTTTTAACGGCCTACACGGGCGCATGTCCTCGCTCGCCACTGGCGCACTTTTCGCTGATAAATCCATACGCGCCATTGGCATATCAGGCGACGGCGATACCGCCTCCATCGGGATGGGCGGTTTCAAACACATGGTGCGCCGCAACGCACCGATTGTATATATCGTCGAGAATAATGGTGTCTATGGGCTGACAAAAGGTCAATTCTCAGCAACGGCTGAGATCGGTCTGGACCTGAAACACCAGGGTATCAATCAATATATGCCCGTGGATATCTGCATGGAAGCACTGACTTCCAATGCCACCTTTGTGGCACGTTCCTTCGCTGGAGACGCAAAACAGGTGAAGGAATTGCTCAAAGCTGCCCTCAGCCATCACGGCGTGGCAGTGCTTGATATTATCAGCCCTTGTGTGACCTTCAACAATCAGGATAACGCCATCCACTCCTACACCTGGGGGAAGGATCACGAAGCGCCTCTGCATGAGATTTCCTTCATCCCGGCCTTGGATGAAATTGAATTGCAGGGTGAATTCGCCGAAGGCACCGTGCGTGAAGTCTGCATGCACGATGGTTCAACCGTGCTGCTGAAGAAACTCGAAAAAGATTATGATCCCACCAATCGAGCGAATGCCTTCCAGATGTTGGAAAGCGCCCAATTGAACAATTGGTTAGTGACCGGACTGCTCTATATTGACGAGTCCAAACCCACCTTGACCGAAACTTTCAACCTGGTGGATACCCCCCTCAACCGCCTCGCCGAACCGGACCTGCGGCCTGCGCGTGAGACGATTGAGAAGATCAATGCAATGATGTTCTAACCATAGGGGCGACAAGCAGGTCGCCTCTACTTCAATCTTTCTTTATGCTCCGGATCACCCCCACCCTTTCGATCCCCGATGATGAGCTTTCTTGTACATTCATGCGCGCCTCTGGCCCCGGCGGGCAGAACGTCAACAAAGTATCCACAGCGGTACAGTTGCGCTTCGACGTGTGCAACTCTTCCTCACTGACGGAGGAGGTCAAAACACGGCTCGTTAAACTGGCCGGGAATAAGATGACCCAGGGCGGAGCGCTTGTTATCGAGGCGAAACGCTACCGGGTACAGGAACAAAACCGGATTGAAGCCGAATTACGGCTGGCAGCACTCATCCAGAAGGCACTGGTCAAGCCAAAGAAACGTTGGGCCACGAAACCAACCGCGGCATCACAAGCGAGACGAGTCGAGTCCAAGAAGCGTAAAGGGAAGGCCAAACGGTTGAGACGATCGACCGATGAATAAAAACAGCTTCCTAATAGAATTCGGAAGCTGTTTCACTTATTGACCATCGCTATTATCTTACCGTGTGCAATAATGCCATATTGGGCTGCCTGAAATCGCGCACAGGGAAACCCGAGACGACCACCACCTGTCCACCTGGACGGATATGACCGCTTTCCCGCAGAGCAGTTTCCACATGCCCAATCATCTCTTCCACAGTATCCGCCCAGGGGACGCGGTAAGGCGTCACCCCCCAAGCCAGCGCCATGCGCCGGTAAGTTTCCTCGACCGGCGTGAAGGCCAACACCGGCACGCATGGACGGGCCTTCGACATCAGGATGGCCGTTCGCCCGGTGCGGGTGAAGACTGCAATCGCTTCCACATCACGGTCCTGCGCAAGCTCTCTTGCGGCGTGGGCAATCGCAACAGCATCATCATGCTCATCGGTTTCCAGCACCTGTCCGTGCCCCCATAGATCGTAATTTTCTTCGGCCTGGCGGACTATCCGATTCATCAGCGCCACACTTTCCACTGGGTACTCACCCACCGCTGTTTCCGCGGAGAGCATAACGGCATCCGTCCCATCGTAGATGGCATTGGCAACATCGGAAGCCTCGGCCCGCGTCGGGAGCGGGTTGTGGATCATGGACTCGAGCATCTGTGTGGCCGTGATGACGAGTTTCCCCCTGCGGTTGGCAGCCTGGATGATGCGCTTCTGCGCACCAGGCACGTCTTCCGGAGCCATTTCTACCCCCAGGTCACCGCGCGCCACCATCACTCCGTCCACTACATCGAGGATTTCTTCAAGGTTATCCAGCGCTTTGGGGCGCTCAAGTTTGGCAATCAACAACGGGCTATTCTCTCCGGCCGCCTTCACAATCTCCCGGACCGCCCTTACATCCTGCGCGGTCTGGACAAAAGACATCGCCACAACGTCCACCTTCAAGGATAGACCGAAGGCCAAGTCTTCGGCATCTTTCTCGGTAAAGGCCGGGATGTTGAGTGAAACACCAGGCAGGTTGATGCCCTTGTGGGAGGATAACCCCCCGCCAGTTTTTACCTCAGCCAACACCTGCTTACTCTCAACGGATTGAACCTTCAAGGCCAACCGTCCATCATCGAGGAGAATACTGTCGCCAGGTCTAACTACCCCAAAGAGTTGTGGAAAATCCACCGGTATTGAATCCCCGACAGGTTTGGCTGCGTCCTCAGGGTATAGCCGGACTTGCTGACCTACTGCGAGTGTCAGCGGCTCGGGAAGCACACCGACGCGGATTTTCGGTCCCTGCAAATCCTGGAGGATCGCCAAGGGTCGCCCCAGACGAGTCGCAACCGCGCTCAGGGAAAGGGTCCGGGCTGCATGCGATTCGTGCGTCCCATGCGAAAAGTTCAGGCGAGCAACATCCATTCCGGCCAGGAGCAATCTCTCAAGAACAGCTTCGTCCTGGCTGGCAGGCCCCATCGTGGCTACAATTTTCGCTTTTCTATCCATGGCTTTATTATATGCCAAAGGGCGGCTGATTGGCCGCCCTTATAGTTCTCTACAGATTGGGTTCCCACGCCGGTCAGTGGCTAAGTCCAATTCAGTTCATTGGCCTGTTTTTCCAGGTCGGCGCGAAAATCGGGATGCGCAACACCGATAAGTGCTCTTACCCGCTGGCGGATGGACTTGCCGTACAGGTCAGCCACGCCGTATTCGGTGACAACGTAATGGATATGATTACGGCCGGTAACAACGCCCGCACCCTGTTTGAGCATCGGGACGATCTTGCTGACAGGCGTGCCATCTTTCATGACATTAGTACTGGGCATGGCAATGATCGGCACGCCACCCTTCGAACGGGAAGCACCATAGATAAAATCGAGTTGGCCGCCGATACCGCTGAAGAACTTGGGACCTATGCTGTCTGCGCAAACCTGACCGGTCAGATCAATCTCAATGGCCGAGTTGATAGCCACCATATTGTCATTCTGGGCAATGATGAATGGGTCGTTGACGTACTCGGTGCGACGAAATTCGAGCAGAGGGTTATCGTTTATCCAACTGTATAAGCGCTTGGAGCCAAGAACAAAACCAAGCACGATCTTGCCGGGATGCAAGGTCTTGCGGGCACTTGTCAGCACGCCGGCATCAACCAAATCAATAACACCATCTGAAATCAGTTCGCTATGTACACCCAAGTCCCTTTTATGGAAAAGAAATTTTAAGACCGCATCAGGTATGGCACCGATACCCAACTGCATGGTGGCGCCATCCGGGATGAGATCGGCCACGTAACCGGCCAGTCGTTCGGTGATTGGGTCGGCAGTATCACTTGCCATCGGCATTTCAGGAATCGGGTAATTGACCGGTACGATATGCGTCAGGCGGCTGACGTGAATAAACGAGTCGCCCAATGTGCGTGGCATCTGATCGTTGACTTCTGCAATGATGATTTTTGCCGATTCCGCCGGGGATTTGGTAAGACCGACTTCCACGCCAAGCGAGCAGAAACCATGCTCGTCTGGTGGGGAGACATGGACGAAAGCCACATCCACTGGAAGGAGTTTATCCTTGAAGAGTAGAGGAAATTCAGAGAGCAGCACAGGGGTAAAATCAGCACGGCCTTCCTGCACAGCCTTGCGGATATTGGCGCTGATAAACATCGCATTGACCCGTAAATGGCCTTCCATTTCCGGTTTGACATAGTCAGCCGGACCCACGGAAAGCGCCTGACAAATCTGCACATCCTTCAAGAGAGGTGCATATGCCACCAGGGCAGCCAATAATGTCTGCGGTACTGAAACGTTGCCAGTCAAAAAGATGCGATTTCCCGATTTGACCTCTTGAACAGCTTTCTCTGCTGTCGTCACGCGCGATTGATAAATACTATTCCAATCCATCTTCTTCTCCTTATTCTTTATTCGTCAAGCGGGATAGGTGGCGCAATTCACCTTTATATGTGTTTAGGCCTGCCTCGATGGCAGGATTCTCGATGGCCTTATCCACGCCCAAATCTGCAATCTCCTGTATGTATGCAATAGCCGCATTTACAAAACCGTGCGTGGCGGTCCGCGCCACCACGCCCGGCATGTTGGGTACACAATAATGCACCACGTCTTCTTCAATATATGAGGGGTGATCATGGGTTGTCGGACGGGAAGTTTCGCTGCATCCGCCCTGGTCAATACTGATATCGATAAGAATGGACCGATGTTTCATTTTCTTCACCATCTCACGCGTGATGATGATCGGGGAACGCGCACCCGGTACCAGGACCGCGCCTACCAGCACATCCGCGTATTCACAGACGCGGGTGATGTTGTGCGGCGTGGAGAGCAAGGTGACGAAATTCGGGTCGATCTGGCTGATGCGCTGCAATGCGTTGAGGTCCTTATCGAGCACTGTCACGTGTGCGCCCAAGCCTTTAAAAGTACGCGCTGCGTAAGTGCCGGATGTCCCAGCCCCGATGATGACCACCTCAGCTGGCGGAACACCGGGGATGCCACCCAGCAGGACACCACGCCCGCCATGATCGCTTTGCAGGAGACGGGAAGCCACCTCCGCAGCCATGGCACCGCCAATCTGGCTGAACGGGCGCAGGACAGGCAGAGAGCCATCCGCTTCTTCGATCTGTTCGTATGCGATGGCAGTGATCTTATCCTTCAACAGGGCGTCAATTTTCTTTTGCGCGGCAGACGCCAGATGCAGGAAACCGGCAATCGTTGTGCCCGGCTGGAGCATGTCCAGTTCATCGTCGAGCGGTCTGGCAATCTTGAGCAGAAGTTCCGCCCGCCCGTAGATTTCATCCACAGCATAGGCAATCTTTGCCCCCACTTTCTCATATTCTCTGTCCGGGAAGCGTGCTCCCTGCCCAGCATCGTGCTCAATGAAGACTGTATGTCCATGCTGCATCAGGATTTCCACTCCCATGGGGGAAAGTCCCACACGGTATTCAAACGGACGGCGTTCTTTTGGGATACAGATGTTCATCTTTTACCTCCAATGGTAATCAGATATCCAGTAAATTTACCGGGTATCTTACTCCTTATTGCATAGCTTGATGACTTGATCTGTGCATATTCCTGGCGAAGACAGGATTTCATCTCGGGGCTTAAAAAGTAATTTTACTCCATATTCAACACTTCCCGGATTGAAGGTAACGCCCAATCTATAGTTTCCTTGTCAATTACCAGTGGCGGGGCAAACCGGATGACGCGTTCGTGTGTTTCTTTGGCGAGGATACCCTTGTTCTGTAAAGCTTCACAGAAACGTCGTGCGCCGCCAGCCTTTTCGTTTAACTCAACACCGATCAGCAGACCTTTTCCGCGCACTTCCTTGACATGCGGACTGGGAATCTCGCTCAACTGCTCGATGAAATACTCGCCCATTTCCGCGGCGCGCTGAATGAGGTTCTCATCCACAATGACCTTCAACGCCGCACGCGCGATGGCCGCCGCCAGCGGGTTGCCGCCAAAGGTCGAGCCGTGCTCGCCAGGAGTAAACAACCCCAACACTTCCTTATCAGATAACACAGCAGAGACAGGATAAAAACCTCCGGCCAGGGCTTTACCGATGATAGTCACATCCGGGCGTACATCCTCGTACTGTGCAGCGAACAATTTCCCGGTCCGACCCAGACCCGTCTGGATTTCATCCGCGATGAACAAAACGTTGTTCTTCTTGCAAATTTCAGCCACCTGCTTGAGATAGCCTTTTGGCGGGATAATGACCCCACCCTCGCCCTGAATGGGTTCCACCAGCACCGCGGCCGTGTTCGGGTTGATGGCTTTGGCGATGGCGTTCGCGTCGCCATAAGGCACGGTGATAAATCCCGGCGTGAAGGGGCCAAAATCGTCGCGGTAGAACGGTTCGGTAGAGAAGGAAATGGTGGTAATCGTGCGCCCATGGAAGTTACCGGCGCAGGTGATGATTACAGCCTGATGGCGCGGAATCTTCTTAACCTGGTACGCCCACTTGCGGGCAATTTTGAGCGCCGTCTCGACGGCCTCCGCGCCGGAGTTCATCGGTAGGGATAACTCGTAGCCGGTCAACTCGGAAAGTTCTTTGTAAAACAGGGGTAATTGGTCGTTGCGGAAAGCCCGCGATGTCAGGGTGATCTTCCCGGCTTGTTCCACCAGTGCAGCCAGGATTTTCGGGTGGATATGTCCCTGGTTTACTGCTGAATACGCCGATAGACAATCCAAATATTTCCTGCCTTCCACATCATAGACCCATACACCATCGCCGCGCGTAATGACCACGTCCAGCGGGTGGTAGTTGTGAGCGCCGTATTGTTCTTCGAGAGCAATGTACTCTTGTGTATTCATGTTTCTCCAATCCTAAGTGGTAACGATATAAATTGTTTCTATGCCACACCGAACAACCGCGCCAGAATTGCCTTCTGGGCATGGAGACGATTATGCGCTTGCGGGAAGATGACCGAGTGTGGGCCGTCGGCCACCTCATCGGTCAGCTCGTGATTTCGATGGGCTGGCAAGCAATGCATAACAATGACATCCTTGTCTGCTTCGCTGACCAGTTTCGCATTGACCTGGTAGGGTGGGAAGACAGTTTCTCGTTTGGCAGCTTCATCTTCCTGGCCCATACTGATCCAAGTATCAGTGTAAATGGCCTGGGCGTTTTTAACAGCCTCATTTGGATCGCGCAGGAACGCCAGTTTCGACCCGGTTCCTGCCGCCAGTTTCCTGGCCTTTTCGATACTCCCCGCAGGCATATCATAGCCTTCCGGGTTTGCAATCGAAAAGTTCCAGCCAAGTTTGACAGAAATCTGCATTAGCGAGACAGCCACGTTGTTCCCGTCACCAATAAAAACCACATTCAGGCCTCCAGCCTTGCCAAATTTCTCTTCTATGGTCAAGGCATCGGCCATCGCCTGGCAGGGATGGCTGTAATCGCTCAAACCGTTGATAACCGGCACCGAAGACCACCTGGCCAGTTCCAGCACATGAGCGTGTTCAAAAACGCGCGCCATCATGGCCTGGATATAGCCAGAAAGTACGCGCGACACATCTGCGATTGACTCGCGCTTGCCGAGGCCAATTTCGTTCGGAGAGAGATACAACGCATCGCCGCCCATGTGCCGCATCGCCATATCGAACGAGACGCGCGTCCGCAGGCTGGGTTTCTGGAAAATCATCCCCAGCACCTTCCCTTTAAAAAGAGGCGGATTACCTGTGGCAAAATATTCTTTCTTCAAACGAATCGCCAGGTCCAGGAGATCCTGTAATTCTTCAGGTGAGTGGTCGGAAATGTCGAGAAAATGTTCCATATTCGACTCCTCTTTTTATCGTTTTAAGTATCAAGTGCGTTGACAAGAACGTCAAGTGCAATGTGGTTAGTATTTGCGTGAAAAATATCACTTATCCATTAAACATTCATATCTTGACGCTAAAATAGGATTTCGGAAAATATGGGCGTTGGAAGTAAACCACCGGTAGTGCCAACTGAATCGACAAATCGTCACCAAAACCAACCGGGCAAACCGGGACATTACGGCGCAACAAACCGGCAACAATAGTTTCACTTTCTCCTGTCCCACCAAAAGTCTCAGCCTTAATCAACACCACTACCGGGCGCAGATTACGGCGCTGCAAATCCTCGACCACTAGTAACAACTCGGGTCGCATTGAGGGAGTAATCAGGATGACACCCGTCCCAATAGGCAGCAATTTAGCCCGCATTGTAACCAGACCAAGCAAAGGCATTTTCCCATCCGGTTGGAGGAAAGCCAGCGTTTCCATGATCTTGTTCACCTGTCGCTCACCGCGTTCTGCAGAGACAACAGTAGACTTCCCGGCCGCACACGCCAGACCTACCGCCCGCCGTTCCATGAGAAAATAACTTGCCAGAGAGGCTGCCGCAGAAATGACATACTCAAAGGAGTCGCGAGGCAGCGACACATTTGGGCGCCGCAGCCACCAGCCCTCTTCGCTGAAAGCGACTGTTTGCTCAGGCGATAAAGCCTGGACCTCCTGCTGGGCATCCAAAAACAACCAGATGTCCGCCTGCGGGTCTTGCTCAAATTCCTTGACCATAAACCGCCCCCGGTGGGCTGTGCTTGGCCAGTGAATCCTTTTCATCGGGTCGCCTGGCACATACTCGCGTACCCCGGCAGCGTGCGGTGTCACATCGAATGTCCGCTGGCGGATGGCTTTACCACCCGGTAAAAGGCCAGGGGGCGGGGGAAAATCAGTGATCGGCACCGTCATCGGCAGGACCACCAGTGTATCCTTCGCCGGGATCAGCTTGTGAATAGTGAACAGGCCAAACGGGTCCCCGGAAGACATGCTGGTTGGACCAAGCAAGAAAGCACCGCGCCGGTAGAGCAATGTCCGGGCGGTATAGAAACGGCGCTGGTGATAACCAATACCTGTCACCAGACGGGAACCGCCAGCCATTGGCAAATTGGACTGGTTGATGATCTCCAGCCAGAGACACGCCGGCCAAGCAACATTCCGAACTTCGAAATGTTCCTCGAATACATCACCCATACTGGCCCGCAAGATGCGTGCCTGGCGGTTTAGGCGCATGCCGCGCATTGAAATAGCAGCCCAGACCCCCGACCCAACAACCAGCAGCAGGCCCAGATACACCATGCGCGCATAAAGCATCAGGCCGGTCACAACCCAGCCAACCAAGCCAAAGAGGATAATTCCGGCCAGCAGCCAGCGCAAGGCATGAGTCGGTTTCATTTCCGGTAGAATGCTTCGTTATTTCCGCCAGGTACCGGAGTGTTATCCAGAATTTCCTGCACAATTTTCTCAGCGCTTAATTCCCGCAAACGGGCCGCTGGCCCGACAATGACGCGGTGCGCCAGCACAGGTACCGCCAGTCGCTTAATATCATCTGGTAAGACATAATCACGCCCGACTAGCGCGGCTGCAACTTGACCGGTACGGAAGAGCGCCAGGCTTCCGCGTGGGCTTGCTCCCAAATATACATCCGCATGCTGTCGCGTTCGATTGGTCAGTTCCACCACATAGCGTTTAATAGATTCGGAGACATATACTTCCTTAATCGTCTCCATCGCTTCTAACAGCTCATCCACTTTGATGACCGATTTCAGTGTCTCGATTGGGTGATGGAACTGCTGGCGGTCAAGAATCTCAATTTCGTCAGTCGAATTAGGGTATCCCAACCGGACACGCAATAGGAACCGGTCCAGTTGTGCTTCGGGGAGGGGAAATGTTCCTTCATATTCGATAGGGTTCTGCGTGGCCAAAACCATAAATGGAATGGGCAATAGGTGAGTCTTGCCATCTACAGTTACCTGCCGTTCTTCCATCGCTTCAAGTAACGCTGCCTGTGTCTTGGGCGTGGCACGGTTGATTTCATCAACCAACACCACCTGGGCAAAGATCGGACCGGGACGGAACTCAAATGCCCGCTTTGACTGGTTGTAAATTGAGACACCGGTCACATCACTGGGAAGCATATCAGGGGTAAATTGCAGACGGTTGAACGAACACCCCAGTGATTTTGCCAAGCTGCGTGCCAATACAGTTTTGCCTACTCCCGGAACGTCTTCGATAAGCACGTGACCCTGGCAGAGCAGTCCGACAACAATTAACTCAATCGGGTGCCGTTTTCCTACAATTACCTTTTCAAGGTTGTTAATCAGCCTTTTGCCAAAAGATTGAATGTCTGTCATGTTGCTATTCCTTTGATCTATTCTACTCGACCTTATAGCCGGAGCCGGTTAGAACGACCACCACTGGATCAGGTAAATCATTGATCATTTGAGCCAATGCAGACCAGACGATTGCTGAAGTAGGCTCCACGTAAAAACCAAGATGAGCAAGCATATCGCGGCCAGGCAAAATTTCATTCTCATCCACAACACACATGAACCCGTGACTCGCTGTCACATCCCGGAGCACTGCGTCCCCTCGCAGTGGATAACGCACCCTTACCCCCTCCGCCAGTGTGAACTTCTCGGCAAACAACCCAGCCCCCACACTGCCTGCTGTGAACATTGCCCACAACGGTGCGCACGCTCTTACTTGTACTCCAATGATTTTAGGAGTATTCTTAATTATATGATTGGCTATACGCAGCGTGTTAAATCCGCTCACCAGGCCTAGCAGAAGTCCGCCCTGCCCTGCCGGGAGGACGACCGCCCCCGGCATTTTGTTTCCCAACTGTTCAAAAATTTCGTAAGCGACGGTGGCATAACCGGGAAGGTTGAATGGCAGGTAAGCATGGCTGGCATATATTACCCCACCATCTGCCACTGCCATGACAGCCTCAGCCACATCCGAACGCGATCCGGGTACCAGGACTAGTTCCGCACCGTAAGCCTCAATCTGCCTGCGTCTAGGACCAGAGGCAGATTCGGGGATGAAAACACGGGCTTTGATACCCGCCCGGGCCGCATAAGCCGCGAATGAGGCACCGGCATTTCCGGAGGAGTCCTCCACCGCTTCGCTAATTCCGCGTGAAAGGAGCCAGGCTGCAATGACAGACGAGCCGCGATCCTTGAAGGAGCCACTCGGGTTGAGAAACTCGCACTTGAAGGCTACCTTGCGATCATAGACTTCTGCCCAAAGCAGTGGTGTGCCGCCTTCACCAAGAGAAACAGGCTCGGAGTCCAGGGAGAGTCCAAAGGTGTGCCGGTAACACCAAATACCGGGTTGAGAGCGGTCCACCTGCATCGGATTAAATGGCAATGGAGTGCGCAAATCGTACAGACTTCCACATATCGGACAGCAATATGGCAGGCCGTCCGGCGGGTAATCACGTCCGCAATTCGTACAGGAAATTTCCATCACTCTCCAGGCTTCGGATGGTAATGACCTTCGATCCATTCTTCGCCCTGCGGCCCGATTTCCTTCTTCCAGATCGGGACAATCTCCTTGAGCCGGTCAATGCCGTAACGTGCCGCCTCGAAGACGCCAGTATTACGGTGGGGAGATGTGCAGGCGATTAATGTGGTGGGCGTTCCGGGATACAGCCGCCCGATTCGCTGAATAATTGCAATGCCTTCGATGGTCGGCCATTTCTGGCGGATCTCTTTGGCTACCTGGCGCATCTTAGTTTCCGCCATAGGTTGGTAGGCTTCATAGTCAAGATAAACAGTTTCGTGGGCGTCACCGCGGGAAGTCTGTCCGCGCACCACGCCAGCAAAAATAGCCGATGCACCCGTCGTTGGGAGCGTAATGCGAGCAAGAAGGGCATCCAGGTCGAGTTCGGACTCGGTGATAGAGATGATGGTTGGGAAATCCATGTTGCAATCCTATCCACCGGAAACGGGTGGGAAGAAGGCAATTTCAGCACCTTCAGGGATGACTTGCTCGTTGGCGGCATATTCGCGGTTAATGGCTGCCATCAGCGAGTCTTTGACTTTTTCCAAAAGGGGGTAGGTTGCCACCAGCAAATCTGTAAGCCCGCTGACAGTTAATCCAAGAGGAATGTCGAACTCCACCGATTTCGAACCAACATAGTCACGCAAAGTGGCGAAGAACAAGACTTTAACTTTGTGCATTCTAGCTCCAAAGGCTGATAACCAGAGGGGCTCACTAATCAGCCCTTACTTGTTTATAATATCTCCAGACCGGCCGCCATGTTTCTCCACAAGCCGGATGTTCTGTATTTTCATGGTCTTCTCAGCGGCCTTGGCCATATCGTAAATCGTCAGGGCTGCCACAGAGACCGCCGTCAGTGCTTCCATCTCGACACCGGTTTTACCGGTCGTTTTAACCGAAGCTTTGATAATCACGCCAGGCAGGGTATCATCGAGGGAGAGCACCACGTCTATGTGGGTGATGGATAAAGGGTGACATAATGGGATCAGTTCCGAGGTCCGCTTGGCTGCGGCAATTCCGGCAATTTGCGCCACAGTTAACACATCACCTTTCTTCATCGTCCCGGCACGAATCAGATTCAGGGTCGCCCGCTTCATCATCACTTCGCCACATGCAATTGCGAGACGCTCAGTATCGGGCTTGTCGCCAACATCCACCATACGAGCGCGGCCGGAGTTGTCAAGATGAGTCAGTTTTGGAGTCATGGTCAGATTATACCGTAGGGAGAGCAGTGAGAAAACAGGTTTCTGGTTATAATGGCAGTATGGAATTCTTCCTCACAGACCCGGACATCGAGCGACTAGCGCCTGCCGATACACGCCTGCTCGACCTACGCGCCGAACCTTATCCGGATGGAAAACATCTGCGGATTACTTTGGAACTGACGCCTTTCCAGCAAAAGCCTTATCTCGAACTGACCCTGACCGACTCAGCCGGAGAGGTAGTTGCCGCCACTACTATCGTCGAACCGGTTGCCTGGAGGCTTGACCTTACTCTTCACATCCGCAAGCTTGTCGCAACCACAGGCGCAGTTTATAAGCTCACGGTTATTCTTTTTTTCCCAAATCTTGGAGAAATTGATCACCGCGACCTCACTATTGAAATCCCTTCCCCAACGGTATAAAATGTCCCATATTCCCCGCTCTATTTCTGCCATTCTTTTCTTTACCTTTTGCTTTTTATTTCTTCTAACTACTTGTGGCCCCGCCCCAGCACCTATGCCGACCAGCACCCTGATCTCCACTGAGACCCTGATGTCCACCGACACCCCGACCCAGCCCCAGCCCACTATCGAAGTTCCAACCCAGACACCCTATATTATCACCGCCACACCTGAGACGGTCGTCGCCACTCCTGCTCCGCAGGGTACTTTCTTCCTGTCTCTGGAAGAAAGCGGTTATTTCCATCTCTTTGCGTATTCACCTCAAACCCTTCCTCTCACCCGGCTTACCACAGATGCCTGGGACGATATTACCCCGGCTCTCAGCCCGGATGGGCACTGGCTGGCTTTTTCATCACGCCGAAATGGCTACTGGGACCTGTATCTCCTGGACCTGGGGGGAGGCGGCCTTCTCCGGTTGACGGATACGCCTGAATACGACGCTGCACCTTCATGGTCACCGGATGGGGCTTTTATCTCTTACGAAAGCTACGTAAACGGTAATATGGAAATTTTTATCCGCTCGGTTACGGACCCGGGGCAGACCCCCATTCAATTGACTCAAGACCCCGCTACCGACACATCCCCTGCCTGGTCGCCGCTCGGAAATGGAAATCAGATCGCTTTCATCTCGAACCGCTCCGGTGAACCAGAGGTTTGGATTGCAGACCTCCGCCCCGCCCTAAAATTCGTTGATGTCAGCAACAATCCTCGGGCGGTCGAGGCGCATCCTGCCTGGTCTCCAGATGGCAGCAAACTGGCCTGGGCTGCCACTGATCCAGATTCAGGGTTGTCCAGCCTCTACGTCTGGGATGCGAGCAACCCAAATACCCCAGCGCGCTGGGCAGGCACGGGTGACTGGCCAGTCTGGCAGGATAACATCACCATTGCCAGCCGCCTGCAAACCCCCAATCAGACTTTTCTGACCGGATACACCACTGCTGGTGTGCTCAGCATCCCGCCAGAGTTGCTCCCCGGCACGCTAAATGGCCTATCCTATGGCACCACAACCGCTACTCTGCCCGGTCACTTCCAGACCGCAGCACAAGTCACGCCGGCCGCTCCGTTTGTAACGGGAACCAATTCTCAACCAAATATCCCTTCCGGACGTGCTTCGCTAGTCACGCTGACAGATGTCACTGCACTTGATCCACGACTGAACGAACTGGCAAGCGACTCCTTCCAGGCATTGCGCGCCGGGGTCGCGGCTCAAACCGGCTGGGATGCCCTCGGCAATCTGGAAAACGCCCTCGTTCCCCTTACCACGCCACTCGACCCTGGTCTGGAAGAGGATTGGCTTTATACCGGGAGGGCTTTCACACTCAATCCGGCGTTAGTCCAGGCTAATTGGATGGCTGTCATCCGCGAAGATTTTGGCCAGCAGACTTATTGGCGTATCTACCTCCTTACCACTGCCCAGGATGGCTCCCAAGGGATGCCACTTACCCAAATGCCCTGGGATTTTTCAGCCCGCACCACCAGTTCAGACGCCTATGAGAATGGGGGGCAGTTGATGAATTCCGTTCCCGGCGGTTACTGGCTTGACTTGACCTCCCTGGCTGCCCAATACGGATGGGAACGCTTACCTGCACTGACCAACTGGCGGACTTATTACGCCGGAACCCGTTTCAACGAGTTGGCCTACACCCAGGGCCTGGACTGGCGTACTGCCATGCTGCAACTATATCCACCCGAAGCGCTGTTAACACCTACAATCGTTATTCCACCCACCCTCACTCCCACACGGACTCCGCTCTGGTATCGGTCGCCCACACCCTCGCGGACGCCGACAGTACATCCCACCTCAACACCTTAACTATGAAACCTTTTTTTTGTTTGCAGTTCCTTATATTTACGATATTACTGGCGGCCTGCACGCCTGCACCTGTGCAAACGACATCCGTACCTGCAATCCAATCTCCTGACAATTCAACCACTACTCCTGCATCCACCCCATCTTCAACATCTGAGATTACACTCGCATTACCATCCGAAACCCCCACACCACCACCTAAGACCGAAACACCCCTCCCATTCCCAACCGCGACGATGAGCGCTATGCAATTGTTCTTCCCCACCGTCATTCCCGCCGAAGGTGCAGAATACCGACCGCCGCTCTACCCTACACCCTGGGCACTCTCGCCTTATGACCATTTCTTTTTCGCTGCTCCCATTGCCGCCACATACCCCGGCGACCCAATCTGGGATTACCGCTATGGCGGCATCTTCTTTGGGCCAGACGTAATCCATACCGGAATTGACATACCAGCCCCGCGCGGGGCCGAGGTGCTGGCTGCCGGGCCGGGAACGGTAGTCTGGGCCGGAATTGGGCTTTACTCTGGCTCAAGTACTAATCTAAAAGATCCCTATGGCCTGGCCGTTGCCATCCGCCATGACTTTGGCTACAAAGACCAGCCACTCTACACCGTCTATGCCCACATGGAAGAAGTGGATGTGATTGTTGGTCAATGGGTGAACACCGGTGACGTGGTGGGTCATGTTGGTTCTACAGGTATGACCACCGGACCTCACCTCCATTTCGAGGTCCGGCTTGGCGAGAACAGTTTCTGGAAGACACGCAACCCGGAATTGTGGATATCGCCTCCACAAGGATATGGCGTCCTGGTTGGCCTGGTGACGAGCACGTATGGAGAACGGCTTGATTCATATCTGGTCCTGCTAAAATCTCTCGATACGGAGAAGCAATATTCAGTCAACACTTATGGCCCGTCGACTGTTAACAGTGACGCGTATTATAATGAAAATGTGGTTCTGGGTGACTTACCAGCAGGTGTTTATGAGCTCAACATTCCTTACGCGGCTTTGAACAGAAAAGTCAATATACAAATCCTTCCGGGACAAATCACGTATTTTTCATTCCATGGATACGCCGGTTACGACTTCACCCCGCCTCCCGCCCCAGAGACCAGCATACCCTGATTACCCCACCACGGCGATTCCCAGAGAACCAACTCTTGACGTATCGAACATCTGTGCTATACTCGACTCAATTCAAGGATAAAGAGGAATATTATGGCTCGCAAATCTGATACAACTGCAGGATCCACGATGGATGAAGGCCGCCGTACAATGTTGGATAAAGCTCTTGGAGATATTATCAAACGCTACGGCGACGGCTCCATCATGCGGCTGGGCGAAGCCCACAAAATGACCATTGACGCCATCCCGACCGGCTCGCTCTCCCTCGACCTGGCACTGGGTATTGGTGGCATTCCGCGTGGTCGCATTACCGAAATCTTCGGTCCAGAATCGTCCGGTAAAACCACCATCTGCCAGCACATTGTAGCCGAAGTACAAAAAATGGGCGGCACTGCCGCTTATGTGGATATGGAACATGCCCTCGATCCGGCTTATGCAGCCAGATGCGGTGTGGACATTGACAATCTGCTCGTCTCCCAGCCCGACACCGGCGAGCAGGCCCTTGAAATTACTGAAACCCTCGTCCGCTCCGGCGCGGTGGACCTGGTGGTCATCGATTCGGTCGCCGCACTTGTTCCAAGATCTGAAATTGAAGGTGACATGGGTGACGCCCAGATGGGGGCCATGGCTCGTTTAATGTCCCAGGCGCTCCGCAAACTTTCCGGGGCCATCAACCAGACCAAGACTTCGGTCGTCTTCACCAATCAACTTCGCATGAAAATCGGTGTGATGTTTGGCAACCCGGAGACCACCACCGGCGGCAATGCCCTCAAGTTCTATGCCTCCGTCCGCCTGGATGTGCGCCGCATCCAGTCGATCAAGATCGGGGCTGAAATTGTCGGCAACCGCACGCGTGTGCGAGTGGTCAAGAACAAAGTCGCTCCTCCATTCCGAACCGCCGAGTTCGATATCATGTACAACGAAGGCATCTCCAAGGTTGGCGACCTTATTGACCTGGCAACCCAACTTGAGATTGTGGATAAACGCGGTGCATTCTTCTCTTACGGCGAAACCCGCCTCGGACAGGGCCGCGAGAACTCCAAGGAGTTCCTGCGCCAGAACCCGGACCTGGCTAATGAAATCGAACTGGTTATTCGCCAGCGCGCCAGCGGCGGCGAAGTTGCCATACCACTTGTCACCGGTGTTGGTGATGATTCTGGTGGTGAAGCGTCAGAAGAAGCCTGATAATCAGCTATTAACGAGAGGATTCAGATGGATACAGGAAAGCGTAAAAAGCTTATTTATGTATCCATCTTTGTTTATCTGTGGCTCACTTTGTCTGCCTGCGCAGGAAATGGTATTCCGGTCTCCATGCCTTCCCAAACAGCCATTGCACCGACCGAAACCTTTTTTTCGACGCTCTTGACGCCATCCATTCCCGCCATTACCCCTACCGAAACACTTTTTCCAACTCCATCGGTTATCTTAACCCCCACTCCAACCTGCATCGACGGGTTGGTCTTTTTGGATGATGTGACCATTCCTGACTATTCCATCGTCGCACCGGGTAGTACACTGGACAAACAATGGCTTGTCCAGAACTCCGGTTCTTGCAACTGGGACAGCCATTATCGCCTGCGGCTGATCGCTGGGGACGCTCTGGGCGCAGCCCCGGAACAGGCACTTTTCCCGGCCCGTGCCGGGATGCAGGCCACGTTGCGGATTGTCTTCATTGCGCCGCTGGAAGCGGGGGGATATTATAGCGAATGGCAGGCATTTGACGCACAGAGCATTCCATTTGGCGTGTCTTATTTTATCAATATTATTGTGCAATAATTCCGAATTTAAAGAGGCCAATTTCGATGCCTGAGTTTTATATCCGCCCGCTGACATCCGCTGACTGCGAGTGGGTCAAATGCGCTGTGGTCACCAATTGGGGTGCAGAGATAGTAGTCACCCACAGTGAGATTTTTCATCCAGCTGACTTGCCCGGTTTTACTGCTTTTATCAATGAAGAACCCGTCGGCCTGTTGACATACAACATTACCGGGAACGGGTGCGAGATCGTCACACTCGACTCGTGGCACGAGGGGCGTGGGGTGGGCACGGCACTTATCGAAGCGGCGCGGCAGGCAGCAAGCCAAGCTGGTTGTGGGCGGTTATTCCTGGTTACCACCAACAACAACACACATTCTCTGCATTTTTATCAGAAACGCGGATTTGTCATCTCCGCTGTGCGAATCAACGCCATCGCCGAAAGCCGAAAACTTAAACCCCAGATCCCACTTCTGGACAAAGATGGTTTGCCAATCCGGGATGAAATCGAAATGGAAATTCTCTTCTAAGAGAAATTATCTTGTCGGGAGGTGGATCATCATCAGCCTTCAAAATCCTGAAATACCCGCTTTATTGTTCTTTACATAATCCCGGAAAGCATCCCATCCTTGCGGGGTCAGCCTCAGTGTTGTGTTAGGCCGCTTGCCTTTGAAGATATTTTCAACAGCCAGATAGCCTGCTTCTTCCAATTTGCTCACCGGTCACCCCGACGTTATAATTGCCTAATGCGTAAATTGATGCCGGCCCTTTTGACTTTTTTACTGACCCTGACGATTTCGTTTACCCCGCGATTACGACCAAGG
>Ga0209777_10002356_pt1 | contig 25037 bp, 31 predicted proteins | sample FrelakmetHBP12HB_FD_187147 | JGI IMG/M metagenome (GOLD analysis project Ga0209777, IMG submission 187147) | Freshwater lake sediment microbial communities from the University of Notre Dame, USA, for methane emissions studies -HBP12 HB (SPAdes)... | ecosystem: Environmental > Aquatic >... | reverse complement strand
TTAATTAGATTATAGAAATCTTTGGCCAGATGCACATAGATAATCTGTTCGACAAATCTGATTCTCTTATTAGCATAATCAGAATCATCACAAGTACCATTCTGCATAACATGTAAGAATTCCTCAATGATATTATCAGTGACAAAATACTTTTTACTAAAGATATCTATCTTTGTTACAAGTAGAACATCTTCAATAATTTTAGCATCTTCTTTCCTAGGAAAGTATGTTTCCATCAATCTAACTTTATCAATTGTCTGATCATTAAGAATAGCGATTATATCTTTTGTAATACAATCAATCTCTTCATTAATAACAGTTCCGCCAATATACTCATTATTTTCATTAATATGAAAACGTTCACGAACACCAGGAACTTTGAGATATGCAATAAGCAACTTCGCAAATGCAAACTTCTTACCGAATAGGGATATCTCGTAATTAAACTTTTTCCTGTTTCCTGTTTTCTTCTCAATCATTATAGATTGGATGTTCGTTCTGATCTTGATCATATTTGCACGTTTGATAATTGGTTTATCAAACAATTGATAAATTGCAATCTTATGATTGCCGCCAATAAAGAAATGATTATTTACGAGCCATGGCAAATCATAGCTTAAATTAACATCCTCTGTTCCATCTTCATTTGTATAGGTTAAATCTATATTTAAGATCTTACTCTTAGTCCTCTTCACCTCTGAAAGATCTTTTTCTTCTTTAGATTTTATTTCAATATTCCTAACTCTTAACCCGTATGGTTCGCCACACAGAAGCATAGAAGCTATGTTTTCCACTATAGTCTTCTCATTCCATTCATGCTCACGAAAGTTAAAAACATTTATTCTTTCGAGTTCATATGAAGGTACTTTTATCATTCACCATCTCCTTTGTTTAGTTTAGAACCTCTAATTTCTTCCATCTTTTAATAGCATTAGAAAATCTTGCAATCTTTGAATTTCTTTTTTTGGATTCTTAAGAAATTCTTGCTCTCTAATGTAATAGATCATACACGACAATTCATGAGCTAATAATATTTGTCGATCTAAATCATATTGACTTAATTCACCAGTTATTTTGTCGAAATGATGTTCTTCAAGAACTTCTATATCTACATTATATTTAACAAGAAAGTAATCACACCATTTTCCAATTAAGAAAAATAATTCTTCATCATTTCTTAAAGCTTCTTCGCTACTGATATATAATTCCTTTTCTAAAATATCAAAAATTAATTTTTCATTTGAACCATAACATGGTATTGCTTTTTGACCATTTTCTAATTGCCGATTTACTCTTTTAATAGCGGAAATACTTTGTTTCTTTCTTGTTTCTGGCGGAAGTCTTTTTCCTAATTGATTTCCTCCCGCGATAGACATTTTTAATTTTGTTTCTGGAGATCTTTTCCAGCTTCTCATTTTAGCAAGAGTTTCTTCTGATCGCTTCTTCCCGGTATTTGATAATGATATTTTTAATCTAGTATCTTCTGGTATTTCTCTTCCAATTCTAAATTTTGCAATTTTTGATTTATGATCTTCTGAAAGATGTTTTCCTAACCAGCTCTGATTATGTCCTGATATAAATCTATTCTTTTTATTTTTTAATTCGGCCCCACAACCACAGCCGCACATCTTTATAATATTTTTTAGTCTTTCTGTTTCTAATCTAGAAGCTTTACATTTTTTTCCATGATCTTTAATTCTAGAATTATGACCTTTTATAAATCTAGCTTTGAACCAAATTGATTTGGATTGATGCACTTCTTTCCCACAACCGCATTCACATAACTTATTTATGTTTCACCTCATACATTTTCAACGAAGGCGGAACATCAACATTATATTTTTTTGCGATATCAATAATTGATTCATGAACAGAATCTTTGATATTTTTCTTATTTTTGAGAGCTATACATTTTAGCAAATAATGAACGTCTTCATCTACTATAATTGATTTCATATTATAACTCCTATGATATAATTTTATATTTATTCATATCATTTATAAAATCATTTTAAAAGAAGGGGCGGTTTGTAGTCCCGCCCAGTTACTATATCTTATTAATCAACATTCTCTCAAGAATACCATCTGTAGTTTGAGAAGCGCCCAATATACCACTAACAATATAATTATATGGTTTCGAGAATGCTAGAGCAAGAAGGAAACTTTCCCTACTTGGAACATTTTCGACCGATACAATTTGATACTCTTCATTTTCTCTATTAGGATGCAATCTCCATCTCACATTACCAACTCTCATTAGCTGAGATGCAACCAACTCAAAATTAACTAACAACATAACTCTATGTCTAGAATACACTGAAAATAGTTTCATAACCATATCAGAATATCCAACCTTCATTGAACCATGCAGATGTTTATTTACAATTGTCAAGTCATTGATAATATCCTGCTGAGCAGTATCATCCTGGTTCTTTGACATTTGTGCAATACCACCAACGTGGAAGGTTCTCAAAGTTAACTGAGTTGCAATTTCACCCAACGCTTGAGCTGCTATAATACCAACATATTTAGAATGGCAATACTGGTGAGATTCTCCATAACATTTTTTACAAATCTTTGGAGACTTGCAGAACATAGGAGATCTAACTTTAATCGTCTTTCCGAATATAGTTGTATAGTTATCATCGGTAATGAGTTTTAATTCTTCCTTGTTCTCACCATTAAGAACAACCATCCACCTACCTATTAAACTTCTTGAAAGCTTGATAGGATCAATTTCCTCATTCTTATGTTTAAGAATATCTCTCTGAAGCTGTCTTTCTCTTTCATCAGTGATATGAGAAACAAGAGCTTCTATTTTTTCTTCAGTTAATAGTTCAGGAACTTTAATTGTGAAATAATCTTTCGTTCCACAATCATCCAGATCCATATTCATCTCTAGATTTACATTACAATAAACCAACTTTCTGGTCAAATACCCAGACACAGCTGTATTCAATGCAACGTCTAGCAATGCTTTTCTGGATCCATAACATGAGATAAAGAATTCATCTCTTGTTAATCCATGAACCAAATTATTCTTAATAGGTGTCGGGACAACGGCTCCCTGAGAATTTGACATAAATCCCCTACAGAATATCAACTGATTTGCCTGATCCCAAGATCCTCTAGATCCTGATTCAATAAAATCAGAGTATGGGAAGCTTTGTTGAATTTGCTTCTTCATAGGATGATTTTGCAAGTCATGATATTTTCTGTACAGTTCATCAGCTCTCTCTTTGAAGTTTGCTGTAGCTGGGTTGTATCCCTCTGGATCATTAACCGCGCTACTCACAGCATCATAAACTCCCTCACCCTTCAATTCTTTCAATGAGAAAGTAGTACCTCTAAGAGTTGTCTCTTCAAAACCCATTCTCTTCATACTATCCAATATACCTTTGATTACTTCTGGATTGTAAAGTTTAACCAGAATATTCAAAAGAATATGTAATTCTTTCTTATTAATAGTACGATTAATAAATGGGAATCTTTCAGGGAAAATAGAATTAAATTTAACTCTTCCCTCAAATGTTTCCACACCTTTATGAGTAATCTTTGTTTTATCATCTGGTTTAGTCATCAAATACAAACCAAGAAGAATATCCTGGTTAACACCCAATATCATTCTACCAGTTGAAGGAGAAACTAGATTCTTCAAAATAGAAACCTTATCCTGATTTTCAGCTTCAGTCTCATCATACAATGAAATATATGCAGCCATTTGATCTCCATCAAAGTCAGCATTGTATGGTTCACATACGAGAGGATGAATCTTAATTACAGAGTCAGTATTGATTTTAATCTTAAACGACAAGAATCCCATTCTGTGAAGAGTGGGCTGTCTATTCAACATTACCATCTTGTGTTCGCTTACCTGACGAGCAATATCAAGAAGATCAAGTTTCTTCAATCTAATGCAATCATTAACAAATTCAATAGTAGGATCGTACCGAACGAAGCTCTTACCATTGAAATTTTTCATTTCCAACAATCTATTTACGATAGGCAACTTAAATAATTCGAGAACCATTACATACGGTAATGAGCACTCATCCAAATTCAATTGCGGATCAGGACATATAACAGCACGAGCTGAGAAGTCAATTCTCTTACCAAGAATAGATCCTCTAATCAATCCAGTCTTTTTAGAAAACTTTGAGAAGATATACTCATAAAAATTAAAAGTATATTTCTGAAGGTTTCTAAAATTAACCATTTGAATTTCAGAGTTTGCATACGTTGTTACATCATTTTTAAACAACAGACTACAGTTCAAGATGGTCATATAAAACTCATTCATTTTATCTCTCATCTGAACATCTTTAGTCTTTGATACAGGTCTAAACTCAGAAGGACAAACAATAATATTATTCTGGTAGAACTTATCAAGATTTACATTGATAAATCTCCACGCAACACTAGTATCTTTGTTTCTTTCTGATTCAAACTTTGTCAGTTCAAAAATTCCAGTTGAACCACTGAACAGTATTCTTCCTTCAGGGATTTCTGCAACTGGTGTATCAATAGCTGGTTTCTTAACCTTAACATACTTCTTCGTATCTGGATCAAAATAAAATCCAAGCAGAGTATCATCAAAGATCATATCCCAGATTAAATTTCCAATAGTTACCTTACCTGCTTTCAGAATCAGATAAAACATAATCGGATTCATTACAGGAAAAGGAAGTTCGATCTTAGAGAATTTCTTTCTACGAAGACTAGAGTAACCGATCTCTACTCCACAAACACTACATTTCTCTCCAATTTTCGACCTTCCCCAATATACTCCGCACCCACAAGTACATGTTCGAACAGGACCAAATATCCTCTCAGAAAATAAACCGCTTGGGTGAAAACCCTTTTTGGCATATATCTTGTTCGTTGATACTTCTGGGAGATCTGCACAAAACTGATCAACATTGAAAAAATTAATCTTCATATTTAAGCTGTGTACTCCTCAGTTAATTTATCAAGTGCTTCTGTAAAGACTTCCTTGATGCATTCTTTGACTTGCTGTTTCGTAACTAATCTTATACTTACCATTTTAGCATCTATATGCTCTTTCAAAACCGGGAGTATTTCTTCTTTAAATTCAGATTCAACAAACTTCTCAACACACCCTGATAATTTTTTCTCGAACTCACAATCTATCCATTTTTGGATATGCTTTTTATTTTCAGCAATGATTATTTTCAATATGGATTTTGCCATATCATTTATAATCTTTTTATCTTTAGCTGACTTGCTCGGTTTCTTCGAGAATGTTTCGCCAAAGAGACTCATTTTTTTAATATTAGCACCAGCTCTTTTTCTCATTCAACTACTCCTATTAATGTAGCTAGTTCGTGCGGTTCTAAAAACACAGAAACTAAATTAAACTGCCCGAATGACTGTTCCATTAAGTCTAGATTACTTTTATTCAATTCTAAATTAGATAAGGATGATCCTAAACAAAATGACCCAGAAAATTTGTCTATATTTGGGTGTATACCGGAACATACAATATTAGTTATTGTTTTTGATTTTTCTAATTTGAAATTTTCTATTCCGTAACCCAAATCTTTTACTTTCTTTATCTGTTTATCATTTAAGATATAAAAACCAAATTTCGTTTTTATAGCACAGCAATCTATATTTTTAGTAAAAACTATAAATTTACCGTCTTCTTTATACCTGTCATCAGATAAAATATCAGCAAGAATAGTTTTAAATTCCTGCGTACTTTCTAGTTTCTCTCTTTCCAGATCTTTTTCAAATTGCCACAAGTCGACAATCAAAGATCTGCACATCTCAATAGAATATGACTTATTAATTAAATCATTTTCAACTTTGATAATCAGATCTTTGATTGACTGATGCAAATCAAAACAAAAATATGGATAATTATACTTTTCAAAAATTTCTATCAATTTCTTTTTCATGCCGTCTCTGTCACAGGACATACCTTTATTTCAATATTAGATTGCTCATTAATATGATATGTCAGCACACAAGCTCTATGAGGAAATACTTTAGCTATCTTTAATATTTCATTCGTCAAGTGCTCAAAATTTACGGGTTTAACATTAACGTTAACATTACTAATATACGGAGAAGTTAATGTCACATTTCTATCTACCATTCTATCTTTTATATCTGATTTAAATCTATCTATATTCAAAATACTTCTTTCTGCAAGCATCATCTATGAACCTCTCTTTTAATTATACAGCTATCATTATTACTTAAATCGTATAATTTGTAATCTTGATAAATGTATTCATTATTTTTTAAATAATCAATAATCACATCTATTGATTTATTTATGTATATTTCATCTCTCGGTGCTAAGTATCGATGATAATCTTTTGAAGTATCAACAGTAATCATACTATTTACATATAAGATATATCCATCCAAAGAAACTCTAATTTTAGCTCTGATATCAGAGTCTTTAGAATCTCTACAATCTATTGTAAAAGATTCGAAATTCAAAGGAGTTACTATTCTTTCCAAATATGTTTTAATTACTAAGAAAGGATTTAATTTTCTGCAAAGAAACTCTATTAGTTTAATTTTATGTAAACCATGTTCTTGTTTAAGAAATGGATAAGATGGTTTATCACTAATAACATCAAAATCATAAATATTCAATTCTGATACTAATTTTTCTTTTGCCAATCTTAAAGCTAAACATGCTCCCAATGTTCCACAACCAACTATATTGACTGGGTTCAGTATCATTTATTTCCCATATCTAAATAGAAATCTATAACAGTTATTTCCTTTGCTATATGAATATGGACTTTCTGCTATTAGCTGAAAATTTTCCAGCAGTAGAAAACTATTTTTAACATCTTCGATAAGAAGTCCTTTTTCTACATCAGTCTTATTATTGATATCTATCTCAAGACACAAAGCATCCGTATTTTCAGGGAGCTTAAACAATTTAATCATGCTTGGATCTTTACAAGCAGGAATTACTTTCTTAGAAGTCAGTCCAGCTTCTTTTAGACTCCTCTGAACATTGTGACCTTTTTTTGCCATCGATCTGACATTATCATCGTTCTTCATATCAAATGAAATAACGGGGATAGATGCTTTTGGGTTCGTTGCTGTATTTTGTACACTTCCTGGTTTCATATAGTTCTCCTTTATAATAACACAACTTCCAAATTTCTAGTTAAGAAATCTGGGACACTCATTGCTAGGTATGAATAATTATTTTTTAAATCATTCATCTTTTTTGTAATTTCAATATTGTTATCTATATAACATATCTTCTCAATCTTCGCATCAGTATAAGTCAGCTTAATTTTCTCATCTAAAATATCTTTTAGAATTTGAGATTTGTATTCAGCTTCTTGGTGTTTACTTTTAAATTTATATCTAAAAGTAGGACCCATAATAATGTGTTTTGGATTGAGCTTATGATACCAGCATAACAATTTGACTAATAATCTATCTATTGTTGGTCTAGACGTCAACAGAATCCATCTGATATCAAGATCATCTGGATTGATATGAAGTTGCCGGAAGGATAGTTTGCAGTTCTTAAAAAATCCCTGCCAATTATCACTTCCGGCAACAGTCCCATCGAGATCAAACACGTACAGGAAGTTAGAAGATTTTAAAATCATCCTTTGGTATTAGTTTCTACACTAATAGCTCCTGTGCTTTTGATATTTACATCAGTTCTGAAATTTTCTTTTACCATAGAAAATTGCATATTATTTTCTTTATCTTTTTTAGCTTCAAAATTATCAACTTTAAAAGAAATATCTGCTTTAGATATTATCTTACCAATACCAACAAACAAATTTCTCATGTCTGTAAGGTGCTGATTCTGTTTTTTGATAACTTTTTTATTTTCAGATTTAATTACTTTAGTAGTCAAGTTAATTCTCCTAGAAGTTGAACACTCTATCTGGTTCAACATTTTCAGTTACTTTATGAGTTATCAATGTTATATTCTTATCTGCTATCGAAGCCCTAAATGCTTGACCTATTGCTTGACAGCTATCATCATCCAAGGAATCTAAGACTTCATCATAAAACTTATTATGAAATCTCTTTTGATATAATCTTTCCGAAAGAGAATCTAGTGCATCCATGCAAGAGAGATCTACCATTCTCTGTTCTCCTCCAGATAACTTCTTATAACTATTCGTTCCTTTGAGGTTATTTCGAATCTTAACATTAAATTTATCTCTCACATCACCACTCTTGTTTGTATTCAAAGTATCAAATGATACAGTAAATACACCAGGAGCATTCTTCTCCAATGATTTAGATACAGACTCATTCATATGGGGAATTGCCATATCAATAAGCATGCTCTTAATTCCAGTATCAGAAAATGCTTCTTTCCAAAATTCCAAGATCGTAAGTTCTCTATTAATGAAATTTTTATCATCAATAAGTTCCATTAAAATCTTTTCATTATTTTCTACTTCGGAAGAGACTTTCTTAATTTGATTATCATCATACTTAAATTCTCTGCAGGTAGCAATTCTATTGTCGATAGATTCAAGTTCAATCTTGATCACTTCAATATCATGCTTAATTATATCGAACTTCTTTTTCTGGTATTCTAGGTTTGCAATATTTAATTCAGTACTACTAATAAAGTCAGTTAATTCCTTGAGTTCACCCTCGATTTTTTCACTAGCTTCAGCACGTAGAAGAGTAAACTTTTTATTATGTTCTGTTTTTATTTTATCCGATTCAATTGCAAACTTATCTTTGATATCTTGAATCTTAACTTCTGTCTCTGATCGTATCTTCTTAATTCTAGATTCAATAACTGCTTTCGTTGAATTAATTGTAGTTGTTTCCGCAGCTTTCTGATCTACTATTACTTTAACCTTAGCATCTATTTCTTTTCTAAAATCAGAAATTTCAGATTCAATCAGATCCCTCTTTCGAGTTAATATTTCACATTCTTGGTTTTTCTTAACATTAACAGCATAGATTCTGGCAGAGTAATCTTTTTCAACTTCAGCTTTACTCGCCTCTATTTTTTCATGTTCTACTTTCAAAGCTTCCATCTGAGTTTTGAAGTCAGCAAGCTGTGAATTAAGTTCTGCTATTTCTTTTCTTGATTTTTCAATTGAGAATGTAATAGCACCAGTATTTTCTAAAGTACCAAAAGGTCTAAGACATTTAGAGCAAACTGGAACTTTCTGATTAACGCAATCTTCATCCTCTTTAATAGCATTTTCTTTAGATGCAATATTAGACTTAACTGTTGCTGCATCTTCTCTAATCTTGGCAGCCTTTTCTTTCAAAGTCTGACCATTCACAGAAATTATATGCAGTCTATCACCCTTCTCATTTCTAATATCTTCTGTAGAAAATTTTTCATCTAGCTTAGAAATTTCGCCATTCACTATCATGATTTCTTTGCGTTTCTCAGCACTGAAATCAGTAAACTCTGATTGAAGTCTATGAGTGGGATATTTAGCATCAAGTCCTGCCAATAAAGTATATATTGTATCAAGCTCTTTACTAACATCTCTCTCATTTACCATACATTCATTCTTCGAAGCACCTATTTCTTCACCTTCTTTAGCAGTCAGTTGAAGTACTTCGGTTCTGGATTCATTATGTTCTTGCTCATTGAGTTTAGTTATTTCATCTCGTAATTTTTTCTCATTGGAATTTTTCTTCTCAGTATAAGTAGATAAAATGTTTTTCATATTATCTAAATCAGACTGTTTAAAGTTATTGCCATTAAGATCATCTACAAGAATCTGAAGCTCATTTTCTTTATTTGTTTTCTGTTCAAGCAAGGCAGATAACGTTTTCTCATTTGTTAAAACAGCTGAGTCTCTAGATGTTATTAAATTTACAAGAGTTTGTTCTTTTGTAATCTTAATAGCAGTTCCAGTTGTTTTCATTTGAGATTCTATTTCTTGTGCTTGTGCTGCTGATGTTTTAATAACTGCACCAGTGTTTACATAAAACTCATTATAATCACTAGTGGATAATATAGCATCAAATATTTGCTTCTGCTCTGAATCAGTTAACGCAGTAAAGAAGTCTTTTACTTGCTGACTGAAATAGATAATATTATGATAAACATCTCTTGGTACGAGAAGCTTTTCAATATACTCATATGTTGCTGTTTTAGTCTCACCGGAAATATCAACACCGTTCTTCGAAAGAACCATTTTGTTTCTATACTTCTTGTGATTTTGATATAACTCAACAACATACTTATCAGTAACACCATTCTCAACTATTCTAAAATTTAGAATTATCTCTAAATCTTTCTCAGTTTTATCATTAACCATATCGGCGATAGATAGACGTTTCCCTTTAACGCCACCATCATCACCATACAGAGCCATAGATACAGCTTTAGCAATTGTAGATTTACCTGATCCATTTTTACCAACAATAACAGTAAACGAATCAACAGGGAAATCAAATTCCATATCTGTATGAGCTCTGCAATTATGCAATTTTATTTTATCAATGTATATGTCTTGCATTATTCTCTTTTCCTTAATAGATCATACTTACTAATGAGATTAAGATATTCAGCATGTTCCTCTACAGGTATCTGTTTAATCTCAAGATATTTCTTAAGCTGCTCCTCTTTTGTTTGAGCAATAGTAATACCTCTGTCGGTAATATCAATTTCCTGCTGCTCAAGAATTAATACACCACCAGAAACTTCTTCTTTAATTTTTTCATTAGTTTTATTTCTAATTCTAACCTGATGACCATTGTTCCTGTCGAGTTCAGCCTGTTTTAAAATAGAAGTTTTTTGTTCTGAAGTTTCAATAATATATTCTTTGAATTGAGGAATACCACATTCAATAGAAACAGATTCAACTTCCAAAGTTTCTGTATCATAAATAAGAAACCTTTTTTGTTCATTCTTATCGTTCCAGTCTTTACAGATTAAACTCCCACCATAAAAGACATTTGTCTTATCATTTCCAAAATTTTGTGGTTTATGGTAATGTCCTAAAATTGCAAGTTTAAACTTTGAAATATCTTTCACAGTAATCTTATCAACCTTAGAAAGTCCTGATTGAAGTTGTGCTTCATTCAGGCCCAAGTGTGACACTAAAATTTTATTTGGTTCTATAGTCTTTAATACAGACATAAAATCATTAGTAAATGGGACATACGTAATATTACCATTAACATATGGTTCATATAACACACAATTACAATTATCATATGAATTAAAAACAGAGATTGCAGATTTTTGTAATTTTCCTGTGCTTGAAAGATCATGATTTCCGCTTAGTAACGTAAAATTACAATCATCATTTTTTACTAGAAAATTTCTAAATGCATCTTGAGCAACACTGTAAATTACAGATTTGTCATTAATTAAATCTCCAAGTATATCATACGACTTAATATTTCTTTTTCTTCCTTCAGAAACAATAAAATCTAATGACTTGATAATATATCCTAATCTTTTTGGTAAACCATTTTCATCTAACTGATCGGATTCAAACCCACTGAGGTGGGGATCACCGATAGCAATTCTTTTTGACACTGTACAATCTCCTTGAATTGATTAATAACTTGTTCTTTATTTTCTTTCCATTCTTTCTCTTTTATGATAAAAAACTTACAATTTAAATATTTAATTAATTCTTCTTGTCGAATAATATCATGCTGTTTGCTCCAATTATTATTGTGCCAATTTTCATAAAATTCAATTATCAAATTTGATTCTTTAACATATCGATCTGGAAAATAGCCAATATATGTTTGATTTTTAAGAAGAGGGTATGGACTTGATAACTGTAACTCATCAAAACATAGTCGTTCTTGGATTCCTTCAGTCGGAGAGAACTTAGATCCATCTTTATAATTAGACATTATCAATTTAATCATATTAGTTCTAGAAATTAATTTTCCTTGTGGTGTTTTACTAAAATGGTCAACACCATACTTTCGAAGCATTGTTTTCTTGCTTTTATTTTGTATTTCTTTAGATTGTCCAGGAAATTCAAAACCAATATTTTTTAAATTTGTTTGTTTTGATTTATCTCTAACTTCTTTTGCTTGTAACGTATAATCAGTATTATAATGTTTTCTTGATGCAAATTTCTTTTTTTCTTTTATTATTTCTGATTGACTCGGATTTTCAACACCATATTTTTTTAAAAATGAAATAATCTTTTTATTTTTAGTTTCTTCACTTTTTAGATTAGTAGTTTCACCAAACTTTTTTAAACATGTTTGTTTTTTCTTTTCTTTAACTTGTTCTGATTGATTTGGATATTCAACACCATAATTTTTAATATGAGTTTGTTTTATTTTTTCTTGAATTTTTTTAGATTTGAAGGAATTTTCTACTCCAAAATTTTTAACACAAGTAATTTTCATTTTATCTTGTGTTTCTTTAGTTCTTGTAGAATGTCCCTGACAATATTTACTTTTTTCATTCTTAACTCTTTTACCACATTCGCATAAACACAAAGGTGATTTCTTCTTAACCACAACTATAATATTATTCTCTATCGACATTTGAGTTTTCATATTTCACCATCAAATCTAAAATAGCTTCTATCAGTAGATCTCTCATTGTTTTTGATCGATCTACTGATAGATGCTTAAATTTTTTGAATATATCTTCTGGTACTGCAGATACCAGTTGCTTATCTTTAATAGTTTCAGACATAAATTCTCTTTTCATATTTGTTCTATATAAAAAGAAAACTATTCTTCTATTCATCATCCATCCAGCTCTTCACCATCTTCTAATTCTATTGGTGGTCTAACTGTTTCTTCAAGATCATTAATCATATCAACATCTTCTTCATTTAGTTTCATATCACAACTTTCACAGTCAGTTGGAAATGAATCTATGAATTGAAGTTGTCCACATCTTTTACATGTACACATTTTCTCTTCTGGTGCATCCTTATCATCTTCTTCATCTTCATCTGTATGAGATTCAAGAAATCCTTTGATATCTTTTCTATCAGAGAAATAAGGACCAGCAAAACCCATCTGATCATCATCATCTTTATCGCTAGTAGTTGACGAATTTGAACTACGTTGTCGATGAATCTTTTCCATGATCTGAGTATCATCTAATCCAAAGATAGGATACATTACTTGTATATCAAGTGGAAGTTGGATTCTAACTCCATTCACCTCCAAATTAAATATACCTTTAATAATATCATTACCTTCATACAATAACGAGAATTCAAAATTCTTATTGATATGAGCTCCATCGGTTCCACTAAATGATTTACAACCAGTAGGATGACGATGAATAACACCATTAAATTTAGCCTCTGGTGGCTGTTCATTAAAATCAATTGCAGCACCACTAACATCTTGTGCGGGAATATAAAAATCCTCGCCAACTATTAATGTACCAGATTCATTGAAGTCACCATGAAGAAACGCACCAAATTCCAATTGACTCATGCCAGAACGAGACATTATCTTTTCAACACTTCTCATCAGTATTACAATTTTCTGAGGAACTCTGCATACGATTGGAAGAGATATTGGATTACGTCTTTCATTAACCCAAGTCTCCCTCCCATCCGATCTTACAGAATTCTTATCAGAAGTTGGTTTAATTTCAGTTGCTACCATCTCACCATCTTCATTATCTGACATATGTAATTCTTTAACACTCATTAAGTTCCTTCGTTTTCTAGAGATTCTCTGTACAATGTTTCAATCACATCTTTACAATCAAATGTAAACGCTTTATTTATTCTACCTTGCAAATCAAAAGGATTTGGATTAGTAGTAGTATCCCACGGTACTCCAGATAATTCTTCTGAAGTTACTTTGGTTGTCAATATATCAGTAACCACTAAATTAGCAGCTAGCTGGGAAGGACAAATAAATGAAGGCGTAAACCTATATCCATTTGCCCTACCCCATACTGCTGTATTTCTAGGATTACCATCAATAGTGATACTTAACCCATCATAACCAATCTTATAATATTTATAAGGCAGAGAGTAAAAATCATCATAGACATCATCTCTACAATCGATTATTACACCACTCGGTATAATTCTAGCTTGATCTGTACACCTATACGCAGATTTCAAAAGATCGGTTATCTGTTTTAATACTCTGGGAGAAGTTTTCTCTCTATAAGTATAAACATCAATTACTCTTCTTTCAAGAATCAAATATTTTAGAGCATCGACTTTAGGATTACCTATATCGCATATTCTAAAAGGTGTTCTATTTAAATTACTACTCTCAACGATATCGGGATCAATTATAAACAGCTGTCCAACTCTTCCACTAAGAGCCAGATTCAAAGCTGCCCAACTTCCAATCCCCCCAACACCAATAACAATAGCATCTAAGAATGATTCTGTTTTAACTTCTTGCTGTCTATTAATAATTTCGTTTTGTATGTTCATTTATCTCCTTAGACCATTATATTAGAATCACCCAATGATAATTCTTCTGTATCCCTAATGATAGAAACTGGAGTTAGAGCAGGAGTTAGAACTTCAGTAGATGGACCCGCTACAAATACAACTGGGCGTCTCTCACCCTCAGAATTAACGTGTGTTATTTCTGATAGTGTCACGACATCATTTGTAATATAAACAGGAACATCGGTATGCGTGGATACTGCTTGTTCCGATTCATCTACTTCGGGTGCTCCATATCTGTTACCATATCTTCTATAATTAGTATCTTCATCTGCAACAGCTGTTGTTTTCGGTATAGGGAAATTAGTTATCTCTGCAATTACATGTTTCTTATCTTTAATAGTTTTAACAGTAATCGCAGGTTTCTTTACCTCAACTATTTCCTCTTCATCTTCATCGTCATCAGCATCAGATAACTTACCGAGTACTCTGATAGATGTAGACTTCTTCTTTTCTTCTTTGAATTTAGAAGAATCATTAAGAAGCTCATTTTTAACAGAAACCTTTATTAATTGATCTCTTTTATCATTATGGTATGCAGAATCAAAATTAATCATATCTAAGAGTTCTTCAGCTCGTTTCAAAACATCTTGAATATTGCTGAGCTCATCTGAGAATCTAATTGATAGATCACCCATGCAAACTCTAGAACCCTGAACATTGGGATGTGTACCATGACACCTCAATACACCATCCTGACTTACATACATCTTATCAATTTTATAACATCTATGCTTCTCAGGAATAGAATATCTTTCTCTCTGCCACATAAAATTATCTGGCACAATATTAACTTCTTTTTCCCACCACATCGATGCTGAATTTTCATCAGGAAAATTAACAGTACTAGGTCTCCATCCAAGCATCTCGATTTTCAAACCAATCTGCATTCCTTTTTGAAAACCCTTTTGAAATACTGCTTGCTCCGATTCTTTCTTCGCAGACAATATACTGTTTATAATAGTCCCGTAAGAATATGAATCTTTAACTCCGAAAATAGTACCAGACGTTGCAGTCTTGATAGATTCTTTAATAAACAATTTTATGTTAGTCATAAATTGCTGTGGTGTTTCAGTCTCACCATATGATCGATAATAATGACCACTAAATCTATCATCATTAACAATCTTCATGAATAGATTAGTTTCACATACATCAGCAATTTCATCTCTAAATTGTTTGATATTTATTTCAGAGAATTTATCCAGTTGCTGTTTAAAGCAAATTAACAAATTCTTCAAAGTCCTGGTTATAGTTTCCATATCATTGTTGTCAAATAGTTTAACAAGACACTGCTGTCTAATATACATTAAACCACTAACTGTTGATATAGCAAGAAGTGAATTCTTGGGACCTACAAAATAGAATGAATTAAATACATTTCCATAATTACCATTACCGTAATTATTACGTACCTGAGATTGTGTAACCATCAATTTTTTAACATCTAAGAAATTCAGTATATAACCTTTAATATTAGCTTTTCTGCTAACATTAATTCCCATTTGATTTGATATGTTTCTATCTTCCCATCGGTTATAAATATATTGAAAAAAGAATTTGGTATTATTATATTCGTAATTATCAACTAAAGCTCTTTCAGAAATATCTCTTGGTGTGAAATCACAAATTCTAATAGCTGAGGTTTTAAAGGAATCAGTTCTATCCCTTTCAAAATCTAATTTATCTTCTGTCTCATTTCTAAAAAATTTAACTTTCCCGTTCATTACGAATGCGCCATTTGTAATAACTTTGCCAAAAGCGAAGCTATTCATAAACATGGAAAGACTATCATTATCTAAGATTATTGATCTAAGAATTTTGATAATACGAGTCTGCAGACTTTCAACTGGCATTGATTCCCCTTTTTCTTTAAGAAGACGGAGGGATTCGATTAAGAACCCCTCCGTCGGACGAACTAACTCAATTACATTTTAGAAAGCATGAGCATCAAAGCAAATGCATATACTTTCTTAATCCTGTTACGATTCCGTGCTGCCTTATTATGCTTCTTGATCGAGAGGAACATAATGTGCTCATCCTTGATGACCACGTCCTTCTCGTTCGAGATCTTCCTGTTCATTTTGATATCATCGATTGTGAAAACATTGAGTCCGGTGCTAGATGCATACTCTTTGATGCAAGTAATAACGTCCTCAGCTGTCTTCGCTGTATATTTCGGTTCATTATTGATGACGAGAAGCTTCTCATCATTTCCAACCCTGATCGACTTGCCATCAGGAGTCACGATCTTCTTCATAGGTTCACCCTTATAAAGAATCGAAGTTACGGTATATCCGCGCAGATCATTGGCATTAGCTTCAGGGAGCTTAGATCCAACTTTCTCACCTTCAACGATAGTAACCTTTTCATCAGCTGCTTCGGTCTTACCAACAGACTGCTGAGACTTAGCTACTGTCTTACCAGCGATCTTATACAGGTCATAACGACCACCAGTGATAAGCTCAACCTTACCAGCATCAACAAGAGCTTCCAGATCCTTCATGATCCTTGCAGCTTTCGAGAAACCAGCAGCGTGTGCAATCGCTGTTCCGGTCATACCATCATTATTACCTTTGAGTGCGGACAGAATACCTGCTTCGATGTTTGATGTTGCCATATCTACTATCTCCTTAACTTACTTTTTACTTCTGGTTAACTTACTTGATACTTTGAGTGGGATTTTCTCCCCTGCTATCTGACCTTGTTCGAAGGACTCCATTTCCATTCTTGCTGTCCTTGAAGAAGATTCCTCATTTTCTGCTTGCGCATTATTAATATACTCTCTTATTTTATCTATCTTAGATTCTTTATATTTATTATACAGCTCGACACTGAAGTTCTCGCTTTCTAGCTGCTCTTCAATATCTTCATCATAAACTTCATATTCCTCGTCATCATCCATCTCTCTATTTTCAACAGACAATCTATCAATGTTGGATAGAGAAAAACTACCAATGTTGCTATCTAATTTTTTATCTATCTCTTCAGATCGATCTAGAATATTAGTTGAACAACCTTCGGCAAAAGATCTCCAATATTTAAATTTTCCACCATTCTGTTTTGAATGTTCCGTTGATAATTTTGATACGATATCCTTCAGATAATCGAATAACTTTATTGATGTGTCAACATCAACTGAATCCCCAATAAAAACGATGCTAAGATTTCCATAACTACTATTTTCTCTAGCAGACCGCTTGATTAAAGTTTTCGTTTGTGTTATTCTATTTACTGATTTAATAATTAGCTCTATCCATTTTGGCAGTACATTAGCTGCATATCTTACTGCTTCGCATTCTTTCAACTCCAGGAAATTAGTATCAATATTTCCCTGCGAATCAAATTCCATAACTTGGCTCATTGAGATTTGATACTTTCTCAATAACTTATGAGCCATTTCCATTGCAGTTGTTGTCTCTCCGATATTGTTATTTTTATCGGTATTCGCCAAATTTAATAATTTCTGTATTTTAGAAACAATCTCTGTATCTATTTCTTTCATTATTAAATCTCAGCTTTAAAACATACACTATCTTTTTGGTTAGAATTTAGACCCAATTGCTTTTGAAATTTTCTACCTTCATCAAAAGCTGCTTGCAATAATTTTTGGGCAAACTCATAATTTTCTTTTTCATCTTTTTTAAGATCTATTTGTTGTTCAATGCTTCTGATCAGTAGCTCAATTTCTTGAGGTGCATCATAGATAATTTGTAATTTAGCCATACACTATGTCATCCTCCCTCTTTCATATATCAACGCTCTCCTTTATTTTTTTAGTAATCATAATGTTCCCGAATAAAAAATGAAACTAATGTTGTATCTTACTTGTTTTAATACAATATCAATTTAGTATATAAGACCGCCTAAATTGATATCGAAAAAAGATTGCTTATCAAAAATAAATATATATAGCAATCCCATACTATTCAATATCATTAAAACAGAACAAATTATAATGAAAATTATCAATAAGTTTCTAACAGAATTTTATCCTTCTCATCCAGAAGATACAGTTATCAAAAATAAATTTTATCCAACAGGTCTTCGTGAAGTTTCAATATACAATTATTATCTTTCTGTTAAAGATTCTTTGCTTGATTGGATTAATGAACACAGAGTTGCTTTCTTATTAAGACTAGACGAAAGTCGTACAGTACTAATAAGAAATCAAAAAGGTAAACCAATCTATTTGACAAAGTCAAATTTTGAAGATCTAATTACAGGAAGGACTAATTGCATTTATGTAACCCAGGATGAATTAACTGATCATTGGGTTATAGATATTGATGTTGGATCTAATTTAGATATGACACAGTGTAAGAAAGCTCATGATATTCTTCTTCATAAATTGAATATGAAAAATATTGATTCTTTAGGAATCAAAAGTCATGAATCAATTCTCACTAGTCCTAAAGGAATTCATATAATTGGATATTTAAATCATGCATCCAATATTGATATTTTAAATACAGCTTTAAAAATAGAGTTACAAAAGATTTGCAATGAAGTAAATAAGAAATCAAAAATCAAATTTACAACAGACGTTAAAGGTCGACCAGCAAATACAATTAACTTTGATTTAAGCAGCATGCATCCAAATTCTTTACACATCGCAAAATATTCTCTTACTAAAGAATTTTTAATTTGCGGTGACATTAAAGAGGGTTTAAAGAAGGTGCATACCTAAGTATAAGACACCCTCTTTAAACCAACTATAATTTCCACTAAGACTTCTTCTCAGTTTTATCTACTTCCAATTCACAAAGATGATACGAACAATATTTCTTACCATCCTTCGATGGAAGATAACTATCTACCAGTTTACTAAATGCAGAATAGGTCTCATCTTCTTTTCTGCATTCTGGACAGAATAATTTTTCTTTTGATGTTTCAGGAATATAGATAGAGTCATGATGAAGGATTAAATCTTTATCAACATAATAATAAAAATGACCTTCCATCACACTACCAACTGGATCATCATCTTCTTCTACTAAATCAGGTCCTAATGAATCTATTTCATCCCACCATCGATGATTATTGCTTGTTTCAATATAGCATTTATCACCTGATCGGAGAATATAAGTAGGACCATTGCAGCAAGGAAAAGCAATTCCAATTTCACCTGATATAACATCAGGTCTTTTGCATGCTTTCTTTATTAACTGCATTATTTTTTTAATTTCTTTTTTGCTTCTAACAGAATCATCACCCCAATCAGAAGCAATAACTTTCCACATTTGCGTAGCAACAATTTCCATTCTAGTATCGACAATGAAACTCGATGAAGAACTATTGCTTACTAAGGAATGTCGTGTTTTCATTTATCCTCCTTTAATGATGACTAATTTGTATATGATTCATATGACGGAATATATCACTATGTTCCATGAATGAACCATACTCACCTTCGTTATCAGAATATGAAATAATAGTATACCACCAACCTTTATGTTCATCGACAAACTCTTTCATCATAGCTTTAGCTTTCTTTTCTATGATTTTATCTTTCTTATCACTTAAAGGTCGCTGTTTATCCCATCTTATTTTATTTAATTCAGCTTCTTCGTCTGTAAATGCTTTTGGATATTGATCCCACTTCATTTTAGCAGTACCATGTTTAATAACTAATGCATCGTGCTGAATATAATATTCTTCATCTATTTCAGATATATCTCTAAGAAGATCTAAATATTTTGCGTCACCAAACATTTTAACACAATCCATAACTTTATGAATATCACTATTTAGTGTACCTTTGTTCATGCTACCATTTTCAAAGGCATAATAAGCATTATGGTGAGCTAGTGTTAAAAATTCTTCATAAAGATCTTTCTGAGTTGCACACTTATTTTTATGTTCTAGACTATTAAATACATCAATACTGATATCTCTAGTTGTTCTACCATAATCAGAATATTGAGACTTAATGGTTTTATCTACACCATTAAACATATGTTGTTGAACTTCAGCTACACATCCCGGTCTTTTAGGAAAGACTAAAATAAAACTAGATGAAGAACTATTACTAACTAATGATTGTCTTGTTTTCATCAACCCATCCATGCTTCTTGATAAGTACCACATTTAGTATTATCACCAAACAATTTCTTTATATTCTCTTCAATAGAATCTTTAAACTGCTGTCCTGTCTGTTCATCACCAACACTGCTCCATGATCGACCAAACCAAAAATAACCACAGTAATAATTGCTATTTATTGAAATTCCAGCTGGAAGCATCTCATCAAACACTTCTCTCCATTCAAAATTCTCATCACTATCTTTAATAATATCAGGATTTTCCAATGCTTTAATTGTACTTTGCATGGATTCAATATCTTTAATTTTATCGATATATGACTGAACTTGACCAGGAAATTTCTCTTTGAATCTTTTTATAAACTCAACAGTGAAAGGATCTTGTTCAATACAAGTTCCATAAATACAAAAACTTGTTGCTGAACTATTACTCACCAATGCATGTCTAGTCTTCATCTTCTTTATACTCCTTTTGGAATTTCTCTTCCCCTTTAATATATTCTTTAACAGGTATTCTTGTAACTACAGGATTGCTGAATAAAGAATCTACTACAAACTTATTCAATTCTTTAGTAGTATCGCCCTGATGATATGTTTCAACTTTATTTCCTAAATTTCTAAATACATAAATGTCTTTAGAATTCTTAGGATATATCCATGTTTCATCACCTCTATGAATACTTGCGATAAAAGGAATCTTATTCGTTACTAAAAAATATACCTCATCATCTTGATTACAAGATACTAATTTAGCATACGTTAAAGATAATTCTTTTTCTGCTTCATCAGAAGTTTTGATTAGATACATAGTATCAAAATCAGAAGGACAGGTAATAGTAGAAAGAGAGTATCCATTTTTCTTTAACAGATTTATTTGTTTTCTTGTAAGTAATCCAGTTTTCTTTTCATTATAGATTTTCATTACATCTCTATAATGTATTATAAAACTAGACGTACTAGAATTACTAACTAATGACTGTCTTGTTTTCATCCTTGATGATCCTCTATCCTCGTTCTAATAATTTCAAACTTATCATTGTTAGAAAGTTCTAAAAAGAATTGTGCAGCAACATCCCCAAAATCACACACAGAGTTCATCATACTTGTATGGAACTTAGTTTCAAATACATCAGATTTTAAATGTTCAGTGTACTTTAATAATTCTTCTGTAGATCTTTCCAATTTCCAATTAGAATAAGTCAGAACTTTGATCGCATCTTCTTTGCTATCAATATCAACATCAGATGTAAGACTTCGATATAAAATAACAAAGCTTGCTGAACTTGAATTACTTACTAGGGAGCTTCGTGTCTTCATCCAATATAACTCCATATCTTTCTTTTAACTGATTGAATAATTCTTCACTCATATCAGATTTATAATTAATCAACGCCTGCTTTATACTAGCACTGCAATGATGGTCATATTTTCCATCAATACGAACATCAGGAAAAGCAATAGGCGGTATAACATCTGTTATAAGGAAATAAACATTCCCAACGTATACTTCAAATTTTTCTGGAAAATTAGTAATGAAATCCACCAAATTATTATCTACAATTTTCATCAGATCATTTGCTTTCTCTAGCATTTTTCCTGTTGCCCAATATGTTGCAGTAGTCCCAAGTTTTATATCATTAATTGATATTTTCCGACCAACCAATATAAAGCTTGAACTACTAGAATTACTTACTAATGATTGCCTTGTCTTCATCATTCTCCTCTATAAAGTATTTTTCCAGTTCCAGATTTCTCAATTCCTTCTACCAATTCTTTCATATCAGAATCATGCATGCTGATTGCAAAATAAATTACTTCCATATCTTCTGGAACTTTTTCAATAGAATCAATTAAATTTTTATCACGTTCACTCATTTCTATTGAAGAACACCAGCTGTCTTTAAGATTTGCTATTACGTCTTTCGCTCCAACAGCATAAACACTATTTTCTCCATATCTATCTCTCTGTTCAATTAACTCAGAAAGATTATCTGGACCTCTTCCGCATCATTTACATTTCTCACCTGGTTTATAGGCAACAATGAAACTTGCGGAAGAGGAATTCGAAACTAAACTATGTCTTGTCTTCATGTTACACAAACTCTCCCAAATCTATTATGTATTCTCTTTCGAGGTATATTATTTACGATTGGTTTTTCTGATTTATAAATATTCTGTCTATCATCAAAAATATTTCTATTTTGTTTCTTTGGTAATATTATAGGTTCTTCTTGTACTGGATCCGGACTAACATAATACCAATCACCACTCCACCCCCATGAAGTAGTACAAGTAGACGTATCAGCCCTAGGTCCGTTAGTAAATGTCCACGTTGAAGTAGTAACAGCTGCGGGCGGATCCTCTGCTGGAAGTGTCCGATAATAATCACAATGCGCTATCATGAATATTCCTCAGTAGGATCAATGATATCAGAGTATCCAAGAAGATTTAAAAGTTCTATTGCTTGCTTATTCCATGACCAGCAAGTAAAACTTATTCCTCTTCCATCTTCGACCCATGTATGAATATAGCCATCAAGTTTTGCAGAATTAATTAAATCACAATGCCCAGGAAACTCATCCAGGTCTCCAATATTTTCGTTCTCGCTCCATTTAAGTATCACTTCATAAAAATTTAGAAGATTTTCTAATGCTTCTATTTCATCAGAACTTAATTCAGATATTTTCTTAAAGAACGGAACAATAATCTCATGATTATCTTTAGCAGTATTAATATGCAATTTATAAAGCGGATCTCTTCTTTCTAGAGCTTCACCACTATTAAAATTTTGCTCTAAGTTAAATAATTGTTCACCCAATTCATTTTCTGTAGCATCAACTTTGTTAGTTCCTATTTCACCACTAAATTTTAATTTGTGTTTTTCTAACATATAACAATCCTTCAATTCTTATTTTGATCTAATAACAATAAAAAATCTTTAAATCTTTGAATTTCTTTTTCTGGATTTTTAAGAAATTCTTGTTCTGGAATGTAATAAATCATACAACAAAGTCTTTCTGATATTTGTACTTGGCGGTCTAAATCGCATTGAATTAATTCATGTGTCAATTTATCAAAATGATGTTCTTCTAAGATTTCGATCGATAAATTATATTTTGAAGAATAGCCATCAATCGATTTTCCTTTAATCTTCTTCGATATATTTTGATTATTTCTAAGTAGTTCTATATTACATCTACTTGCTATGCAATCAAGAATAAATTTTTCATTTTTACCTTCAAACACTGATCCTAATCCATTTTCTTCTATATATTTTTTACGGGAAGAACTTTTTATTGTTTTTGTTTCTTCTGAATCTTTCTTCCCTTTTCTAGCCATAGACATTTTATCATTCCATGTGATAATACGACCTTTTAATTTCTTTGATACTTTATTATTCCATTCAGTAGTATGAACCACTTTCTTTTGAGATAAAGACATTTTATTTTTTGTTTCGTCTGTGGTTAATTTACCTCTATTACTAAGTCCAAGTTTTTTAATATTGTGATTGTTGATATATTTATTGTTAGCTCGTAATACTGGTAATCCACAACCACATAAACATATCTGAAATTCATTTTTTATTTTCATATAATTTAAAGAGTTTTAGGAACCGGATAGACGTCTATCCGGTTCCTAAATATTTTATTTATTGATTTCTGGAAATACTGTACAATTTCTGCATCCATTTTTCGTACTAGCAATAGATTTATTTCTAAATGCCACCACTTCTGGAGCATACCACACCTGAGAAATAAAATCTTTGATTTGAGTTACATCTACATAACCCTGTCCTTCTTCTTCCTCTGAGAAAGAACAATGCCAAAACTCTCCGTATACATTAATGTAACTGCTAAAGAGATCTGATTCACAAGATTCACTTGCTTCAACCATACTATCTTTAAGATTTTTAGTCATTTCTATTGTCTTGATTGCAGCCTCAAACTTAGGAGCACTGCAACTATCAAAACCAAATGCAACACCACTAGATATAGCAGTTTTAACCAATTTCTTATATTGCGCCTTAGTTAGAGAATGATAAGTATCCTTTGCTCTGCCTTTTGGTTTAACTCCCAAAAAGACAATAGCGTGCATTTTTTCAAGACGAGGATCTTCTAATCTGTCTTTTAATACCTCATACACAAACGGAAGAGTTTCCTGACTAACCATTATATGTATATTGGTTTGTTCTAAATTTCTATCAGTAAATTTTTTAACAGTATCATAACAAATATTTTTATCTGTTTCATAAGCGCTGACAGCTATAGCTCCAGCAACTTGTGATATCTCATCTGCCAACTCATCTGTTAAATCAATTCCAGATAATGTAAAATTAGGAAGTATTCCGAAAGATCTACAATATCTCATCATAGGAATAAAATCTGGATTCGTCTGAACTCCAGTAATCCCAAATGCAACTTGAGTAAGTGTCTTTGGCATCTTATCAAGTATATCAGCAAATGTTTCCAGAGGCATATTTGTTGGCGGTATATTCTTATTATTCTTGTAACAATTATGAACTAATATTCCTTCACTAAAATAATTCTCTGAAGGTAAACAATGGAAGTTATAAACTTTCCCATTGAATTGTCTTTTTGTAATTCCT
>Ga0209777_10002355_pt1 | contig 25042 bp, 27 predicted proteins | sample FrelakmetHBP12HB_FD_187147 | JGI IMG/M metagenome (GOLD analysis project Ga0209777, IMG submission 187147) | Freshwater lake sediment microbial communities from the University of Notre Dame, USA, for methane emissions studies -HBP12 HB (SPAdes)... | ecosystem: Environmental > Aquatic >... | reverse complement strand
TGGTGGGCCGAGCCGGACTCGGACCGGCGACCTTTGGCTCGTAAAGCCAACGTCCTAACCAGGCTAGACGACCGGCCCACAATGTAGTTGACTTATGAGATTGCATTGGTTAATATTAGAATTTTGCTTCTGACTTTTGGTTTATGTCGTTCTCTGCAGTATTTGGATATGGATGGATTAAGGGGGTTGTCGGGCAAATTTTAAAATGCACATCATCAGAGTTATCCTACTGCCGGGAACATTGAAGTGGAATGGAAAAACCTCAGATACCTCGTATTCACGCACTACCAGTTAATCGGGGTTCTCATCGCATCAGTCATTGTTTTGGCTTCAATGGGAACATACTCTAACTGGGATGCACAAACCGAGTTCGAAGCGGCTTCCAGCGTCGTAACCCGCGGTTTTCCCTACGTTAACAGCATTTACATGATCGATCAGCCGCCGTTCGCGTTCTACATGACAGCGCCCGTTCTGCAAGTGCTGGGGTCATCGTACGTAAACGGGGTGGGTTTTGTGACTGCCCTGGGATTGGGCTGCGTAGTGCTCGTTTATGCTTTAGGCACCTTGCTGTACGGGAAGAGAAGCGGGCTGGTGGCAGCTGCGCTTTTTGGGCTGGTACCGTGGCAGGTGTTCATGGCAAGAACCTACCTCATCGACGTGCAGTACATGTTCCTGAGTCTGCTGTTCCTGCTCCTAGGAGTTTTGGCTGTGAAGCGGAATTCTGAGAAGCTGCTGGCGGCTTCGGGAGTTCTGTTTGCGCTGGCGCTCTTAACCAAGCTGTTCGCTGTTTTCCTGCTTGTTCCGCTTCTGCTCATGGTTTTGCTTAAGGGAAAAGAAACCGGCTTCAAGCTAACGCCACGAAATGTACTGATTTTTTTGGTGCCCTCATTGATTCTTCAAGCTGTCTGGTTTGGGGGTTTTGCGAACCAGAATTTTCTGGGAGTTTACATTCCCAGCGACTTCACGCATTCCAGCTACATCGCTGACCCATCCTTGGCGTTTTTGCCCAGAATCTTCGTCGAGAGCGCGGGATGGTTTTTGCCTGCGGCGGCTGTTTTCGCTGTGGTTTTAGCGGTTGGATTTAGGCGGTTGCTGGCGAAAACGCTGTGGGTGGATGTTGTATGCGCCGCCGCAATTGTTGTGGTGGTTGGGGTGGATGCTGGGTTGGTCTTGGGTTTGCATCTGCTGGTGGCTTACGTTAGCGCTTTCAAGTATGATTATGCAGCCCTGCCGTTCCTGTGTCTGCTTGCGGCGTCTTTGGTGGATAAAGGCGGCGTGCTGGCTGTTTCAGCAAGCAAACGGAAGGTCAAGCTGCTTCTTGCCGGGTCCGGGCTTGCTTTATTGTTTGCTTCGGTGCTGGAGAGCACCGTGTTCCTCAATCATTCGAAGCTTTACCCGCTCATTGACTTCAAAGTCGATTATGCGGGGCACTATTTCCCATTCAACGTCTATACGTCTGTGAGCAACAATTTCCAAGCATGGCACTTCGCCGCGGTTGCATTGATTGTTCTGAGCATGTTAAGTCCTCTCATATGGCATGCTTTGAAGTGGCGGTTTAATTTATTGATAAAAATTTTATCGAGTTAAAGTTTTGAATTAGCTTTTGCTCTTTGTTTTTTGGATAACAGGAAAATGGCAATCGAGACTACGAGCAGAAGGCTGAGGGAAAAGAACATTCCCGTGTAACGCAGAGTGGTTGTGAAGATTACTCCGCTGACTATGGGACCGAGTGTTTGACCAACATCCATCATGGTTGAGAGGAACCCCATTGAAGCACCCACCAAAGCAGCAGGCACCAAATCGCAGACCAAGGGCGAAGTCGAGGAGAGCACTGTGGCAAACGAAACCCCATACGCAACTGCAAGCAACAGCAGTATTGGGAACTGGGTGGTGAACGGCACCGCCGCGACCAAAACGCAGCTGGCTATAGTGCCCAAGATGATTGGTTTAGTTCTGCCTATCCTATCCGAGATCCTCCCAATCAACGGTCGGGCAACGACAAGCGCAACTATTTCGCTGCCTGTGATGATTCCGACCGAAAAAAGATCCAGTTTCACCACATCAGTCAAATAACCAACCAAGAAGAACTCGACTGAACCAAAAACAAAGTACTGAACCGCCTGCACGAAGCTGACGCCTAAAACTTGGGTGTTCTTGATTATGGTTAACCAGCCGCTGAACATTTTTCTGGGCGATTTAACCGTAGGCGCTGACTGCGATGCAAAGTTTTTTTTCTCAGCCAAGAAAAGCAGAGCTATGATGAAAGCGGTTACTCCAGCGACGCCCACTGCAACATAGAGGGTGAAGAAGTTTTCGTTGGTCGCAAAAAGTATGTAGCCGCCCAGAAATGGCGCTAAAGCTCTTCCCACGGCGGTGGCAGAATTAAAAAGTGAAATACGTTCCCCTCGCTTAGTCGGAAACAAGGTTGCGATTGAGGCTTCAGCTACAGGCATGAAGATTGCGGTTGCGAACCCATGGTAAAAGCGCACGAGCGCCAACATCCACCAGGAACTCACCCCCAAATAAAGGAAAGGTGCAGAGGCAAAGACGAAAGCGGCAAACAACAGAACTCTGCGTCTGCCGAAGATGTCGGAGAGTGAGGCGGCGGGTAAACTGATGAGTATGCCGGGGATGGTTGAAGCAGAAGCCACTATGCCCAGCAGGTCGTCGGGTGTTCCAAGGCTTTTAGCGAAGGGATTTAAAACTGGGTTTTTCGACAGGGTTGAGCTCAGGATCGCGAAAAAGCCCACGATGCAGATTACAAGGAAGAAGGCTCGTTGTTTCCAGTTTGAGTCAAGCATACACGCTGAACCAAATAAAAGTTCAGTTAGGAACTATTTTTTGTTTGCTGTACCCAAAAAAAGAATGTGGTTTATTAGTGGTGTTTTCATTTCTTTTTAGGAATAACTGCTGAAGGCTAGACATTGCGCGCTGGTAAAAGTGTTTGGAGAAACGAATATTTCAAATCGGCAGTAGTTATCGGGTTAATCATAGCTGTAGTTCTCGGAGTGTTCTTCACTATAGAATTCGGATTAGGCACATCTGTTCCGATAAGGGTAGTGGAAAGCGGAAGCATGTGCGTTCCCTACGACAGCACCTGTAACGGCTGGAGCCATGCCTTCGCCCAAACCCTGCACATAGGCGACATAATAATTATTCAAAAAGTAAACCCAGCGGACCTCAACGCCAACTACCCCAACAGCGACATCATAGTCTACGAAAACCCCAACGACCCATCGTCAACACCCATCGTTCACCGCATAGTTTCAGAGCACGTGGTCAACGGCACATTGTACTTCCAAACGAAGGGCGACGGAAACGGCGCCGACAAGTGGCCAAACACGCCTTCTCCGCAAGAGTACGACGACGGCACCATTTGGAACAACAACCACCAGGGAGTACCCCAAAACCTAGTAATAGGCAGAGTTGTCATGCGCATTCCTTACTTTGGGTGGGTTACTCTTTTCCTAAGAGGCAATTCGTGGGGCTTACCCCTAATTATTGGGCTCATAATGTTGCTGGTGCTTCTGGAATTCATCATTCCCATAATTAGAAAACAAAGCCCCCCTACACAAGAAACAAAAAACGAGAACGCTGAAGCAAAAAATACTGCTTTAACTAGCATAACAAACCCACAGGCATCGGCCTCCACGTTAACTGCTAAACCACAATTGATACCCAGCTTCAAAAAAGGCTAAAAAACTGTTTCTACTGCCTGACTTTACCCGCCAGTTCTTTACCCCACCCGCGGATTTCTTCCCAGTCACGCAACTCATACACGCCGGGCGGCGACTCCTTGAAACTGCCCTTCTCAAGCCGCGACCTAAAGGAATCAACAGTTTTTCTAGTAATTATGTTCACTTTGTTAAAGTTCATAACGCCGCCAAAAAAGCCCACGCTTATCGGTTGAAGATTGTGCTTGGTAATTTTATCTTCCAGTTCCATCTTCCGATCTTTTTTTAATTCCTCGGTTCTTCCTTCCCGGTCAAGAACTGTTTTCATGGTTGAAACAATAACCGCGAACTTCTTTTGGGCAAGTTCTTTTTGAAACCTTTTTAGGAAATCCTCAACTTCACCCGTCCACCTGGCGAATTGCAGACCAGTGCCGACAATAATTAGTCATATTAGGAGATGTCATTGATTTTCTCTTCTTTCGCGTTTGCAACTTTAACGTCAAAACCATCTGCGTGGAGGACTTTTGCAATTTCTTCTGATGTGCTGGCGGTTGTGCCGTACCTGGTTCCTTAGACGAGCAGAGTTTTCATGGATGTCCACTCTGGATTGGATGTTTTAAGCCTTTGCGGGCTACCTGAGGGTCTGGGCGAAGACTTCTGCCTGCTTTAGGTCTTCTTCGTCGGGGTGCCCCTTTTGTATGCCGCCTACAACTTTCAAAAGCCCATAAGTGTCAAATCCACCGCAGTTGAAGTCTCCAGCAACGGTGAAGCCTTTGGACTCAAGTTTTTCTCTGAGCTTCCTGTGGAATTTTGGTGTGTTGCCTGTTTGACCGCTGGTTGAGAATATGAAGGCTTTCTTGCCGGTCACTGCGGGCAATTTGTCGGAGAAGTCAAGAAGAACTTTATAGTGGCTTCCAAAAGAAATGCCTGAACCAAACCCGATAAGGTCGTAGTCGGAAAGACCGTTTGGGTCAGCTTCAGAGGGTGCTTTAACTTCAGCTCCGAGATTTTTAGAGAAGACTGAAGCGATTTTCTCGGTGTTTTTGTGGTGATAAGAAAAACAGATGATTAGAGTTTTCATAATTCTCACGGTCTCTGAGTTTGATGGTTAAGATAGTGTTTAGGTGCTAGTTGGTTATAAATCAATTTATATCCGTAACTATTCAATTTTACCCATAGATGGCGTTATTCAGGTATCCTTGGGCTTATTTTCGATTTTGAGGCTAAATTCTTGAAGAATCTTACCCCTATATTACCCTCATGGTCCTAAACCTGGAAATGCAGCGCAAATACAAAAACAAGGCTGAAGAGAAACCTAACTCCCCTAACATAGGGGTAAAAGTGCGAAGTTACGGTTATATAGTGAACTGAGTTAATTTTTTACAGGGATAATTTTGGTTTCTCAAAAACTCTTAGATTTTTTAAACTAGGCAATAGCGCGTGAATTCTAAGTTAGCTTACGATACATGTGGCAGCATGTGCAGGTCATGGGCACAGATGGCATCATCGTGGAGAGGATATTTTCCACAAAACAGCCATCGCCGAAATGAAGCATGCTGAACGTTGAGCGGAACGCTTAGATTACCTCAACGGCGTTGCCTCATCATTGCCTGAACCAATTTTCGTGGGCGAAAGCCTGATTGAAATGCTCGAGCAGGATGAACAAGACGAAGAAGGAGCCATCATGCTCTACAAGCAGGCGGTTCAGGCTGCGGCGGAAGAAGGCGACTACACTACACGGCGGCTGCTTGGGGAAATTTTGGCTGACGAAGAAACCCACATCAACACGTCCAGCAAACTGCTCGTGGTCATGACTGAACCGTTCACTCAGCCAGGAACCTCACAGTTAGAATAGCAAAAAGTGTTTTAACCTCTAAAAATTCCGTGCTTGTCTATCAATACGTATATCAATCGGGGAACCGCCGTTTCCTTCACTGGTGCCAAATGTGGATAACCCTGGATCGTTAAGATGTCCCGTATGCGGAATACAAATCGACGTAGAGAACCCACAAACAAGAATCGAAGTGGCAAGCGACAGCTTCGGCGGCAAAAAATACTGCTTTTGCAGCGAAAACTGCCGACGGCATTTCCAAGACGACCCTCGAATAGCATATTTCTCGATGGAAATAGGAATATCCAGCAGCATACCGACCTACAGCGGCGGCTTAGGCGTTTTAGCAGGCGACATAGTTAAATCCAGCGCTGATTTGCGCCTCCAGATGGTCGCAATCACTTTGGCAAGCAGAAAAGGCTACTTTAGACAAAAACTAACCTCGCAGGGCGACCAGCTGGAATCCCCCGACGAATGGGATCCGTCTAAAACCTTAACCATTATGCCCCAAAAAGTCGCTGTGAACATCGAGGGGCGCACGGTCAAAGTTCAGGCTTGGCTCTACGAGTACCAGAGCATCACAGGCGGCATGGTGCCCATTCTCTTTTTGGACACTGACATGGAAGAAAACGCTCCTCAAGACAGAAGAATCACAGATTCACTCTACGGCGGCGACAAACGCTACAGGCTAAAACAGGAAATCGTGCTGGGCATCGCCGGTACCAGAATGCTCAAGAACCTGCCCTTCAAAATCAGGAAGTACCACATGAACGAAGGCCACTCCAGCCTCTTAACGCTTGAACTTCTCCGCGAAAACAACATGGACGCAGAAAAAGTGCAGAATCTCTGTGTTTTCACCACTCACAGCCCCGTGGAAGCAGCGTTTGACCAATTTACCTATGAGCTGATTAAACAGGTGCTTGGCAACGAGTACCTGCTGTCGGATATGCAGCAGTATGCGGGCAACGAAAACCTGAACATGGCTTTCCTCGCGTTGAACTTGAGCAAATACGTGAACGGCGTCTCCCTGGCGCATGTGGATTACTCGAGGAAACTGTTTCCGGGGCGCTATATCCGAGCGGTCACCAACGGTGTCCACTCCTACACATGGACAAACCTGTACTTTAGGCAGCTCTTCGACAAGTACATCCCAGGCTGGACAAACGAGCCCATACTGCTTGCAAAAGCCAGCGAAATCCCCAACCGAGAAGTTTGGGATGCCCACGTTAAAGCAAAAAACGACCTGCTCGCTTTCGTAGAAAAATCCAAAGGCTTGTCGCTTGACCCACAAGCGTTGACTATTGGTTTTGCCAGAAGAGCCACAGGATACAAACGCGCAACCCTGATTTTCTCCGACCTGCACAGACTCACAGACATTAACCGAAAAGCAAAATTCCAGATGATTTTTGCGGGAAAAGCCCACCCGAACGACACCGGCGGCAAAGACCTTATAAGACAAATCCACGATTACGCAACCAAACTAAAAGACCAGATTAACATCGTGTACTTGGAAAACTACAACATGGAAACCGCGGCTAAGCTTACTTCGGGAGTCGATGTCTGGCTAAACACCCCTCTGCCGCCTATGGAGGCTTCTGGAACCAGCGGCATGAAAGCAGCCCACAACGGCGTCGTCAACTTCAGCGTTCTCGACGGCTGGTGGATGGAAGGCTGCATCGAAGGCGTCACAGGCTGGGCAATAGGTCCACACCCAAGAGAACTGCTAATCGAGAGCGAACGAAGAGAAGCCGAGCTGCAGGACCTCTACAGCAAACTCGAATACTTAATCAGCCCGACCTTCTACACGCAGAAAGACCAGTGGATAACGCTCATGAAGAACTCGATTGCAAAAATCGCCTACTACTTCCAGACGCAGTGGGTTATGCGCAGGTACATAACAGAAGCATATTTAATCTAAATAAAAAAGAAAAGAAGAACTACTTAACGCAGTTTCATCAGCACCATTTCAGCCGCAAGCACCATGGGTTCCCATGTCTCGCAGAGCGGCGGCGCGTAGGCTGTGTCGGCTTTGGCGAGTTCACGTACAGTCATGCCTTTTTGGATGGCGAAGCTCAGGCAGTTTATGCGCTGGGTGACTTCTTCGCCGCCGACGACTTGTCCACCTATAATGCGCTGGGATTCTTTTTCGACAACTAGTTTGATTTTGATGGGTTTAGCGCCTGGGAAGTAATCGGCTTTGGTTTTGCTGCTTATGGCTCCGGTGACGACTTCAATGCGGTTGCGTGTCGCGGCGGTTTCGGTTAAGCCTGTGTTGCCAGCTTCAATCTCAAAGAGCCTTGTCACTGCCGAAGCTAAGATGCCGCTGAACTGCGAGTAGTCGCCTCCAGCGTTTGCTCCAGCAACCTTGCCCTGCCGAACCGCGATGGTTCCAAGCTGGGCGCACATGGACCGGTGGGTGATGATGTTCGGTGCTTCAGCGCAGTCGCCCACAGCGTAGACGTCTTTCACGTCGGTTTCCATTCGGCCGTTAGTCTTAATCGCACGTGACTCGCCAAGCGGAATGCCCGCGTCCACGGCAAGCTTCGTGTTGGCACGTACGCCGAAAGCGCTGATGAACAAGTCAGCCTCGATTTTTTCGCCGCCAGCCATCACAGCGGACACTTTGCCTTCGCCGAGGAATTCTTCAACGCCCTTGCTGGTGAGAATAGCCATACCCTTCTCCTGCAGGTGATCTTGGACGAGCTTTGCCATGTCCGCGTCGAGCAGCTGGGGCAGAATCTGCGGCAGCATTTCCACGATGGTAACTTTTAATCCCCGCTCCATCAAGCCGACTCCGACTTCCAAGCCGATTAAGCCTGCGCCCATGATTATGGCTGATTTAGCGCCTGCTTTTACGGCGGCGTCGATTTTTTCTCCGTCTTCTATACCTCGGAGGCTGAGGATGCCGGGTTTTTCTTTGCCTTTGATGGGCGGCATGAATGAGTCTGCGCCCGTGGCAATGACGAGGCTGTCGAAGGGCAAAACTTCGGTTGCACCTTCTTTTGTGGCTATGGTTACGGTTTTTTCTTTAGTGTTAATTGCTGTGGCTTTGGTTTCGGTGCGCAGATTCAGCTTGAGCATTTGGAAGTATGCTGGGGGATAAACGATTAAATCACGAAAACACGATATTTGCCCGCCGATAACGAATGGCAAACCGCAGCGTGAGTAACCCGCATTCTTCTCCAATGTAACAAGGGTGATTTCTGCTGTGCGGTCTTTTTTGCGTGCAGCTGAGGCAGCTTCCACACCCGCAGCGTTAGCGCCGATAACGATTACGCGTCTAGCCATATGCTCTGCCTTCGCTTAGCATTTACCTGCGGCTTGAGCTTTATGCCACTCAACGGCTTTGTCGAAGTCCATGAGGTTGGCGAGTTCCGCCTGCAGGTTCGAGGGTTTAACGACGATTAACCATGCTTTTCCGAAGGGGTCTTCGTTGAGGGACTCAGGTTTAGACTGGACTTCGTCGTTGACTTCCTGAATGGTTCCGCTTATGGCGGACACAAGGTCTGAGACGGCTTTGACGGATTCGAGTGTTCCGTAGGGTTCGCCCTGCTTTACCTCTGTGCCAACAGAGGGCAGTTCTGCGTAGACAATTTCCCGTAGCGACTTCTGCGCGTAGTCGGTGATGCCCATGCGGATTTTGTCGCCTTCCACTTTTATCCATTCGAAATCTTTAGAGAAATAGAGTCCTTCAGGCACTTCGTATGCTTCAACTTTAACCATATCTGTGAACCTTCTAAACGTTAGTAAATATCCAGTCTAGCTTCAAACTTAAAAGGTTTAACAAAAAGAAAAAAAGGTTTTAGCGTTCCCGTTTGCCTGCTATCCAGTCTTCCGTCCACTGCCTCGCTTGCGAATCAGGCACTTGGACTGGAGGATGCTTAAAGGCGTAGGATGGCATGCTCAGCAGTGTGCCCGCGATCTTGCGGTCTAACGCGATTTTGGCTGCTCGGATGAGGTCGATGACGACGCCTGCGCTGTTGGGTGAATCTTCAACTTCGAGTTTTACGCTGATGTTTATGGGGCGGTCGCCGAATTTGCGTCCTTTGAGTGAGATGTAACAGATTTTCTTGTTCTTCAGGAACGGAACGTAATCTGATGGGCCGATTCTTGTGGGCAGTGCGTAGGGGACGAGGCTTGTGACGGCTTCGGTTTTGCTGATGCGTTTTGATGTTAAACGGTTTTCCACAGTCATGTTCTGGAAGTCTGTGTCTCCACCGAGGTTCAGCTGGTAGGTTTCGTCGACGATGACCCCGCGGTCAAGGCACAACCGCACAAGGGTACGGTGCAGAATTGTCGCGCCCACCTGGCTTTTAATGTCGTCGCCCAAAACAGGCAACCCTGCTTTTTCAAATTTCTTTGGCCATTCTCCAGACTTGTCAGAGCCTATGAATTCAGGCATGCAATTAACAAGAGCACAACCAGCGTCGATTGCGCATTGGGCGTAGAATCGGACGGCATCGTGGCTTCCGACTGGAAGATAATTTACGAGCACCTGTGTTTTGGTGTCTTTGAGGGTTTTGACGATGCTTTCTTTGGTGGTTTTGCTGTCGTCGTAGACGTTGAAGGTTTCTCGCATGTGGGGTGCTACGCCGTCGAGGATGATGCCGGGGGAGACTTTGACGCCGAGGTTGGGGACGTCGGCGAATTTTTCGCAACAGTTAGGTTTAACCCATATGGCTTCGGATAGGTCTTTGCCGATTTTGTTTTTGTTAACTTCGAACGCGGCAACGAAGTGGATATCGCGTATGTGGTAGCCGCCGTAGTTCACGTGCATGAGCCCAGGAACCGACGTGTTTTCTTTTGCATCCTTATAGTACTGTGTTCCCTGAATGAGGGCTGAAGCGCTGTTGCCAACGCCGACGAGTGCTACGCGAATTTCAGGCATGAAACATTAACCATCCAATGCATTAGTTTAGTTTAGGCTTAATGTATGCCTACGCTATAACTTTTTCTAAAGAATCTGCGGCGTTACCGGTGAATATGAATGTGCTCTTGTGGGTCTGCAACGCCTTTAAATCAAAACAACAGATTTTCAACATGTTAGTGGCTATAGAAAACGCCAATACGACCTAACCCTCTATAGTTTCTGCAATGAACCTTATCAGGATCCAAATATGCCCAGCCCACGATTTGAGGATTAATGCATTCAAAGAACAGCTATAATTCTAACTCTTGCTTTCTTTGCAAGAAGTGATCTGTTTTTGAAAGAAGAAACAAAGAAAAATAAAAGAAAACAAATGAGGGTTAGCTGCTTATTTGGCAGCTGCTTTTGCGAGTTTCTTGAGGATTTGGTCTTTAGCGATTGTGTATGCGATTGCGTAGTCGAAAAGTCCTGATGATTCGGCGGTTGCGCGTTTAATCATTTCTGTCTCGGTCTTGATTTTTAGTTTGCCGATGGCTAATGCGCCGATGCCGTAGACGCCTGGTTTGAGTTCTTTGCCGTCGTCATTTGGAGCTAAACTTTCCACACCGAGCGGTTTGATGGCGTTGATGTCGGCGATGATTCTGCATGTGGGGCTATTGTTTATGTCTGCTGCTGAAAGAAGCTGGATTCCGCCTGCACCTGCAGAGAGAACTATTTCTGCGCCCTTGATTGCTGCGAGTGTCTGTTCGGGTTTTGTGACTTCAACGACTGTGACTCTTTTTGCGCCGCATTCCTGGTTGATTTTGTCTGCGACGACTTGTCCTTTTGCGAGTGAGCGGCTGGTGATGACTACGTTAGCTTTTTCGGCTGCATAGATTCGTGCGGCTGTCTGCCCCACTGGCCCTGTGCCTGCGAGGACGGCGACTTTTTTGCCCTCAAGTGAACCAAAGCCCTTCTCCATTGCGGCTCCGAAGGTTTTTGCTACTGCGGCAGCGGCTGTTGAGTATCCACCTCTTGGGTCAACGATTATGCTGTTTCCCCATGGGGCTGACTTCATGGCTTTCTGTGTGGCTTCAACTACTTTTTCAACCATTTCAAAGTTGCTTCCGTTGATGAACACCTTGGTGTGTTTTGCACCTTCGGGTCCACGCGGGAAGAGGAGGTCAAAGACGATTTTTGGGGCATCTTCACCGGTCACGTTCTCGTACTTGAAAATCATCGAGTCGGGAAACGCGTCGATAGCTACCAGCATGTCGAATGGACTGCAGTATTTGTCTGTGTCTAGGAAAACGAAAACTGTTTTATAACTTGGTTGTTGTGCTTGTGCCATTTTTATACACCTTACCCTGTTGGTGAATGCTCTTTAATGATTTAAGAATTATCCAGAATTTGTGGGGTAAAATTCGGAAAAGCTAAGAGACATAGGGCACCAAATTCACCTTCGAACTTCCGCAGGCAGAATAGTCTAGCCAAATTTAAGTTTGCAGCATATTTTGCAGACCAACAAAAAACCCATTAACAAAAACCACCACAACCATTTAATAACCAAGCCATCAAGAATTCTACAGCGAAAACAAGAAGGCACCTGACTTGTCCCTGAACACTAACCTAGAAAAACTCTCAAACGCCTGCGGAGTAACAGGCAGAGAAGACCAAGTTAGAAACTTGATGATTCAATTAATGACACCATACGCAGACGAAATCCAAGTGGATAAAATGGATAATGTCGTAGCCATAAAAAAAGGCAAAGCCAAAGCGCCAAAAATCATGCTGGCTGCTCATATGGATGAAGTCGGCTTAATGGTGAAGACCATCACAAAAGACGGCTTTTTGCAGTTCTCCAAGATGGGCGGCATAGACGACCGCATTCTTCCAGCCCAAAAAGTCATTGTGTACACCAGAAAAGGGCTGTTTCCAGGAATAATCGGGTCCAAACCACCGCATATCCAGAAAGAAGAGGAACGCAAAAAAATCCTCGCATACGATGACCTCTTCATTGACGTGGGTGCAGAAAGCAAAGAAGATGCTGTCAGTATGGGTGTAGCTATCGGAGATGCAGTGGCTTTTGATATAAAATACGTTAATTTAGGCAAAGATGTCGCAATCGGCAAAGCATTCGACAACCGCGCAGGTTGTTTAACGATGGTTGAAACCCTCAAGATCCTTGGGCAAACTGACTGCACTGTATACGCTGTTGGCACGGTCCAAGAAGAAGTTGGGTTACGCGGCGCGGGAACGGCGGCTTTCAGTGTTGACCCAGACCTCGCCATAGCGTTAGATGTTACCATTGCAGGCGATGTTCCAGGAGTACGGGAATTTGACACTACCGTAAAGATGGGCAAGGGACCTGCGCTGACAATTTCCGATTCAGGCTTAATAACGCACCCAAAGGTCTTGCGGTGGCTCATGGAAACGGCGGAAGAAGAAAAAATCCCTTTCCAACTAGAATCAGGCTTACTCGGCAGCACAGATGCCGCAAGAATTTCTATTACACGTCAAGGCATCCCGAGCGGAAACGTCTCCATTGCCACACGCTACATCCACAGCCCAGTCGGCATGCTCAACTTAAAAGACATAGAAAGTAGCGCAAAACTAACGGCGGCGGCAATCCAAAAAGCCTCAAAATACTTTTAACCTCGCCTGTTAGTGCAATTGTTTTTAATTCTCCTTCTTCTTATCTATTGTCGGTCTTTGCATGAGTAAACCTGACAAATTCACTGGAAAATTCGAGTTTTTAGAACATACCGCAGACGTCTACGTTCGCGCCCACGGCAAAACCATGGAAGAAGCCTACGAAAACGCGGCACTTTCGATGTTTGAAACCATGACTGACACCGACAAAATCGCCTCGGCAAAGGAAGAAACCGTGGAGGTTGAAGCTGAAGACCAATACGCGCTTCTCTACAGCTGGCTTGAAGCGTTGCTGGTGAAGTTTGAAACTGAAAACATGCTTTACTCAAAATTTCAAATAGTCAGCTGGAAAGAAACAGCCGACATCTTCAAAATTAAGGCCAAAATATGGGGAGAAAAATTCGACCCTAAAAAGCACCCGCAGAAAGTCGGCGTTAAAGCCATAACCTACCACTTGATGGTGATTATCCGGGAGCAGGATAGGGTGATTTTGGAGTTTATCTTAGACATCTAAGCGAGCTTTAGCTTCTTTAGTTCAGAGAACAGTTTTTCAACCATGGGTTCAGGCGGTTGATCTAGGCTTTTTGTTTCAAGTATGATGAATGGAACCTTTTTTTCCTTGTAGAATGCTATCAGGGGGCTGGTTTGTTCTTGGTAGACTTTTAGTCGGTTCTTTATGGTTTCCTGATTGTCGTCTGAGCGCTGATAGAGCGGTCCGCCGCATTTGTCGCAGATGCCTTCAACTTTGGGCTTTAGAAATTTCACGTTGTAGACTGTTCCACAGTTCTTGCAGATTCTACGACTGGATAAGCGTTCGATAATGATCCAATCGGGAACATCCAATTGCATGATTACGTCGATTGATGTTATGGCGTCGAGTTTTTTGGCTTGGTCGAGGGTGCGGGGGTATCCGTCGAGGATAAAGCCTTTTCCTTTGGAGATTTTAGCTAAATGAGCTTTTAAAACTTCAACAGCGACATCGTCGGGAACTAAAGCTCCTTTCTCCATGTAACTCTTAACTTTGCTGCTTAGTTCCGATTTTTCTTTAACAAGTTCACGGAAAATATCGCCCATTGAAATAACATCAATGCCGAGCTTGACTTGAAGCCTTGACGCATAGGTGCCTTTTCCTGCGCCTGGTGCCCCAAAGATAATAGCTTTCAACATGGTTTTCGCCTGTTAGTGTCTTTTCATACAATCGCAATGTGTAATTAAATTTTACCTTTGATAAGCAATTTTCAGGGAAACATTTATGCTATAACACTGCTTAAACGGTTCTAAAGGTGCAGGCGTTGCATACCAAAGAAATCGGAAAGAACCTGTTCATGGTGGAGCTTGAGACGGGCGGCCTCAAAAACCTCATTTGCAGCTACGTAATAAAAGGCAAAAAGCCCTTTCTTGTGGAGTCAGGTCCGACCAATTCAGTGCCAAACCTGCTTTCCGGGTTAGAAGAGCTCGACGTGAAGTTTGAGGATGTGGAATATGTTGCTGTCACCCATATCCATCTTGACCACGGCGGCGGCGCAGGCACCCTGTTAAAGTCTCTGCCCAACGCCAAAGTCATAGTTCACCCTCGAGGCATGCCGCACCTAATCGACCCAGAACGGCTTTGGCCGTCATCCCAAAAGGTTTTAGGCTTTGTGAGCGAAATCTTCGGCAAACCCCAACCTGTGCCCAAGGACCGAATAATCCCAGTTACAGAGGGCTCTTTTGATTTAGGCACTGGCGCAAAATTATCAGTTACCGAAACGGTGGGCCACGCCTCACATAACCTGAGCTTCCAAGAATCGTTCAACGGTGGAGTCTTCCCGGGCGATGCAGCTGGCACTTACCTTCCAGAATTTAACGTTGTAGTCCCAACCACCCCGCCGCCCTTCTACTTGGATGCCGCTCTGGCTTCACTGGATAAATTAATCACTTTAAAACCGACCGTGCTTTATTTTAGTCATTTTGGAAAAGCCGCCGACGCCGTGCAGCGCCTCAAAGACTACAAACTGCAACTCCAACTTTGGGCAAACATCGCAGAAGAAGGCGTAAGAGAAAACTGGAGCCTTGAGCAGATTCGTGACCAAATCATCGCCCAAGACAAAGCCCTGAGTTTAGCCGCCGACTTCGTTAAGTCCCACCGCATTTACTCAAAAACTGTCCTCGAAAACTGCGTAAGAGGCTTCATTGAATATGCCAAGCAAAAACAGGGTTGATAAACGTTTTATAGTCTCTTTCCTCTTTTGTTGTCAAAGGTGAAGATTTTTGGGTGAAAGTGATAGCAGGGCAACTCCAGAACGGGTTCCGTTAGAGAAAGTTAACGATTACATGTGGCGTATTCCCCAGTACAAGCCTGAGATGCGTGTTCCAGGCATGGTTTTTGCTAACCAGGCGCTTCTTGAAAAGATGCAGACTGACCGCACGCTGTGGCAGTGCTCAAACGTTTCACAGTTGCCAGGCATCTACAAACACGCGATTACACTGCCGGATGGGCATGAGGGCTACGGTTTCCCAATCGGGGGCGTAGCAGCAACCGACTACGAAGACGGCGTCATCAGCCCAGGCGGAGTCGGCTACGACATCAACTGCGGCGTCCGCCTCCTATCGACCACGCTATCAGAAAAAGACGCCCGACCCAAACTCGCGCCGCTGGCAGAAGCAATTTTTCGCAACGTTCCCTCGGGACTCGGAAGCCGAAGAAAAGACTTCACCATATCCAACCGCGACCTGGAAAAATTAGTCACCGAAGGCGTACAGTGGCTAATCGACCGCGGATTAGGCTGGCCGGAAGATACAAAGCACTGTGAAGAAAGCGGACACATGAAAAATGCTAACCCAGACAAGGTTTCAAACACCGCTAAGAACCGCGGCTTAACCCAAATCGGCACGTTAGGCTCTGGAAACCATTTCCTTGAAATCCAAAAAGTCGACAAAATCATCAACCAAAAAACCGCTAAAACCTTCGGAATAACACATGAAGGTCAAGTCATGGTTATGATTCACTGTGGCTCAAGAGGTTATGGCCACCAAGTCTGCTCAGATCACCTCCGCGTAATGGAGCACGCCGTACAAAAATACAAAATCTCCCTTCCCGACCGTGAATTAGCCTGCGCACCCGGAAACAGCAGTGAAGCCAAAGACTACATCGAAGCAATGGCTTGCGCCGTCAACTACGCATTCGCAAACCGCCAAGCAATCATGCACTGGGTCCGCCAGAGCTTCCAGCAGGTTTACGGTCAAGACCCCGAGAAATTCGGTTTAAACCTCGTCTACGACGTCGCACACAACATCGCAAAAGCCGAAACCCACAACATCGACGGCGCACAAAAGAAAGTTTGGGTTCACCGCAAAGGCGCAACACGTGCTTTCCCAGCGGGGCACCCCGATGTTCCAGACGATTACCGCAGCGAAGGGCAACCAGTGCTCATTCCAGGCAGTATGGGCACAAGCTCATGGGTTCTGGTTGGTTCGCAGAAGGCGATGGATTTGACTTTTGGTTCTACAGCACACGGCGCGGGCAGGATGATGAGTCGTTCAGCTGCAAAACGCCAGTTTTGGGGCGGAGACATAAAATCAGCTTTGGAGAAACGCGGCATTGTTGTTCGCGCGGCAAGTGCGTCGGTATTGGCGGAAGAAGCTGATCCAGCGTACAAGAACGTGGACATGGTTGCGGATGTCAGCGACAAGGTTGGGATTGCCACCAAGGTTGCAAGGCTCGTTCCGCTGGCGGTTGTGAAAGGCTAAGCGCTTTGGAAAAATCTGTGTTTCCTTCTTTCTATTTTGAATCGGGGCTGATTTGGGAAATTGTATATTTAACCCCTCATCAAAGCATTATAGAAATCAAGAACCACAACCAAATTGCGAATATCTTTAAGCAGGAAAACAGCACTTGAGCAGAAACCAAATCAGAGTTCAATATTCAGGCTTCATCATTTTTGCATCCCAAATCATCAGCGTCGCAACTGGACTCATCTTCACACTCCTACTAACCAGAAACATGAGCACCTCAGAATACGGCATCTGGACAAACATTTTTGATTACACCGCGTACTTCTGGCTCTTCAGCGGGGTTCTGCCTTTTTGGGCAACCCGATTCATGGCACGGGGCAAAGAGGGTACGGTTAAAACCAGCACTTTAGCCCAACTGTTCATTGCGCTTATCTCCACTTTAGCTTATTTTCCAGCCATAATTCTGATTACAAAAGCCATCGGCACCCAAGTTTACCTGTTAATCTACCTGATTGCAGGCTTGTACATCTTCAGTTTCTACATGGTTACGATTTTTGAGGGTGTTCTGCGTTCCATTAGGCCTCAAGTGATTGGGTACGGCTTGTTAGTTGAGGAAGCAGTGAAAGTAGCCATTGGCTTGACGGTTATCGTTGGTTTGAAGCAGCTGTTTCTGGGCGCAATTATGGCTCTGGTGGTTTCAGCGTTGGTTCAAGTGGTGTTTTACCTGTGGCTTTTGCGGGATGAGTTTAGGCAAAAAACAAACTGGGTTTACCTTAAGGAGTGGATTAAAGGTTCAGCGGTGATTGCTTACAACAGCGTCGGTGTGCAACTGTTTTCTTTTGTTATGGTTCTGCTGTTTTTGTACGGAGGCTCAAACACGAGAGCCTACTACCAAGCCGCCTTCACCTTCACAAACGTAATCGGGTTTTCCGCATCCTTGGCTTTTGCGTTGTATCCTAAACTGTTAGCTAAGACATGCCCAGACGAGCAAGTGGGTGTTTCGTTCAGGACAGTGATGATGCTGGCGATTCCACTGTCGACCATAACGATTGTTATGGCGTCTTCATTTCTAACTATACTGAACGTTTCATACGCCGTTGCATGGCCTGTTCTCATCGCGTTGACGCTCGATGCCTTGGTGGTTTTGGTTTCGCAGTTTTACAGTAACTGCCTCATGGGGGCAGAAGCCTTCGACGCAGAAGGGAAAATTTCGCTGCGTCTACTTGTTAGAAGCAAAATCTTCAAGGTATTCTCCCTCACCTACATCCAAGCCGCCATCGCTCTGCCGTTAACGTACTTTGTTCTCACATCCTTGCCCGTGGCTGGGTCAGTGCAGGCAGCTGTGGACGTGATATTGATTAGCCTAGGCGTTCACCTTTCAACCTTCGCAGGCCTGTACTTTTTCATGAGAAAATCTATCCGATTACCCGTCGACAAGAAAAGCATAGCCAAATACATCCTCGCATCCATACCGATGGCCGCCGCACTTCTGCTCATCCCCTCCACATCAACCCTGATATTTACAGTCGCCAAAGCAGTCGCGGGCTTAGCCATCTACCTTATCGTGCTGTTGGCAATCGATAAGCAGGCGAGGGAACTTTTGAACCTGATAATTCAGGAAATAAACGGAATCCTAAGGCAGTTAACTTCGAGAAACAGCGGTTTCCAAGATAAAAACGACGCTTTAACGAGTCAAAATTAATATCTCAAAAAACACCATATTACCACAGCGATTTTTAGTTTCATTTAAGGTGCAGCATGATGAAGGACGAATGTGGAATTTGCGGCAGAGTCATGCGGACAACTTACATGCGAAAATGTGAACGTTGCAAGAAACTGTTCTGCCGAGACTGCATGGTACCCGACGTTGCCACAAACGACCCGAATTTGATGCTTTGTCTTCACTGTGCCCGGCGGGTGGTTTCGCCTCGGACGGTCTCCAAGTATGCTGGGCTTGAAGGGCACTTAAAGTTTAGGGCCGCGTTCACGAGCTTGGTTACGCTTTCGTTTGCGAGGATTGACGGGTTAATCGGCAGCAACCTTCCCATGGAGGCTTACAAAGACCCCGCATGGTGGAGCAACGCGTCTTCGAGTGTCCATACGAAGGCGTGGCTGGATACCGGCTGGGAAGTGCAGGAAGTCAACCTCAAAGAAGGCTACGCAACCTTCAAGAAAGTGCGAAGCGTGGCATTCAAGAAACCCAAACAAAAAAAGCTGGAGATTACCCACCCGTTTATCCCCGTGCCCGTACACAAACCCAAATCAAAGATTCCGTCAAACACCAAAGTTTCAAAACTCTACGCAAGAATCAAGAACCTCGAACGTCAAAGAGCCATGCCCCGCCAACCTGTTACAGGCTTAAAATTCAGGTCGTCGCAGTACCAGAAGCGTCTTTACAAAAACAACGATAAACCACAATAGCAACTAAACACATAATGGCTGTGCAGTGTCCACATGCTTGAACGAACGATTAACCTAAAAATCGACGAAACCTACCAAAAACTGAAGGCTGCCTTCGAGGATAAGAGATGCAAAATAATTTTTGAGGAGCCGCCGAATCAAATCCGTTTTAGGCAGGGGTCGCTCTGGGGAATTGCGCCTCAAACAGCCAAAAAAATCATCACCGCAACTTTTGAGCCTGTTGAGAGCGGAACACGTGTGAAGTTTTCTTCAAAGCTGGCTTCGGACTGGAAAAAAGTAACCTTAATCGGCTGCGTGTTGGCGGCTGCTCTCGTGGGCTTATGCGTGTGGATGGCAATCGATTTAACCGCGTTTATGGCTACGCGTGTACCAAGTTTTTGGAGCTGGCTGGTCACTGTCGGGGGCAGTGTGGATTCAGCGGCGTCTCGTGCCTTCATCAATTTGACTTGGGGCTTAACGTTTTTCCTCTCAGTTGTCATACTGTTGGAAGCCGCGATTGTGGTTTATGTACACTACAAGATAGATTTGTTCACCAAAGAAGCCTTAACGAGGCTAAACTGATGGCTGCCCTATTTGTTTGCCGCATTTCTCACAGTACGCAGCATATGCTTTGTTGCTTGAACCACAAAAGATGCAGAACTTGTTAACGTCTAAACTGGTAGTTTCCTCTTGTGAACTGCTCGGTTCAGAAGCCACGGAGGCTTGAACGGGTAGATACTTTGGTTTTCGCACTGACCAAACTGCAAGAGTGATTGAAACTACAATTGCAAATATGATGATTATGAATAAAATTGGGTCGTCCGCGATCAAGTTGACCGATAAGGGCATAACTGGTTGAATGCTTGGTCCAGAGATATTGGGAGAAGCAGAACTGGTGGGATTGGGCCCTATAGGTGCCGCAGTTGGCGTCGGCAAAGTTGAAATGCTTTGTCCATTGGTTAAAGAGGGCTCATCCGTTGATGTTACCGCTATATTTGGAGTATACTGTTTGCTTGGGTCAATATCATAGATAAAAGCGGTTTGGCCTTGGAATTCATCAGGCAACTGCCCAATCGTAAAGCCTATTCCTGTGGTTTCAGCATAATAGTATGTTTGGTTGTTGTGGGTCCAGTAGGTACCATGAAGGCCGTTTCCCAATACGCCAACCGCTAAATGATCTGTAGGATTAACAAAAACTGCACCGTCGCCTAACGTAAGGATTAATGTAGCATAAAGTATGGCTTTGCAGTCGCAATCTCCCGTTTGATCCACTAAAGTTTCAATTGGAAATCGAGGGTACTCTTCATATCCGGTTGTGTTAAAATCGGAGCTGTAAGGAATACTTTGGACAAAAGCTAAAACAAAGTTCGCTTGATCGTATGAATTGTATCCGAGCTGTGTTGTAGTTGCATTCAGCCTTTGAGCTAGGCTCTGGATGTAGGAATCTTGAGTTGTAGTCATCATGTCGTAGCCTGCGGGTCCATTGCTTATTCGAGTGGAATCAGGAACGGACTTGTAGGCTTCGTATAGGTTTTGGGGAATGCTAAGGTTCCAATCCCAATGTTTTCCGTTATAATCCCACGAAAATGACCTGTTATAGTACCCGCTGGTTTGTGCGGCGACTTGGTGAGGAAGAACTATGGGCGCAGATATGATAAGCGCTAAAGTTATTATGATTAGCAGTCTAATTGGTTTTTGTTTTAGCGAAAGATTGCCCATTTTAACCATTTCTATGATAGGAAACTGTTCAGGGTCTACCGTTTAAAACTTGCCCCAAATCATAATTTTTTGGTTGCTGTTGAACTGTTGTACCAAGTAGTCAAGCTGTAAGCCGCTACTGCCAAAAGGCAAACCACCACCAAAACTTTAACGGAGGAAAACGCGCTCAACAGCGAAAAGGACACCACCGCGGCAGGAGGCGACAGTAGCAAAAAGTAAATAAACGTTACCGCTCCAAGCCTGTTACCTATACTTGCTTTCTTGACAAATCCTTTTCCGAAGAATGCGCCTGCTAATCTGCCAAAACCGCTCGTGCAAGTCTTGCAGTGATAGCAATTACCGCCAGTCGATTCTGCGCAAAACAGCGTAAACAATAAAGGCTAATAGTAAAAGGTGGATCCAGTTGTAAAGTCAATTGTAAAGCAGTGCGCTAAAAAAGCTAGAAAAACCCATGCCAGAAGTGCAAGGTTTCCTAAAACGAGCAGTTTACGGGTAAAGTCAGGTTTTTTTCCGTCAAAGCGTTTGCTCCATTTTATGGTGAGGAGAGTTCCTGCTTATGGATAGTTTGTTTCGAGATGGTTTCTTGTGGTTTACAGAATAAAATGGTTACTATTGTTTGATTATGCCGTAGCTTTGCTTTTTCCACAGGTCTCTGAACTTGTTGTAATAATCTACGGGTTGGAAAACAGGCGCGTAAGTTAACGGCCACTCAAGCCCGCACTTGCATACAGCATAGACTTCTTTTGTTTTGAGGTTAACATAAATCTGCAACAGTTCTTTTCGGCATTTAGGGCAGTAGTATGGTCCATTCACCATTTGTTTGGCGTCTTTTGTTAGGATTTTCATTCGGCTGCCGGGAATTTTATGCCTATCCTTTCCTGCGCTCATCTTGTTCAACCTAAACTACCTTATTCATATGATGTGACTAAGATATAGGCTTCCCTGCAAAGAAGAAACTTTCAACAACCAAATTCAAAATTTTACTAAACAATAAAGGACCCAGCGTTTACATCGTGTGCGAGCCAGATAAACTTAAATTTAGCAAGATAAACATCAATAACTCTCATATATTGCTTTCATATTAACACATTTATGTCTAAAGACAGAGACAATTTGACGCGGTACAGAGAAGTTCAGAATTGGCTCAAGGGCAAGAGCAAAGGAACCAAAGTTGTCTACATTTCTGCAATCAATGCATTTACTAAGTACACAAAGATGACCCATGTAGAACTTATTGATGAAGCTGAAGCAGACTTTAAACTAAGTGGCAGGGAAAAAGGAGAGCCTCAGAGGAAAGTAGTGGACTTTTTTGAGTATTTGCGAACAGAATACAAGCCAACACGCCACGGATTCAAAAAGTCAAAATTCAACGGGAAGAATGGAGTACCAGTAAATCTTGCCTGCACCTACAGCAGATCCTTTCAGAGCTTCTATGGTTCAAATAACTTTCCAGTTAGAGTCAAAATCCAAAAAGGTGTTCCAAAGAAAGAAAACCTAAAACGTCCACTAAGAATCCCTGAGATTAAACGCTTAGTTGACGCAACCACAGACCTCAGAGATAAAGCCATTGTACTGACTCTTTTCCAGACTGGAATGAGCATCAGAAACCTATGCGGCTTAACTTACGGAGATGTAGTGAGAGCTTAGAGAAAAATGAGACGCCTCTTCATTTGCATCTTGTAAGAGAGAAAACTTGGCTTCAATACGACACGTTCATGGGAAAGGACTCCACAGAAGTTCTCAGATCATATCTGGACTTGAGAAGAAGAAATGGAGAAGTACTAAGCAATACTCACCTCTTTCATTAAACAATTTACAATAGCCAACTCAAAAACCGCGAACATAATATCAATACTTCCGGGGATTATTGAAGAAAACTTCAAAGCTTTAGCCGTCAAGTCAGGTTTGGTAAGTAAAGAAAGGTTAGAGGTAGCCTGTTCATTCGAGCATCCTAATGGAAAACGCTTAACTGAGTTACTCAACTACGAGTAACAAACAATGCTGATTGCTGCTCTCTGCTCTTGCGGCACTGCTGTGCCGGGATTCATTTTGAGTGAGATAGAACATTAACGACGGGGTTAATGTTCCCACGGCTTTTTCCTGCTTGATAATCTGGCGATAATAGGGAGCTATTTTTTGGGTATTCTCTTTCTTATGATTATGGTTGACAGCAGTATTGTTGCTGCACAAGGCATAATTATCCAAGTTTGTAACTCTGGAACAGAAGGTGTTGTTTGGGTTGATGCCGGTGGAGTTGAAAAGGCACCAGCGATAATGAATGATTGGTTAATGGAACGTGCATTAAGTTCAGCCCAGTATTGGTCTGTGTCTTGCCAAACATAATAATGGCTGAAAAACTGGAATGTATGCCTGCCCGGATTCGTTATAGCTGAAATTGTCACCTGCCATGTGTACCAGTCGTGAGCAACAATGTCGCCGTTGACTACTTCATTTATTATGCCTTGAAAACTCATTGGTATGAGTGTTCCATTATCGATGCATACTGAAACAGTTGTGTTTGTGTTAACTGCCGTAGTTTGATACGTGAAATGGTCGACGACCAAATATGTTCTTCCATCTTCTGGATAGGTGTGCGCTATTGCAATTGACCCACTACTTGCAGAAACCAAGTTGGCTGCAAAAGAGGTTAAGAAAATGGAGATTACTATGAACACTGTAACCATTAGTTTTTTTAGGTTTCTCCTGAGCATTTTTCTAAGTCTCTCTTTAGTCGTTTCTTTCAATGTGAATGTTAAAATTGTTTATCCCACGGACCATTACTGATTCTCTACCCAAATACGGTGAAGATTAGTTGACCTAAAAAGTGACTGATAATTATTACGGGAATAGCAATCCCAACGTGGATGAATATCTCTCTTAAAATGTTTGTTTTGCGTTGAACGCCGATGAGGTAGCTTAGGAAAACCAGTATTCCGAACCCTATCACCGTGCAGGAGACAGCAGCGTAGAATATTGGCAAAAACGCAAATAAAGCAACAAAGGTCAATGTGATACCGAAACGAGTTATGAAGTTGCTTATGGTGAACATCCGGGTATTTTCTTTCTTGGTGGCTGTGGATTCTCTGTAAATGTGGATTCCGAGTGAATCTGCAATGTTGTCTGCAACAGCTATCACAAGTAAAGCCCCTATCACGCTGGCTTTAGGATTGCCTGAAGTCAATAATCCAAAGATTATTCCTAGACTGGTAACGGTTGAGGAAGTGGCTCCAAAACTAAACTTGCTTGGGTCTTTAGGTAACTTCACGAGGCAGCTTTCCTATTCTTTGACAAATGTGCAATGTCAAAGTGATATTTAACTTTCTCATTTCAAAACACAAAGCCTTGAACCTTCTATCAAATGTACTAAAGCATAAAAAGCAAAAGTTCTCAATTTAAAAAAATAATGCAGTTGTAGAAAAGGAAGGGTGGGTGTTACTTCTTTTTCAACGCTAAAACTGCACCTATTACACCAAGAATCAAACCCACTAACTCTATTACGCCGAAAGTCAAGATGCTCAGCAAAGAGAACAATAACACAATTATTGCGCCTGTAGCTTCTTTTCCAGATTGATATAGCAAGACCGCGCCGACTATGATTAGAACTCCGAATACAACAGCAATTGCTCCGACTACGTCTAGTGCCATGCCTGCGAGAATTCGACGCCTGATTTCATCCTCAACTCCCGAGATTTCCAGTGCTCTGCCTTGCAAAGCCCGCACTATGCCCTGTACCAAAATCAATATACCTCCAACAAGAGACAGAGCAAATGCAATTGTCAGTTTGCTTTTCTTAGTAGTTGTCTCCATTAATTTTAGCCTCCTTTCTGTTTCCTTAATTACCTAATGATTGTAGTGGTTAAAAAAAGAAACGGCGTTTTTGATGTTCACCAAAGATGAATGCATGAAGAATAACGGAGATTAAACTGTTTTTCAGTAGACTTTTTGGAGTTGGTTCATGAATTCTAAAGTGAGTTAAACTAAACATCAGAGAGTTGTATTTCAATGCTAAAAAGTGAGAACCGCTTATGCACTTTGTGGGTTTTTCGAAAGCGGAATAATGCATAAAGAAAAAAGATAAGTTTTAGCTTATGCGAAGCTAACAGATTTTTTTGGTTCCATGGCTTTTGAAAATGTCCAGAAATGGGCTGTGCACTTGGTGACTTTTAAGAGGATTAGCCCCGGGTTTTCCGGTGTTAGTCCAGCCTG
>Ga0209777_10002354_pt1 | contig 25054 bp, 24 predicted proteins | sample FrelakmetHBP12HB_FD_187147 | JGI IMG/M metagenome (GOLD analysis project Ga0209777, IMG submission 187147) | Freshwater lake sediment microbial communities from the University of Notre Dame, USA, for methane emissions studies -HBP12 HB (SPAdes)... | ecosystem: Environmental > Aquatic >... | reverse complement strand
TGTGGTTCGATGGGGGGACAGGTTACGGGGAAGAGCCTACAGGCCTGCAGACCACGGACAGCGGGCGAATGACCCCTAGCCAAGGACGAAGGGCCAAGGACAAATAACCACCTCGTTTATTGACACCACCCAATCTTTCTTGTACGCTCGGAAGGCGCTGAAAGGCGCACTATTCGCATTATTATGAGAAACGGGAGCGTAAAAATAATGAAGAGAATCCTTTCCATTATTTCCGCCATCGGGCTCCTCGCGGGAGCCTCTTTGTGGGCGCAAGCTCAGGGTCAGATGCAGGCCGCCGCGTCGCCTTTGACAAAATCTGAGGTGATCAAAGGGTTGAAATCCAAGGACAGCGGCCAGGTGATGAGTCAGATCAGCCAACGCGGAGTGGACTTTGACTTGACGCCGGAGATCGAGAAAGATTTGCGCAAAGCCAAGGCCGACGATTCCCTCATCGACATTATTCGCAAGGCCGGACCGGCCGCTCGGGCGGAGGCTGCCAAGGCGGGCGGGGGAGCGGCCGGACCCGTGGTCACGCCCGAGGAGGGCAAGGCGTATCAGGCTGTCAGGAATGAATTGGATCCGGACAAGGAAATCCAACTGGTTACGGACTTCGAAAAGCAGTATCCGAATAGCAGCCTGCTGAGCTACGTCTATTACTTCGGCATGAATGCCTATCAGCAGAAGGGTGATATCACGAATGAGGTGGCGTTAGGGGAGAAAAGCCTCAAGCTCAACCAGGAGTTTCTTCCCAGCCTGATTATGGTGTCATCCATGCTTCCTCAGCCTCAATTCCTGAGCGCGCACCCGCAGGAGAAAGAAAAATACCTGGATGAGGCGGACAACTACGCTAACCGGGCGCTGAAGCAGATTTCAGATCCCAAAACCTTTCCCAAGACGGCGAATGAGTCGGACGACCAGTACAACAAGCGCAAGAATGAAGCGTCCAGCAACACGCGAGCTGCCCTCGGAATGATTCACCTGGAGCGTTCGCAGATGGCGCTGCAAGGGGTGGATAAGGATGAGGTAGGCAAGGCGGAAAAGGAATTCGAGCAGGCGATTGCTTTAACCGAGAAGCCCTCCCCCCAGGACTATTACCGGCTGGGAGAAGCTTATTCGATTGAAGGTAAGTTGGACGAGGCCATCCAGGCCTTCACGAAGGCGGGAGATCTGGGGCAGGGCACCGTGATCAAGACTTACGCGGACCAGCGGATCCAGGACCTCCAGAAGCGCAAGGCGCAAGTCCCGCCGGCGACGAAACCCTGACCCCAGGGCTGCCTCCGCTGTGGAGCTTGCGGCAGGGGCAAGGGGTTCGGAAATGTGTGGAAGGGCTCACGCCCGCTTCACGACCTGTTCTTCCGCACGCAACCAGAACGCATGGCAGGAAATTCCCTCGATCAACTCCAGGACGTCATCGGCTACCGTTTTCAGAATCCCGAGCTTCTGCGGGAGGCCCTCACGCACTCCTCCTATACCCAGGAGGCTTCCGGCAGTTCGCGTGACAATGAACGGCTCGAATTCCTGGGCGATGCGGTCCTGAATTTTCTGGTCAGCGTGCTGCTCGCCGACGCCTTCCCGGACTGGCAGGAAGGGAAACTGACGCGGGCTCGGTCGCGGCTGGTGGCTGCGGCGCACCTGAGCACGGTAGCCTCGCGCCTGGAACTGGGCAAGCACTTGTGGCTCGGCCGGGGTGAAGAGAAAACCGGCGGGCGCAACAAGCCTGCGCTCCTGGTGAACGCCCTGGAAGCCCTGGTGGCGGCCCTCTATCGTGACGGCGGCCTGCCGGCGGCCGGGCAGTTGATCGAGCGCTTCGTCATGCCAGCGGACCTCGCTGCCAATGCCGACGAACTCTTCTCGATTGATTACAAGTCGGCGCTCCAGGAGTATCTCCAGGCCGGACGGCAGCCGGCGGCCGAATACCGGGTGGTGGAGGAGACCGGGCCGGAACATCAGAAGATTTTTACCGTCGAGGTGGTGGCGGGGGAGAAGCTGAGCGCTCGGGGTCGCGGGGGGAGCAAGAAGGCGGCAGAGCAAGAAGCCGCGAAAACCGTGCTCGGGCGTTTAGACAAAACGGTGGTCGATGGCTGAGCCTTACAAAAAATCGTCTACGCGAGATACCTTTGAATCGCTGGTGGTCACGGTGATCCTGGCGATCTTCGGTACGACGTTTGTCCTCCAAGCCTTCAAGATCCCCACCGGGTCGATGGAGAATACACTGCTGATTGGGGATCACCTGCTGGTCAACAAGTTCGCCTTCGCCTCCAACTCCGGCTTTACCTCCCGCCTGCTTCCTTACCGTGAGATCCATCGCGACGACGTCTTCGTTTTCAAAGGTCCGCCCTCCAATGACCAGTCGGAGCCGGGCGAGCATCTCGTGAAGCGCGTCATAGGAGTCCCCGGGGACCGAATCCGGATTTTTCACCGGCAGCTCTTTGTCAACGGCCAGCCGGTCATCGAGCCTTTCGTTCAGCATAGTTATCCGGATCAGGAGATTCCCGGAGACGATTTTCCGCCGCCCGACGCCGCCTCCCTGCTCCGGGCGACCAACGCGTGGAGCGCGGAGATCGGGAATTACATTCAGAATGGAGAGCTGGTGGTTCCCCCCGGTCAGTACTTCGCCATGGGCGACAACCGCGAGAATAGCTGGGACAGCAGGTTCTGGGGCTTCGTCCCGCGGGGTCTCATCTCCGGCCGCCCTCTTTTGGTCTACTGGTCCTTTGAGACGCCTCGAGACGAGTACCAGCGCACCTCGTATTCCGAGCAGGTTTCCCAAGTCGCGGGAATGATCATCCACTTCATCACCAAGACCCGCTGGCGACGGACCTTGATGATCGTACGCTGATGCAGCCTCCCTACCGCCGACATATCCGGAACGCTTTTCTGGCCCTCGTGCTGGTAGGGGTGGGGGCCTGGCTTCTTCCCTCCTTTTTCAGCGCCGAGCATTATCGCCACCGGCTGGAGGCCGACCTGGAGGGAGTGCTGCATCGCTCCGTGACCTTCGGCAAGGTTTCTTTCCGGCTGTTACCCCGGCTCGGATTTACCATCGAAAACGTGGTCGTGGGTGAGGACCCCCATTTCGGCTCGGAGCCCTTCGCGCGCGTTGACCGGATCGATTGCGCCCTTCGCTGGCGAAGCCTTTGGCGTTCGCGCCTGGACTTTGCCCGCCTCCGGCTCGATCACCCCACCTTGAACCTGGTCCGCAATGAGCGCGGCGAGTGGAATTTCGAGAATTTTCTCCTTCAGTCCGGCATTCCGGCGCCCTCGTTGACGGCCCCGCCCGGCGCCGCCTCCGGCGGGGCTGGCTCGCTCGAACTCGCCGCCGAAGATGGGCGCCTGAGTTTCCAAGTCGGTGCGGATAAGAAGCCTTTCGCATTTACCGAGCTGCGTGCCGTGATGAGCATCGACCGGGCCGCGGACCGCATCCGATTCCGCCTGTCCGGAAGCCCACTTCGAACCGACCTCTCGCTTCCGAGCCCCGGAGAAGTGGAACTGGCGGGCGAATGGACACCGGGAAATGACCTGGGAGGGCCGCTCCAGGCTACCCTGAGAACGCGCGGCGGTCTGCTTTACAACTGGGTGCCGCTGCTGACCGGTCGCAACCCTGAGCTTTACGGAGTCTTGGACGCCGACGTCCAGATCGGCGGGTCGTTGCGAGTCCTCGCCCTCCAGGGCGACGCTCGGCTCACTCAACTGCACCGCTGGGAAATGCTGCCGCCCTCCGACCCCGGGCCGTGGGGGATCCATTTCCGCGGGCAGTTTGATCGCCGGAACGGACGCGTCCTAGTGGAAAGCCTGGAAGCTTCCTTCGCCGATTCCCATCTGCACCTCTCGGGGACGATCGACAAGATTCCGCAATCTCCCGTGTTCGATCTGGTCCTGGCCCTGGAGCGCTCGCGCCTGGAAGATTTTGTGACTTTGGGACGCCGGCTGTGGATGAACACGGGCGCGTGGGCCGTCAAAGGGCGGGTGGACGGGATGCTCACCATCCAAGGGCCGTGGGCGCAACGGCGCTATGGTGGGTTCTTGGGCGCCCGTGAGGTTTTGATCAGCACGGGTTCCGGAGATTTCCCCGTCTCCGACGTCGCGGTAAGAATTGATGAGCGAGGCGCGCGGCTGGCGCCCCTGAGAGTCTCGCTTGCTCCTCACGTGGAACTGGCGGCGGAAGGGACCCTCGACCGCCTGAGTCGCCCGCCGCGTTACGAATTGGTGCTTTCCGCTGGAGCGGTTTCCCTGCGCGCCTTGCTGGGTTTTGGGCGCGCCCTGAACGTGCCCGCCCTGCGCGGGTTGGACGCCGAGGGTGTGGCGACGGTGACGGTCCGCCTGTCCGGCTTGGCTTGGCCGGCGTCCCGGCCGACCCTCACCGCTCGTGCCCAATTGAGGGCTGCCCGCTTGCTAGTGCCCGGGTTGACGGAACCGCTCAATCTCCCCCGAGTTGACCTGCGCGTGATCGAAGACGAAATCGTTGCTGACCCGGTTGTCGTGGTCATGGGGACCAGCGTCTTCACCGCCCGGCTGGTCCGCCGCCTGGCGGAAGGGCGGAAATTGCCCTGGGAGTTTGACGTTCGAGCGAATAACTTGAGTATGGAACAAGGAGCCCTCTGGTTTGACTCCTTGGGGCGGCGCCAGCCTCTCCCCCTTCTCGACCGTCTCCCGGGTTTGAGTTCCTTCGCCGCACGGCGTGCCGCCGCCTCCAGCCTCTTCAGCTCGGTCAACGCGCGGGGACGGTTTACAGCTTCCAGTGTGACCTATCGCGCCTTGACGTTGAAGGATTTCCGCAGTTCGTTGGAGATTTCCGGCCGCGTGATTCAAGTCTCGAAGGCATCCTTCCTGGCGGGTGGAGGGCGCGGGCAGGGCAGCGGGAAAGTTGACCTCTCCAGCGCCCCCGCGCTTTTCTCCGCGGACATCTCCTTGGCCGGAGCGGGCGTCCAATCCCTGACCGGCTGGTTGCCTGCCGCGCTGCGCGGTTCGCACGGCTCGATTTCCGGGAGCGCGCATCTGGAGTCGCGCGGGTTGAGCCGGGAGGAAATGAGCGGCAATTTGCGGGGACAAGCGAAGGTCCTCCTTAAGGACGCGGCGTTTGGAGACTTCGACCCCCTGGGCGCTCTGGCACGTGCCGGGGGATTGGGAAAGCTTGAGCCGGCACGCGGCCCGGCGGGGTTCCACACGGCGACCCTCATCCTCGAGGTTCAGGATCGCCGCGTGTTTATGCGGGATGTCTTGCTGGACTTGACCGGCGCGAAAGTCGACGTTTCCGGAACCTATGCTTTCGGCGGCGCCGTTGACTTGGATGTTCGCATGGACATGAGTAACGCGCGACGACGCTGGTCCCCCTTTCCGGGACGAGGCGAGGATACCGACCCCGACCGGCAACGCGTCGAATTGCGTCTGGCCGGCCCGCTCGATAAGCTGGGCGTCGTCCCTTTGACGCGCCTCTCGAGCGTTAACCCTTAGAGCAGTGGCTAGTGGCGAGTGACGAGTGGCTAGCCACTGATTATCAGGCACCAAAGACCAAGCAAGGGCAAAGGGCACCCGTGAAAGTGATGACGAAACATTCAAATCGCCACAGTAGGTGTGCCTCCTGCTTTCTGCCTTCTGCCTTCCGCTTTCTGCCTTCTGCTTTCTGCCTTCTGCCGGCCCTCTTCCTCTGGGCCGCTAGCGGCCCGGTGGATACTTCCAGGACGTCCCTGAACCCTGCTCAGACTCTCGATTCCAAGATTCGCATTCTCTCGGGGTCCGAAGTCGAAACAGGGAAGCCTTACCAGCCGATTGTCATCACAGATAGTGAAGCGAACGCGTATTTCAAAGACCATGCGGGGGAGTTTCTGCCTCCCGGCGTTCACGATGTTGCCGTGCGCATCACTCCGGAGCGGGTGTTCGGGGCTGCGGTGGTGGACTTCGAGGAATTCAGCCGCTCCTACAACAATCCTAATGATTGGGGCCCGAAAGTCCTGGCCGCGATGTTTAAGGGAAAACAAAAAGTGAGCGCCGCAGGGAAACTGGAAACTCAGAACGGCCAGGGCAAAGTGAAAATCGAGACGGTTAACGTCGGAACCTTCGTCGTTCCGGATTGGCTGATTGACTTCCTTATGGAAAACTATCTCCAACCCCGTTACAAAATGGACTTGAGCAAGCCCTTCGTTCTCCCTGACCACGTGACACGGATCGAGCTTGGTCTGGGCCAGGCAACTTTTATCCGGAGTGCCGAGAAGCAAAAGTAGAGACGCCCCGTCGGGGCGTCTCATATGGCGCCCGGCGTCCTGTATCAGAGATTTGTTGAACTGTAAACTGACGACTGTCGACTGTTAACTTTCTTTCATGCCTCGTCGCTACAAAATGTACGCTGCCGAAACGGGAGTCTCCTACCAATATTTCTTCGTGTCCCGCCATCGGGTGATGCGGCCGGAAGGGCAGGGGCCGGGCAGCGATTATGTCTTCGCGATAACCGCGGACCAGAGCCCTCCTTTCACCTTGCGCATCTTCGTCTCCGATCGGGCGATGGCTGCCTGGCACGGACTCCACGGCAGGGAACTCGATCCCAACCAGCAGTACGCGTTGGCCAAAATGCGCCTGTTCGGCGGATTCGATCAGGAGGAGAACCTGCGCGCACGCCCCCTGGACTTGCTCGTTGACGAGACGAATATCGAAGTCCTGCTCGAACCTCTCGACCTTGCCTAACGAGGCGAGCAAAGGCTCGCCATGACATTGCACGTGGCGATAAACATCCTGCGCCCTCGTGAGACGGCTTCGACGCGGTATGAATAGAACAGCGAGGGGAGGCGTTCTGCTTTCAAGTCTTCGCGCCAGCCTAGGCGCCTTCCGGTGGCGGCTTCGGAACCGCCCTCGGTGTTGGAAAGGCAACGCGAAGCAGCGGCGGCCCAGCCCCAACGGGACCGGGGACTCTTAGGGATGCCTGCGAGAGCGCTCCCGGCGCAACAGCTCCTTAGTGCCTACCTGAAGATGTCATCTCTTGACAACCGATTGAAGTTCGGGATCTTGAATCCTGTCTAATAAAAGTCAAAATTGGAAAAACGAACCGGTCAAGTCATTGAAAACAAAGGGAAGCCAACCTCGGGCTTGTTACACCCATCGAGGCGCGGGCTGAAATAATGGATTGGCGCCACGAAGGTCCGTGCCCGTCTTCTGGCTTTCGGCTTCACCGACTCAAGGGTTCAACTCCAAACATTCCTTTGCCAAGCCACTGGCCGCCGTCGATGACTAAGACTTCACCGGTGATGAAATCGGCGTAGTCAGAGACTAGATAACCGGCAGCCTGTGCGACCTCTTGAGTCTCTCCGATGCGCCCGCGCGGAATGCTCTTGATCATGGCCACGCGCACCTCTGGCGTGGCCCAGAGCTTGGATCCGGCGCCCTCCGTCTCCACCGGCCCCGGCGCGAGGGCGTTAACCCGAATCTTAAATCGCGCCCATTCGACCGCCAGGGTGCGCGTCATGGTGACCACGCCGGCTTTGGCGCAGGCGGAGTGAATCGTGCCCGGCCCGCCCGTCCACGCGTAAGCCGCCACGATGTTCAGAATGTTCCCGCCTCGGCCGCTTTCAATCATGCGCAGTCCCGCCGCCCGCGAGCAATAGAAGCTCCCGTTGAGCACAATGTTGATCACCGCGTTCCAGCCGTTCGGCGAAAGCTTTTCCGCGGGGCAGATGAAGTTTCCGGCGGCGTTGTTCACCAGGATATCGAGTGAGCCGAAGTGGCGCCAAGTCTCCTCACAGAGCTGATCCACCTGTTCGGGGACTCGCACGTCCGTGGGGATCGTCAGGACCTCGGCGCCCTGGGCGCGGAGTTCCTGCGCGGTGGGCTCCAGGTGTTCGGGACTGCGGCTGGCGAGGACGAGCTTGGCGCCCAGTCGGGCATACTCCAGGGCGATGGCTCGGCCGATGCCGGTTCCCCCACCGGTGATGATGGCCACGCGGCCTTCCAGGCTCTTGTCGGGTAGCATAGGCGTCCTTTCAAATTCGGATGGACCGAAGTGTAAAGGGTAAAGCGCAATGGGTAAAGGGCCGATCGCGGGTTTTGCCCTTTACACTTCTGCTTTTAGACTTTACCCTTTAGCCGTTCATGATGCATGGCCCTTCAACGTAGCGCCGCCCTTTAGGGCGGCACGTCCGTCAACTGCCGGTCTGAAGCCTGGCACTACGAGGGCTGCATCGTTTCGAGGCAAAAACCAATGCAAAAAACTAACGTCCGCCGTCGTGACTTTCTGAAGGTTGCCGGAGCTTCCGCCGCTGCGCTCGGTGCGCCGGCTGCTGTTGAAGCCTCGGCGAGGGAAGCCGGGGGGCCGGCGAGTGAACCTCCTCCGGACACGAAGTTTCCCAAGCTGGCTTTGATTACTCGTTACTCGCCGCAGAAATTGGAGTTTGCCGCCTCGGCGGGTTACGAAGGTGTGGTCATCGCGACCGACGAATCTTTTGACCCCGACAAACTCACGGACCAGCAAATCGAGGACGCGCTGAATACCGCGCGCCGGGCGGGCGTGCGGATTATCAGCCTGGAGTGCATGTCGGGCTACAACCACATTGCGCGCGATCCCGCCGAGCGCAAGCAGGCGCGAGCCAAGTTCATCCGCGCGCTGGAGGTCAGCCACCGCCTGGGCTGCAAGTTTCTGGGCACATTTACCGGCGGCAAGCAAGGCGCCTCCCCGGACGAGCAAGTGAAGGAACTGGCTGAAGTCATCAACGAGCAGTACCTTCCGGTGTGCGAGAAGCTGGACATGACCTTCGGCCCGGAGAATTATCCCTGCGACGCGAACTTCGCCACCGTCCCGGCCGTCTGGGAAAAGCTGTTCGCACTGGTGCCCAACCATCGCTTCGGCCTGGAGTTCGATCCCTCTCACTTCGTCCGGCAGTACATTGATCCCATCCGTGTGGCGTGGGAGTTCCGAGACCGGATTCACGGCGTGCACTTGAAGGATGCCGAGATCATCCAACCGGTTCTTCAGAAGGTGGGCATTCACGGCCAGGGTTGGTGGCGCTACCGAATCCCCGGGCAGGGGCTCGTCGACTGGCCGGCATTTTTCACCGTGCTGCTCCAGGCAGGGTTCAAGGGCGGGGCGGCCGTCGAGCACGAGGACGAATTCTGGGATGCACCGCCCAGTAACGACTCGGCGGAGTTTCCGCAAGAGCGCAAGGACGGATTCATTCTCGCGGCCCGCTTCCTTCGCCAATATCTTCCCGGACGCACGAGTTGACGGGCGCGCGCCGTGCCTGGGCCGGCGCGAGCGAAGAGGCTTCAATGTACTGAGGGCGGGCAAAGCGGATCGAACAGAGGGAGTTGTTCATTATGCAGAATTGGAATCGAAGGAGTTTGGGTCGCCTATGGGCTGTGGGCCTGCTGGCTGTTGCGGGAGCGGCCGCGCAAAGTGGGCCGTTCACCCTCGAGCAGGTGATGAGTTCGCCGTTTCCCACGGATCTGACGGCCGCTCCCAAAGGCGGCGGAGTCGCTTGGGTCTTTGACGTGGGTGGGGCGCGCAACCTCTGGGGGGCTGAGCCGCCCGTGTACAAGGCCCGGCAAATCACCGCTTACACCGAAGATGACGGTCAGGACTTGGCGGAGCCGCGCTGGACGCCCGACGCCAAGGCGATTGTGTACACGCGCGGAGGCGACCTCGAGACCTTGCGAGAATATCCCAACCCGCGAAGCAACCCTCAGGGGGTCGAGCAGGGCGTCTGGATTATTTCTTTGAGCGGCGGCTCGCCGCGCCGGCTGGGCGAAGGATGGTCGCCGGAAATCTCGCCCCAGGGCGACCGCGTCGCCTACATCTACAAGGATCAGGTTTGGCTGGCCAACCTGTCGGCTGGCGGGGAAAAGCCCGCGCAGCTTATTCACGCGCTGGGCAAGAGCCGATCCTTGAGGTGGTCTCCTGACGGCACAAAGCTGGCCATGGTTAGCAACCGCGAGGACCACAGTCTGGTTGGTGTGTACGACTTCTCATCTAAAACCCTCCGCTACCTGGACCCCAGCGTGGACCACGATGTGGCGCCCGTGTGGTCGCCGGACGGCAAGCAGGTAGCCTTCATTTGCCTCCCGGCCTCCAGGGACGAGCCGGTTTTCGGCCCTCGGAGAAGCGGTCAGCCTTGGTCCATCCGCGTTGCCGACGCTTCCACGGGTTCCGGGCGCCAGGTGTGGAAAGCCGATGAGGGGCGGGGAAGTGTTTTCCACGGTGTCGTGGCGGAGAACGAGTTGTTCTGGGCTGCTGGGGACCGATTGGTTTTTCCCTGGGAACGTGACGGGTGGACGCATCTCTACAGCGTGCCTTTGCAGGGCGGCGACGCGACCCTCCTGACGCCGGGCGAGTTCGAAGTCGAATTCGTCTCCTTGAGCGTTGATAAGCAGGAGGTGCTGCTCGCTTCCAACCAGGACGACATCGATCGCCGGCACATTTGGCGCGTCCCGGTGCAGGGTGGACCACCCACAGCGGTCACGCGCGGGACCGGAATCGAATGGTTGCCGGTCATGACCAGTGACGGGAAGGGCATCGCTCTGCTGCGCTCCGACGCGCAGCGTCCCGCACGTCCGGCGATCTTGATGGGTTCGAGCGAGCCTCGCGACCTCGCGCCGGAAGCCATTCCGGGGGATTTCCCCGCAGCCGCGTTGGTGACCCCGCAGCAGGTCGTCTTCCCGGCCGCGGATGGGATGCGTATCCACGGCCAACTCTTCTTGCCCGCCAACGCGGGCGACGGCGCGCGCCATCCGGCCGTGATCTTTTTCCATGGGGGCTCAAGACGCGAGATGCTGCTGGGCTGGCATTACATGGGCTATTACCACAACTCTTACGCCATGAACCAGTATCTTGCCAGCCGTGGCTATGTGGTGTTCTCGGTGAATTACCGCAGCGGAATCGGCTACGGCATGGAATTCCGGGAAGCGCTGAATTACGGCGCCACGGGTGCCAGCGAGTTCAATGACGTTCAGGGGGCGGGGCTTTATCTGCGCTCCCGGCCGGACGTGGACCCGCAGCATATCGGCCTGTGGGGCGGCTCCTACGGCGGCTACCTGACGGCGCTGGGATTGGCTCGCGCCTCGGACCTGTTTGCCGCGGGCGTGGACCTGCACGGCGTGCATGACTGGAATCTCGAGATTCCCAACTGGAATCGAGACTATAACCCGACGAAGCAGCCGGACGCCGCGCGGCTGGCCTACGAATCTTCGCCGATCGCCGCCATCAAGACCTGGCGCTCGCCGGTGCTCTTGATCCAGGGCGACGACGACCGTAACGTGCCCTTCAGCGAGATGGTGATGCTAGTCGAGGCGCTACGCAAGCAAGGCGTGGAGTTCCAACAGCTCGTGTTCCCGGACGAAATCCACGACTTCCTGATGCACGCAAACTGGCTCCGTGCCTATCACGCCGCATCGGACTTCTTCGATCACCACCTCAAGGGGGCGGAAGGCAGAAGGCAGTAGGAAGAAGGCAGCGAGTCCGCAACGGAGACCTGCGTTCGACGGTCTGCGGCCGGCCTGCCGGCAACCAGGATTGTGGGCGGAGTCCCATTCACCGAGGCGTCGTCGAGGGGGGCCGAGTTTTCTGCCAGAAAGGCACGGAAACCTGCAGTCGAGGCACTTATGCGGAGAACGATGGGAAGATCGGTTTCTTTTCGACTGGCCTTGGGACTGTGCGCGCTGATCGGGGTCTTGCCGCCATCCTGGTGCGCAGAGAAGCCCAAAGTGCGCGCGGTGACGGCGTTCGTTCACGTGGACCGGCCCCGGTTCGAGGCCCAAATCGGCGACGCGCTAGTGATGCTGCGAAAGGCCAAAGCAGAATTCGAAAAGGCGGGCTACGACGTCCAGACACTGCGAATCACGACACAACCCTTTCCCGACTACATTCGAGGCTTGTCGCGCCAGGAAGCTCTGGCCTTTTTCCGCAGTTACGATGCGCGCGCACAGAAGGAAGGGTTCATCTCAGCGATCGGTCCCGCGATGCTCGGCGATGGCGACGATCCTCAATTTGCCGAGCTGCTCGGTGATATTCTGGCGAGCACCTCGAATCTCGATGCCTGCCTGATTGTCGCAGCCGACGACGGCGTTCATTGGAACGGCGTGCACACGGCGGCGGCTCTGGTGAGGTTCCTCTCCAATCGCACGCCGCACAGCCAGGGAGCGTTTCACTTCGCAGCGGGGGCAGTCGTTCCTCCGGACACCCCTTTTTATCCCGTTTCTTATCACCTCGGCTCCGCCCGCGCTTTCGGGGTGGCCTTGCAGTCGGCCAACGTGGTTGCGGAAGTGTTCGGAACGGCGGATAGTCCTGCCAAGGCGCGCGCAGCGCTCGCACATGCACTGGGAGAGCATGCCAAAGCTGTGGAAACGATCGCGCAAAGAATCGCGGGGGAAACCGGCTGGCAGTACGCGGGCCTGGACCTTTCACCCGCGCCACTCAAAGAGGTTTCCATCGGTGGCGCGATCGAGAAGTTGACGCGCGCCAAGGTGGGTTCGAGCGGCACGCTCACCGCAGCCGCGACCATCACCGCGGCACTGCGGGATATTCCCGTGAAGCGCGCGGGCTATTCCGGTCTGATGCTGCCGGTGCTGGAAGATAGCATCCTGGCCCAGCGCTGGAGCGAAGGAACCCTGAGCCTCGACGCGCTGCTTGCCTACTCCGCGGTCTGCGGCACGGGCCTGGATGTGGTCCCGCTGCCCGGTGAGATCTCGACGGATCAATTGGCCAGAATCATCGGAGACGTCGCGAGCCTCGCCGTCAAGTGGCACAAGCCACTTTCCGCGCGGCTGCTTCCCGTGGCGGGCAAAAAAGCTGGCGAACGAACGGAATTCGCTGACCCCTTTCTGGTGAACGCCACGCTGCAGCCGTTGCCGTGAAGTCCGGCTTTGGCCAGCGCATCAGCCACATCACGCCCCAGACAGACTTTCTCGTTCTCTGGCGCCAGGCGGGCAGCCCCCGCGCACGGCTACACGGTTGGTTCGCCGTGAACTTCCACATCCTCCGGCTCACCGGCCAGCGGCGAGGGTTCCGGAAGCCTGCCTGCCCAGTTGGCCCAGCCCCAGTAGATTGCGGTCGCGGAGCTCAGGATCCCTGCGATCAACCCGATGGTTCTTGGGCTGTGGTACTGTGAGGCCACGCCGGCCAGGAGCATTGAAACCATCATGGTGGCCCACACCCAGGACTCTGCCGTGGAAAAGACCCTGCCCCTGAATTCGTCGGGGACATGCTTCAGCATTTGCGAGAGGTTGAGGACCGAGCTCACGGCCACGCCGGCGCGCGAAAGAGCGATAAAGAACAAGGCCTGCCAGAATTTCGGCGCCTGGCTGAATAAAACGTAGGCGCCTCCATGCACGAGGTAGCAGATTGAAATGGCGCGTTTGTAATGCGCGAAGCTGATCTTCTTGCCCAAGTAGTGCCCCAGCGAACCGCCGGCCAATAGGCCGGCTCCGGCAAAGCTCCAAACGATGCCGATTCCCGCGGCGCCGCGCTGGAACACCTGCTCACCGAACAGGCTGAACAGAATCTGGGCCGCGCCACCACCCGTAGCCCATCCCACTCCCAGCAGGGCAATTCCCAGAATCAGAGGAGACGATTTCATGTACAGCAGGCCTTCCTTGTACTCGTGCCAGGGACGGACGACGCGTTCTTCCGTCAAAGCGCTTCGCTTGGCCCGGAAGCTGCCCTGCACAGCCAGCCGCGAAATGCACAGGGCGGAGCCCAGGAAGGAAAGCGAGTTGAGCACGAACGCCCATCGGTATCCCAGGCTGGCGGCGCTCAGTCCCGCTGCCATCGTGCCGATCGTCAGGGTTGTCCACTGCGTGGTCTGGGTCAGGGAGTTCGCGGTGTGGAGTTCGTCCCGGCTTGTTAGAGTGGGCAGAATTGATGTGCGCCCGCTGGTGAAAAAGGGCGAAGCAAACATCAAGAGAGCGCTCAGGAGATAAAGGAGCGAAGGCTGAGGCCGGCGGACGGTCAATACGAAGGCCGCCGCCACGACGGCGCGCACCAGGTCGCTGGCAATCATGATGCGCTTCCGATCGAAGCGGTCCAGGATAACTCCCGCCACCGGGCCGGCCATGACCGCCGCGATGGCGCGCGAGAGCATGACCCCGCTCACCACCAGGCCTGAACCACTGGTCTGCATCACCAGGCTGAAGACGGCGATGTTGTTGAAATGGTCGCCAATCTCGCTGATCACCTGACCGGTCCAGGTGTAGCGGTAGTTGCGGTTGCGCCGGAGGAGATTTAGGAAATCGTTCATCGGGGCTGGGACTCTATCTTCAGGTTGTTGAGCATGGTTTCTTATCGTGGCGCCCGCAAAGATTTTCCTGCCATGGCCACGGCCACGTCAACAAAAGCCTGCGCGGCGGCGGAAAGTGCGGCGTGCCGGCGGTAGATGAGCCGGAGCTTGCGCTGGATGCGCAGCTCCTTGACGCGTACGGCGGCAACTTCACCGCGGGCCAGTTCGTCTTCCAGGCACATGCGGGGAGCGAAGGCAATTCCCATTCCCATCCGAACGGATTTCTTGATGGTTTCCACGGTGGGGAGTTCCGCCGCAATGTTCAGCGGCGTGCGGAGGCGCGCGAAGGTCTCGACAACCGTCTGCCGGTAGGGTGAGGAGACGTTGTGCGCCAGGAACGATTCATTGCCCAAGTCGCGGATGCTCACCTCCGCCACGCGAGCCAGGGGATGCTGCGGCGGAACGATCAGGCACAGCTCGTCCAGGCTCACGACGCTGGATTCCAGGTCGGCGTTGCGCGGGTTGTAGGAAAGCACGCCGAGGTCGATCTCGTAGCGGAGCAGGGCGCTGGGAATCTCTCGCGAGAAGCTGCGCTTCACCGCCACCTGGACGCGCGGGTAGCGCTCGCGGAAATGCTTGAGGACGGCCAGCAGGTAGAGCGCGGTGCTTTCATTGGCGCCGATCGTGACTTTGCCGCGCTCCAGCGCGCGCAGCTCCTGGAGAGCGGAGCGCGCATCCTGGCGCAAGTTGAGAACCTTCTTGGCGTGGTCGTAAAAAATCCGGCCCGCCTCGGTGAGCACGCCGCCCTTCGAGGTGCGGTCGATCAGCGGCGCGCCCGCCCATTCTTCCAGACGCTTGATGGCCTGGCTGACGGCGGGCTGCGTCCGATGCAAGCGGGCCGCGGCGCGCGAGAAACTTTTTTCCTCGGCGACAGCGACGAAAGCTTCGAGTTGGGAAATTTCCATAACGACCTGAAAGCGGTGGCGCGTAAGTGCGAGGGACGCACTTGCGCCCCATAAGAATTCCTTATGATATCAGAAAAACTATAAACTTGACTCCGCCTCCCGACCGGTCGGACAATGAAGGAGGATTGAATCATTGAATCAGTGATTCATTGGGTCATTAAAGGGCTGGAAGACTTCCTTTCCCCCTGGGCACACGACGGATTTTGTGGGCAAATGGAAAAATGAACAAATGAAAGAATGGCTCAATTTCAGGAGGCGCGATGAGCAATAAGGTTCATATTTTCGACACCACGCTGCGCGACGGCGAGCAGTCTCCCGGATGCAGCATGGATCTGGATGAGAAGCTCCAGATGGCTCGCCAGCTCGACCGGCTGTGCGTGGACATCCTGGAAGCGGGTTTCCCGATCGCTTCGCAAGGGGATTTTGACGCGGTGAAAGCCATCGCGGCGGAGATCCGCCGTCCCGTGGTAGCGGCCCTGGCGCGCGCCGCCGAGCAGGACATCGAGCGCGCCTGGGAAGCGCTGAAGGAAGCCGCGCGCCCGCGCATCCACACGTTTCTCGCCACCTCCGACATTCACCTGCAATTCAAGCTGCACAAGACGCGCGCAGAAATCCTGGCGCAGATCAGCCGGGCGGTGGCGCAAGCCAAGTCGCATTGTACGGACGTGGAATTCTCCCCCGAGGATGCGGGCCGCACGGACCGCGCTTATCTGATCGAATGCTGCCAAGCGGCCGTGGAGGCGGGCGCCACCACGCTGAACTTGCCGGACACGGTGGGCTACTGCCTGATGCCGGAATACGAGCAGATGTTCCGCGACGTCCAGGCGCGCGTGCCGGATCACGTGGTCCTGAGCACGCACACGCACGACGACTTGGGCATGGCCGTGGCCAATACCCTGGCCGGCCTGCGGGGCGGGGCGCGCCAGGTGGAATGCACGATCAACGGCATTGGCGAGCGCGCGGGCAACGCGGCGCTCGAGGAAATCGTGATGGCGATTTCCGTTCGCGGCGATGTCCTGCCGATTTGGACCGATATTCGGACGGAAGAGCTCTTCGCCTCCAGCCAGTTGCTGACCCGCCTGACCGGCGTAGCCGTGCAGCGCAACAAAGCCATTGTGGGCCGCAACGCCTTTGCCCACGAAGCGGGCATCCACCAGGACGGGGTGCTGAAGAACGCCATCACTTACGAAATCATCACGCCGCAGACGGTGGGGATGCCGTCGAATTCGATCGTGCTGGGGAAGCACTCCGGGCGCCACGCCCTGGTGAAGCGCTACGAAGACCTGGGCTATCCGCTGTCGAAGCCCGAGCTGGAACGCGCCTACACGCTCTTCTGCCAGCTCGCTGACCGCAAGAAAAACATCTACGACGAAGACTTGCTGGGCATCGTCAATGAGGGCTTTACGCACCTGCCCGAGACTTATACGCTCAAGCTCTGTCAAAGCGTGGCGGGGAGCGAGGGACGCTCCACGGCGACCGTCGAGCTGGCGAAGGACGGTGAAACGTTCCACGACTCAGCGACCGCGGATGGCCCCTGCGATGCGGCCTTCCGGGCGATTGACCGCATCGTGGGCGTGCCGGGCATCATCGCGGATTTCTCCGTGCATACGGTGGGGCCGGGCACCGACGGCGTGGCGGAAGTAACCGTTCGGGCGCGCTTCGAGGGCAGGGAATTCGGCGGGAAGTCCACCAGCCATAATGTGGTCGAGGCCGCCGCGCGGGCGTATTTGCAGGCCGCGAATAAGGCTGCCTACGAGCTCAAACGCCAGGAGGAAAACGCCGCAGTCGCTTCGCGCTCGGTCCACGAAAACAAAAACGTGGACCGATTCTTTCCAAGGGGATTCTGAAGATTGACGATTTTCGATTGCCGAATGCCGATTGAAGTAGGGGGATCCGTCGGCTGACGGACTTGGACTGCGGCAGCGAAGCTGCCGCAGTCGGTCCTGTAGGAGGAAGGCGGTAGCTGGCGCTACCGCACTCCATAGCGCCTGTGGCGCAGCCGATAGCGCGGCCCGGAACCTGCCCCGATCGAATTAGGAGGCCGGCACCTGCCAGACTAAAGTCCGGAGCTACGACTTCAACTTTTGCAGCAATCCCACGTCATCTACAATCGATACGCCCCGCTGGCGGCAGAAGGCAACAACTTCCGGCTCATAGAAATCCCGATCAAGCGTGCAGAGCACGTCTGCCTTGCCGTAAATGGCGGTATAGACCACGGGGTCATCGTTCGGATCTTTAAGAACGACGGGCGCTTCGATGATCGGATGGACCAACTCCGAGATCTTTACAAGAAACTGCACATGTTCTTGAATATCCTGCAAAGTCAGCCGCCACAGTTTCTGTAGTCGAGGGTAAGCCAGCGCGCGCTCAACTTCGCGAAGCAAGAACGGCGAAGTGATCATCACATGGTCGCCGTATGCGACTTTCAGCAGGAGGTCCCGGGCGGGACCTTGAACTTTGATGTTGGCCCTAACCAGGACGTTGGTATCGAGAACAATCCTCATTTCGGATTCGCGCGGACGTGCTTGAGGGCCTCATCGATGGCCGCTTCTTGCTCATCATCGGGAACGTGGCGTACGGATTTGGCCGTCCTGGTGGTGCGCTCTTCCAATTGGCGGGCAAGCTTCTGGCGGACCTCCCCTGTGGGGGCGTCGTGGGGTGAAAATGCCATGATACTCACCTCTTCATCGGGTTCAAGGACTCGGCCTAGAACGCGCTCGACCACGCGACGTGCGTCAGAAGGTAGTTCATTCGCCTTGTGAATTGCGATGTCTCCCATAAGGCAATCTTAACCGGCCTGGGGCTCGGTTGCAACCGGCAACACAATACCTATCGCATCATAGGGGCGCAGGGCTCGCACTCCGACGGCTAGCGCAGAGTCTCCGCGATTGAGACTCTGCGGTTTTTCATGCACAGCGTTCCGAGCGTCAGCCGCCGAACCTATCGGTTACCAAGAAAAGGGCGGAAATAGGAAATAGGAAGTTGGAAGTAGGGAAAAGCGGCGCCCCCCTACTTCCTATTTCCCACTTCCCACTTCCGCCCTTGAGTTTTTCCCGCGTGTTGAGCGCTCAGGATAATCAGGGTAGGATGGGAGATGAACGCGGAGCGCTTCATCGCACGTTAGGGTGAAGGTGGTACATGGCACAGACCAGGGTTGAGAGGATTGTGGCCGAGATCCAAGATCTCACGCCCCAGGAACGATTGAAGCTCATCCGGATTGTTGTTGACACCCTGATTATGCCGGGGCGCCCAACCGAATCGCGGCGCCTCATCTATGGAGAATTCCGAGGCGGAAGAATGTCGACCGAGGACGATTTCAAGATTGCGGAGTGGGTAGCCCCGAGTCCCGCCGGTTGAGGCTCTGCGGTTCTTCCTGCGCAGCATTCCGAGCGTCAGCCGCCGAACCCGTCCGTTAGCAAGGAGAGTGCAGGAACAATCGCACCTAAAAGCCGCAGACCTGAGGAACGCAGGTCTGCGCTACGCTTGCTATACCCTGCGTAGCTCGGATAAGTAGCAGTATAAATCCTCGTTACTTTTTACTGCCGCTATGGGTGTGCCATCTGGCTCGTTTGCCCCGGTGTGGCCCTCAACACTGTTGTAGACCCGGAGACGTCTCCCCTTGCCGACATCGACATAAACGACGCGGGGCGATTTATTGCCTTTTCGTCTTTCGTACTTCGCAGCACACACCTCGTACTCAAACCGCAAAAGCTCGAGCACCCGAACCGTTGAGCTTACTTTCTCAGCGATGATTTGGCGTTCTCCGTTGTTCATACTGCCCCCCGATCGATAGGTCAATTATACGCCCAGAGCGGCTGGCGCAGAGTCTCCGCGGTTGAGACGCTGCGGTGTTTCCTGTCCAGCGTTCCGAGCGTCAGCCGCCGAAGCTGTGCATTAAGAAAAAGAGGACGTTTTTCATATTAAGCGCCGCGGGACTTGAAAGGCACAAAGTCTGCCCTACCTACTCGAAAGCCGGGTTGATTGCATGATTGCGAAGCCGATGCCGCCGCGACAGTTACAGTACATCCCGAGTGCCAGGTCCACGGCTTGGAGCTAAGGTGTCTGGAGAATATATGAACGAGAAGAGAGAGAAGCCAATCGCCGTCTGCTCTGCGTGCGGCAATTTCGTTTACGGCCGGTCGCAAATCACTGGACGCTGCGCCAAGAAATACGGCGGAAAACGCTGCCGTGGGGTAAACGATGCGGCTATCGAGTTCGACTTTAAGGAATGCTCCACGTGCGGAGCGACTGGATGGGAAGGCGCAAATCGGTGCAGCGGCTGCGATGGAAAAGGTTGGTTTCCCACTAAAGGTGGCGCCCATTAGCTGAGGAGCTTACCCCGGTTGAAACTTGCGCCCGCCGGTAAGGGAATCGTACCAGCTAGCGCCCCGCGGGGTAGCTGTTTGGTGCGGTCGCTGACTCGTAAAAAGTCCTTGACAAAGCCTTGGGGCGGTTTATACTGTGTCTAGAGCGACTGGCAGCCGGACGAACCAGTTACCCGGTGAGTCGCTTAGATATTGCCAGTAGGGGCCATTCCGCATGCGGAGTGGCCCTTTTTCTTTTGTGGCTTGATCAGGTCTCCCCTGGGGACAACCGAAAACAACTCGGGGCGTGGGTGCCGGACCGTGCATTCGAAAACAGCTCTATCTTTGACCATATTGCCATAGCGATCTGCCCTCAGGTTGGGGTTTTCCATAGCCGTCATCTTACTTGTGTCAAGGACTACTGACTCAGAGTGCATGGCATTCGAGATTTGATCAATTACGTCTTCGATTGCGTACCCGTCCTTTGCGACGCGGCTTTGATAGATGTGCTTCCCAATGAATACCACTTCTGCATTCATTGGAGCCAAGCCTTGTGCCGCACGGTGCTTGTTGATGTCCGCAAGCTGTCCTTGGGTTAATGCGCCTATCTCGACCAAGCTAGCCTTGAGGCCGGCCTCAATTTGTTCGAGATTCGCTCGTATGAGAGTGGCGGCTCCCGCATGTAGCGTCATGAAGATAGCAGAAGGCTCATGGGATCGTCCGGGGGGCTAGAAAATCCGTATGTCAGCCCCCCGTCAGGGATTATGGATTGGCGTAGCATGCCGTACGCCTGTCTCCCTAACCTAACAGCTCTAATGGTGGGGTAGAGTGTACTCCAATCTAGCTCTATGAGTGAAAAGAACTCAAACAAGCCCACTCCTGTTTCTCCCCCGGCGCGATTTCCTGTTCTTCAATGGTTCACGCGGAGCGCGGCGAATTTGCTGCAATCGACCGTTTGCACTTGAATTTGCAACGGGGGCGCGGGGAAGGCTCCTTGAAGCAAGGTCCGAAAAATCATAGCTCTCATGGCCTGCCGCTCATCATGGGCGGGCTGGGGTTGCACCGAATTCGCAGAATTGATCGCGGCCAGTCGGTTGTAGCGGACCGCGAGCGCATCGTAATCCTCTGACAACTCCTTGATTTTCCTCTGCGAATTCTTCTCCTCGTCTGCCACGCTATTGGTTATGGCCAGAAGGTCCGCAACGGTAAACGGCCGATATCCCGCCTTGAAAGCCTCGACGATGCTCCTGATGGGGAGGGTTCCCAACTTACCCTCAGGCGTTACGACAAATGCCACGCCTTCGCTTCCTTTGCCGAGCGGCAGGAATGCCACAGCGTACCTTTCTGGGTGGGACAGGTCGGCCACGGGCGCCAAATCGGGAGACTCCGCCTTAACTTGAGCCGTGGGCGGTGGTTGTTGAGGCGGGTTGACCCCTCCCGTTGCCACAGGTGGGGTCTGCTGCGCCCATGCGGGTCCGAACCAAAACAGAAACACAGCGACGGTGAGCCTTTTCATGTTCAACCTCGCCAGATCTGATTTTCGCATGTATAGCTTACTTAGGTAGGCACAGACTGTAAACCCGGCGCACTGTAGGAGCCGAAAAACTTGCAGCGTCCGCTCCCGAGTAATCTCGCAAGAGCCCAAAGTCTCCGCGGTTGAGACTCTGCGGGTCTTGCTGTCAGTGTTCCGAGCATCAGCCGCCGAAGCTATCCGTTAACAAGAAGAGGACGTTCGCTGCGAATAGAAACTGGAAATCGGAAATAGGAAGTTGGAAGTAGGGAAAAGCGGCGCCCCCCTACTTCCTATTTCCTACTTCCCACTTCCGCTCTTGAGACTCTCCGGCTTGCATTCCTCTGTGCTACAATGATGACGGGAAATGAGAGAAATGTCATGGAAGGAGATTTATGACAGAAGTTCGATTGCGGGTCAATGAGAACGGGAGGGTGGTGCTTCCGGCCGCCTTTCGCAAGGCGCTGGACATCCGTCCCGGCGATCAGGTGGTGGCGCGCCTGGAAGGGGACGAGGTTCGAATTACGACGCTGGCACGCCGCATCGAACGAGTCCAGCGGCACGTGCGACAGTATGTAAAGCCGGGAATTTCCCTGGCCGACGAGCTGATTGCGGAACGCCGCGAGGCCGCCCGGCATGAGTAGGATCGTGCTGGATGCTTCGGCGGTCCTGGCGGTGCTTAACCAAGAGCCGGGGTGGGAGAGTCTGTCTCCGCAACGTCTGCTGCAAGCCACACTCAGCACGGTGAATCTCGCCGAAGTCCACAGCAAGTTGGTCCGCCGGGGCGTGCCCGCGGAAGAGGCATGGGAAGATGCCACCAGTCTGATCGCGGAAATAGTTCCCTTTACCGAGGAACAAGCCAGGATTGCGGGAGGATGGGCGGCGGAGACTCGGCCCCTGGGCCTGTCGCTGGGTGACCGGGCCTGCTTGGCTCTGGCCCTCACCCTGAAGGCCCCCGTCTACACAACTGACCGCGCCTGGAAGAACCTGAAATTGGGTGTTCGTATCCATGTCCTCCGCTGAACAGGGTGGGCGGTTCAATCGCGCTACTATGGGTTCTCAGTCGGCACTTGCCCATGTAGCGCCGACCTTTAGGTCGGCAAATGCTGACCTGAAGGTCAGCGCTACGACGGGCCTCCGTTCGACAAGCTCAGCACAATTTCATCTGTAGGGGGACGGCTTGCCGTCCCCTGTGCACGACGCATGAGGGCAGGGCAAGCCCTGCCCCTACGCTGCCCTCTAGCGAGGTAGCGCGGACAGAGCGAGATTCCTCCCTTCGCTCGGAATGACAGCGAGGGGCGGGATGGCATTGCATCGGCGTTCAAGGCGGTGCAGAATACGCAATCGGCCAGGTGCGCTTAGTGCCAGCTAACGTCTGAGAGGAGAGTCCCACATGGAAACGATTTCGAGAAGAGGCTTCCTTGGTAAAACTGCAATCGGGATGGCGGCGGCCGGGTATCTTACGCGCGGCGCCGCGGACCTGCACGCCGACCCGCTGGGGCTGCCGATAGGCTGCCAGACGTGGCCGGTGCGGGAGGCCCTCGGCAAGGACTTCGACGGCACACTGCGCCAGTTGGCCGCGCAAGGGTTCCAGGCCATCGAGATGTGCTCGCCGCCGGGTTACCGCGGCATGGGCTTTGGGCCTCTCGCCAGCATGAAGGCCTCCGAGATGCGAGAGCGAATACACGCGGCAGGCTTGAATTGCGAAAGCTGTCACTACGGGTTCCCGGAGCTGAAGGACAACCTGGACGAGCGGCTGGCCTTCGCCAAGGAACTCGGTCTGAAGCAGATGATCGTTTCCACGTTTTGGCTGCCGAAGGGCGCCACCCTGGTGGACTGGATGCACGCCGTGGACGAAGCGAACAAGCTGGGCGAGCGGACGCGCGCGGCGGGGATCCAACTCGGGTTCCACAATCACGATTTCGAATTCCAGAAGCTCGAGGGGCAACTGATCTACGACAAGCTGATGGGCGAGTTCGACCCGCAGGCGGTGAAGATGCAATTCCAGGTTGCGGTGGTGCGGCTCGGCTACCAGGCAGCGGACTTTTTCCAGAAGTACCCGGGCCGGTTCCTCTCCATGCATCTGGCGGACTGGTCGCCGGCTGCGAACAAGGAAGTGCCGCTCGGCCAGGGCATCGTGGACTGGAAGGGACTGTTCGCCGCGGCTAAGACGGCCGGGGTGAAGAACTATTTTGTCGAGATGGAACCCGACGCCATGAAGGCAAGCCTGCCCTTCCTGCACGGGCTGAGCTGAGCAGCGGCCTCGCATGCAAACTCGCCCACGATTCTTGCGACCTGGAAGCCTGGTTTTCGATCGCCAGGGTTTGAAGTTTCTCCTCGGGGTATTGTTCGGCGGCCAGATCGCCTTGGCGGCCCAAGTCGCCGGGCCGCTCACGGCCTCTGGTAATCCCCAATATTTCAAGGACGCTAAGGGTACCGTTCTCATCTTGAACGGGTCGCAGACCTGGAACACTCTTCAAGATTGGGGAAGCAATGGCAGGGTGCAGACTTTAGATTTCAACGCCTACGTCAAATTCCTCACTGCGCACGGCTACAATTTTACCTTGCTTTGGCGCACCGAACTGCCGAGATTCTGCGGCCTGCCGACCACAGCGAGTTCTCCGCCGGATCTGACGGTTAGCCCGCATCCATGGCTGAGGACAGGCCCCGGGAAGGCAGCGGACGGCGGATTAAAATTCGATCTGAGGAAGTTCGACCAGAGCTTTTTCGATCGCTTGCGGGCCCGGGCGCAGGCTCTGAATAGTGCTGGTATCTACGTTGGCGTCTATCTGTTCACCGGTGAATGGCTCAACCGCTTTCGCTGCTCGAGCGACGGCTACCCTTTCACCGGAGCCAACAATATCAATGGCATCGAAGACGGTTATACCGGCGGACCCAAGGGGACGAGCTCCATCACGATGACCGCGCCGAACGCGATAACCGCGTTCCAGGACGCGTACGTGGAAAAGGTCATCGACAGCTTGAATGATTTGCCCAACGTTCTCTGGATTGTTTCCGAGGAAGCTCCCAGCGATTCCATATGGTGGAACGCCCACCAGATTTCGCATATTCGATCCTATGAGTCCGGAAAGGCGCAACAGCACCCCATTGGTTACGCTGCGCTGATCGGCTCCTCGGATGCGACGCTTTACAACTCGAATGCGGACTGGGTTGCACCGGAGGTAAGGATTTCGCCGAACAAGTCGTGTGGAAAAGGGAATCCGGCCTGCAAGGTCAACATCAATGACAGTGACCACTCCTACTGGGAGATGTGGAAGGAGACGGCGCAACAGAATCGCAACTATGCGTGGGAGAACTTCATGACCGGCAATCAGGTGCTGTTCATGGACCCTTACGTAGTGTATTACCCGCGCCAGAACCGAAACCTGTGTGTCTCTCCTGCCAACGCCATTTGCAGTGGACCGGACACGCGTTGGGAGGACTTCAGGAAGAATCTCGGCTACATATTGAAATATTCCCGCAGGGTGAATCTTAGCAACGTCACTCCCCGGAGCTCTCTCTGTTCGACAGGGTATTGTCTTGCCCAGACGCCATCCGCCGGTGCAGAGTACCTGGTTTACGCTCCTTCCGGCGGCTCGTTCACGATGAATCTCTCAGCGATGTCAGGTTCAAGGACATTGGCCGTTGAGTGGTTTAATCCCTCGACCGGGGCCACGGTCGTCGAAAAGCCCATCCCTTCCGGCTCATCCTCTCAATCGTTCACTCCGCCGTTCAGCCAAGACGCGGTGCTCTACCTGGTGGATACGGAGGGACATGCAGCCTCCGGCAGACCCTGACCTCGGAGCCAAGGCCACAATGGCGTTCTGTGTGCCCAACACCTTGCTGTGTCACCTCAGTCTGTTGCCTGCAACTAGCCCTTGGGTACTGGTCACTGTCCTGACCGTCGATGGTCGATCAAAGTAGGGGGGCGGCTCGCCGTCCCCTGTGCGCTGCCGACGAGGGCAGGGCAAGCCCCAGGGCTGTCCAAATTAGCCGTCCACCTTGGTATTTGGACGGGTTAAGCCCTTTGATTTCAATCAGCATGGCGGGCATGACAGAATCAGGTTCGCGTTGTGGCCACCTGCTGTCCCA
>Ga0209777_10002353_pt1 | contig 25063 bp, 29 predicted proteins | sample FrelakmetHBP12HB_FD_187147 | JGI IMG/M metagenome (GOLD analysis project Ga0209777, IMG submission 187147) | Freshwater lake sediment microbial communities from the University of Notre Dame, USA, for methane emissions studies -HBP12 HB (SPAdes)... | ecosystem: Environmental > Aquatic >... | reverse complement strand
CCCCCTCCCGGGGCCTCGTCTTATACCAATTTTCACCCTTTTTCAGAGGAGACTATACTAATTCCAGCCCGTCGCTCTTTTATACCAACTCCGCGGGGGCAGCAATCGGCCCCTTTTTGCGTCATAACTGACTCCGCGGTCAGTAGCCGGTTGTCGGTTGCCATTCGTTACTTTGGCCGGTTCCCGTTCTTCCCATTCCCTCCACCGCCCTCCTCCCCCTGGACTCCGCAGCAAATAATTTCACCTCTTGACGACTTTCACAGTACCGGGTACAAGTTTATAGTCAGCCCATCTAAGTGGGCCGGGCGGGAAGGAGCCGAACATGAGACGACCCTGGAAGGCCTCTAGCACAGTGCGGGACTTGGCCCGTTCCGTCAAGATGGACGCTGATATAATGCAGCGTTGTCTTCTTCGGGGCGAGCGTCGTCGGACGGTGGCCTGGTTGAGCATTGCTTTGCGGAGCGCCTCGCGTCTACTGGAGGCCCTGGCCAGCGAGTCCCGCCGATGATCCCCACGGAGCTAAACTGGTCCGGTCGTTCCGGTTCCTCTTTCGCCGACATGTTCACCTTCGGTCCCGAGGAGCTCGATGCCGGTTGGGAGCGGATGGCCGGCATTCGTCGGACGGCCCTGTCCCGGGTGGTGTTGGACAAGGCCGGCTTATCTCCCTTCGCCGAGATTCTGGAGGTAGGTTGTAACGCCGGCAACCAGCTGGTCCTGTTGCGTTCCATGGGTTACAGCTGTTTGGCCGGTATCGACATTTGCGAGGAGGCCATTCTGCGCGCCCGTTCTCGCTACCTTGACGTGGTGGTCGGTTCGGCCCGTGCGTTGCCCTGGAAGGATGGCCGGTATAATCTGGTGTTCACTTCTGGGGTGTTGTCGCACGTCGGTCCCGAGCATGTTGGTGAGGCGGTGCGGGAGTGCATTCGGGTGACGCGCCGCTGGTTTTGGGGTTGCGAGTATTTCGCTTTGCCTCCGCAGTACGCTCAAGCTCCTGGGCGCGAGGCGGGATACTTGTGGCCGGCGGACTACAAGGCCCTGTTCATGCATCAGGGGATGAAGCTGGTTCATTCTCTGCGGCTTCCCGGCCCGGAGTGTCTGGAGTCGTTCTTGATGGAGAAGGAGTAGGAGCATGGATAGCGATACGCCGGTCAAGAAGTGGAGGGTATATTATGAGCCTACTCCCGATGGCGAGCGGTGGTACTCCGATAACGGTCCTGGCGTGACGCTCAAGGACATAGTCGTCCTGGGGCCTTACAAGACCGAGCACGCGGCGCGGCTGGCGGTTGAGGCCAGATTGTTGACTGACCGGGCGGAGATACAGTCCATGGAGTTAGAGCTTACTCGAAAGAAGGTTTCGGCCCTGGGTGATCTCATATCTCGGCTGGAAAAGGCTCGAGACGGAGGAGCGTTTTCCCTCGGGGGGCCAGAAATGAAGGTTCCTAAAGGCTGGCGTGTAGTTACTCGCGGCAGGATTCGATGGGGCGACCGTCTACACTTCGAGGGTGTTTCAGGTTGGCACGGGGCCATTTGTTCCGTGGGTTGTCGGATAAAGAAAAACCGTGTAACCGTCATCCGTCCTGTGAAATTGTGACATTTTCTTGTTGACAGCCCCGGGGCGCGGCCCTAGAATCCGCTTCCTGGGAAACGACGGGGGAGCCGGGCGGGAAACCATGAAGAACCGACCTTGTCCATGTTGCGGCGACAGACGGACCAGCCGGCGCGTCACCTGCGAAGAGTGCGGCCGGGCGGTATGTGTGTCATGTCTCGTCGTCGAACTGGAGGGGTGCAAGCCCCTTTGCCTCGCTTGCGAGGGGCGGTTGGTTCTCTTCTCGTCCGAGCCCCGGGTTAGAGGATTGGAGGTGAGGCATTGCTGTAGGGACGAACGAGGAGAATGTCTTGTGGGAGCGGCAGTTATTCGACGACGCGCACAGCCGGGATGTTCTGCGGGTGGTGAGTTACGGGGGCGGTGCCCCCGTGCTGGAGAAGCGACACTACTATCTCGGCAAGGACAACCGTTGGCACCCGGGCAAGTGTCGGGGGTTTCACGGCCTGGACTGGGCGGTGGCCCTGACGGTGCGCGAGCAGTTCGAGTCGATGCTGTTGGCCCCGTGGAAGAGCGGCCGGGCGCTTCTGGAGGAGCGACCCGGCCAAGGGAACGGCGTCGGTACGCCTGTCTGATGACGGGTGGCACCTACGTCAAAGGAAGGAGCGGTTGACATGGGTTGGGGAGACTTTAGCGCCAGTTACGACTACGTCAAGGTGCTGGACGGCGAGACGGCCAAGCTGATCCCGCTGGGCGAGCCCGACGTAAAGAAGAAGCCCGACGGCTTCGACAGCATCCTGATGAACGTGCTGGACCCGGCGCTGGGCACGGTGCGGCTGCTGCGCTGCGGCGTGGTGCTGGCCGGCAAGATCAAGAGCGCGCTCAAGGGTGGCAAGCTGATCGGCAAGGTCAGCCTGACCATCGCACGCAAGGGCGCGGGGATGGACGACACCAAGTACACCATCGTCAAGGTGGAGGAGCTCGACGCCAAGGAACAGAAGATGGTGAAGGAGGCCGAGTTGATCGAGCTGGCCCCCATTCCTCTGCCCGAGCGCACCAAGGGCAAGCGCGCCAAGAAGTAGTCCGCGCAAATCGAGCGACAGCCGGAAGGCAGTCGCAAGGGGAGCCGGATGGCCCCCGGGAGGACGCCTCCCGGGGGTTTCTTTTTGAGCCGCGCCAAGCGAGTCGTGCATGACCCAGTTCGACCTGTGCCCGACCTGTGCCCCGGTCGGAATGAAGCCGGTGGAGCACTACATGGACGAACTGGACCGGATGATGGAGCGGCTTCGGAAGGAAGGTTGCGACCCCGAAGCCGTGGCCAAGCTGGCCCAGTCGGAAGGGAGGATCGACGATGGGGTTGCAGGACAAAATGGTGTCGATGATCGTGGAGGAAGCCTGGAGCAAGGTCAAGAACGCGGTGGGTGACGGCGGCCGGGAGTTACTCAAGAACCCCTGGCCCATAATCGACACGTTCCGGTTCATAGCCGAGCAACTGGAGCGGTATGCCCTCTCGCACAACATTCCTCGGCAGGAAGGAAAGAAGAATGGGTCGTAACGCGCAACTCCGCCGGGCCGGCAAGGACTGGGCCGAGCGGATGAGGGAGCAGGCGGCGCAGCAGGGAAGCACGATCCAGGCCCCGGGCAGCGGCCCCAAGCCGCCCTTCTGCCCGGCGCTTTCGACGATGCTGCCCACGGGCGGCCAGCGGATCGAGGTGCCGGGTGCCGGGGCGCAGCAGTCGGTCAACTTGCAGCTGGTGCCCATCCCCTGCGCGCTGAACAAGGACTGCATGTGGTGGGATTCCGAGTGGCAGAGCTGCGGGGTGGTTTCGATACTGCGGATGCTCTCGGAGCTCTACGGGGAGGACGAGAACGATGGTGAGCAAATACCGGGCAAAGATGACGCAGGGCTTCTACCGGATGGCGATTCGCCCGGCGGTGGCCCGGCGGCTGGAGCGCCTAAGCCGCCGGCTGGGGGCTGATCCTTCGGATTCCTGGTCCGTGCGTCTCGGGTGGATTGCCTGGGCGGCCGGAACCACTTTGACCAAGGACGCGGCAAGGCCCGGACGGGTCGGCCGCACTTCGGGGGCAACGGTGAACCGTGCCAAAAAAGAGAAGAAAGTCTCATGGCAAAAGGAAGCTCTCGCGCAGCGGGAAGCGGCGCAGCGGCCGGCTCGGCAGGAAGCCCGGCGGGAAGCGGCGCGGATACGCAAAGCGGCCAAAGACCCCGGCGCGTACCCGTTCTAGGAAACCGAAGCGCCGGCGGCGGTCGGCTTCCGACGCGGTACCGACCAAGGCCTGGCGCAAGCTGTTGAAGTTCGATGCCGACAAGTTGAGGTTCAGGAAGAAGGGCAGGCGGATCGAGGTGCGCGACCGGGGCGGCGCGGGTGGCGTGGTGGCGGTGCTGCCGTTTCGTAAAGGCATGGCGGCCGAGGTCAAGGCCCGGCTGCGGTTGGCCGGCGGCCGGCGCCGGGTGCGGGACTTGAAGAAGGTGCAGCTGTCGCCCGGCAAGGGCTGGAGCCTGGATTCTTTTTACCCCACGCACGGCGACATGACTTTCTGGTCGTCGATGGTCTACCGGTCGCGGCAGGGCGTGGGGGTGGGCCAGCCCATCGGCACCAAAACTAACTACTGGGGCCGGGAGGAGGTGGCCACAACCGGCCATGAGTTGTCCCGGGCCTTCGAGAAGATTAAGCCGCTGTCCTGGGACCGGATAATGCGCCGGGTGCCCGACTGGTTCCGCGGCCGTGACGCCTCGGTGGGTGTGTTCATGGAGGTGATGGATGCCGAGGGCGGCCGGCACCGGATCGATACCGGCACGCAATGGATGTTGGAGAGCATGACCGACCCCCAGCGGGGCTACACGGCGTTGACTCACATGCTGGCGGCGGCGCTGATGCAGGCCGGGCGCCGGTTCGGGTACTTCGGCAACACGCTGGTGTTGTCGGTGGGGTTGTTGCTGGCGGTGCGGCGCGAGGGCGCCAGTCTGCCGATAACTTACGGGCAGCCGGTGCAGTTCGACGACGATGACGACGGGGAGGACGAGTAATGTGTTGGCGGCCGGATGCCTTGATGCCGCTGACCCGGCCCCCGCGGCCGAAGCGGTTTCTGGCGCTGGATACCGAGGACGACCAGCTGGGGTTCGGGCGCCGCACCGGGTTCTACCTGGGATGTCTGCACGACGGGGCGCTGCCGAGCATGTTCACGGATCGCCGGCGGCTCCAGGCGGCGCTGACTCGGGAGGAGTTGGGCGGCTGTTTCGTCGCCGCCCACAACCTGGAATACGACCTGCTCAACGTGTTCGGCCCGCGGCAGGTGGTGGCCATGGCGCCGACGTTCTCGGGGTCGAAGCTGTGCAGCGCCATGTTGCGGGTCAAGCCGGGGGACCGGCGGGATTGCTTCGTCCGGTTCTTCGATACCTCGTGCTTCCTGATGGAGCCCTTGAAGAAGCTCGCTCCCCTGGTGGGGCTGGAGAAGCTGGAGATGGAGCACCAGCCCGGGTTCCGGGTGGCCGGGAAGAAGGAGCGGGAGTACTGCGCCCGGGATGCGGAGATAGTCTGGAAGCTGACCGGGCTGATACAGGAGGGCGTCAATGCTTTGGGGGCGGAGTTGCGGCTTACGGCAGCTAGTACCTCTCTGGATTGCTTCCGTCGGAAGTACCTACGGGAGGGTATACCTTGTTTGCCAGCGGCTATGCAAGCCCGGATGCACCAGGGTTATTATGGCGGTCGCGTCGAATGCTTCCGGGTTGGCGACTTCGACGCTGGACCCTACTACAAGAACGATGTCAATGGCGCCTACGTCTCGGTGATGATTTCCGGCAACCTGCCGGCCATAGAAAACTTCGACCGGCGGCCGTCGATGGACCTTTCCCGCGAGGGCATGGCCCACGTTCGCTTGAAGGTGCCGTCTTACCTGTGGGCGGCGCCGCTGCCGATCAAGGGCGAGAAGCTGATTTTTCCGGTGGGCCGGCTGGACGGCTGGTGGACCTTCAACGAGCTCCGCCAGGCCGTCAACGCCGGGGTGCAAATCATGGACGTGCTGGACTGCTACTCCTCGGACAAGAGCGAGCCCTACCTGCGGGAAATGATGCTGGAGCTGCGGAAGATCAGGGAGAACCCGGCCACCCCGGGGCCAGTGTCCAAGATGGCCAAGCTGCTGGGCAATTCGCTTTATGGTAAGTTCGCGCAGCGCAACGAGAACGTCGAATACTACCGGGAGGAGGACTTCGCCCTGGCGGTGCAGACCGGCAAGCTGGTGGCGGGCCGGGACTTCACCGACGAGACGACCGAGCATTTCCCCAAGTTGAAGCTGATGCGGGTGACCAAGCCGGCCGACTTCCCGGTACACGCCAATACCATCTGGTCGGCCTGCATCACGGCGGGCTGCCGCAACCTGCTTTATGGCCACATTACCCGGCCGATGACCGAGGAGGGCCAGCAGCACACCTATTATTGCGATACCGACTCGATAATCGCCACGGTGGCCTACCCGAAGACCAAGGCAATCGGCGCTCTGGCGCTGGAGAAGGAGTACTCCCGGGTCATCATCCGGGGGAATAAGCTATACGCGGGGAGGGAGGTGGTCAAGGGGAAACCATGGGAGGCGCACGCCAAGGGCGTGCCCCGGGGCCTGGCGCTAGAGGCGGTCGAAACCGCTGGCACCGGGCACCGGTTGGAGAGCCGCCGGCCGGTCAAGTTCCGCACGGCGGTCAAGGGCCAGGAGCGGGCCAACCGCTGGAACCCGGTCCACAAGGTGTTGTCGGGCGAGTACGACAAGCGGCGGGTGCTCGCGGACGGTACGACGGAGCCGCTGGAGGTGAATCAATGGTAACGGTGCTCTTGTGCGGTTACGCTCTGGCGGTGTTCGTTATCTTCTACAGAATGATTAGCGAAGGAGAGTAGAAAAAATGAGACGGTGCGGCAACTGCAAATACTGGTGCGAGGTCAAGGTAGAGGGCAAGCCTTTGCCGGTGAAGTACGGGGCTTGCCGGCGGCGCCCGCCGAGGAGCGACAAGGACGCCTCGGTGTTGGTGGGAGAGAAATACTGGTGCGGGGAGTGGCGCTGGGGCCTTGTGTTCCGGTGGCTCTTCGGAGGGGAGAAGGAGGAACAGTGAAAGCGACAGAGGAAAAGGCGTGGAGAGAGCTGCGCGAGTTGGAGGTGCGTTACCAGGTTTTACGCGACAAAAATTCGATGTTGCAACAGGAGGTAATGGGGCTGCGGCAAAGCCTGGAATCGAAGCAAGTGGACTTCCTGCACGCTTTGTTGAGCGCGGAGGGCTACTTCAAGCGCCTGGAGCGGGTGCCCCGCTGGGTGCGGTGGCTCTTTGGAGTGGATCGCCGATAGGCTGACTGGCCCTTGAAGGGGTCGGGGCGGAACGTTTGAACCGGGAATGAAGGAGACAAAAATGCCCAAGCGTGGAACCAGGAGGTTGAAGCTGGAAGCTGCCGAGCCGGAGCCGAAGGAGGGGGAGGAGCCGGCGGCCCCCGAGGAAGCGGAAGGCAGCATGTTCGAGGCGCCCCCCGGCGGCCCCGCGGCCGACTTGGCCGAGGGGTTGCCGCCCGAGGCGCTGCCGGTGCCCCCGGTCGGGGTGGCCCCCGACGTGGCCTTCTCCGGCGGGTCGCGGTTCGAGACATCGGCCCGTGAAGACGTGCTCATTACCAGCCATGAAACCATGGAGAACCTTTCCCAGTTCTTCGGCAACCTGCCCGACCGGGAGCGGTTCGACGTGGCGGTGTGGCGCTGCGATCCCGACAGCCCGCAGAACCAGCGCAAGCGCGCCTGGAAGGGCCGGGTTCCGCTGCCGACTTCCTACACGTTGGAGGAAGCGGTAGACCGGGAATTCGGCGGCGGGGTCTACTACTGGCGGCTGGGGTTCGAGGGTCGGCACGCCTCGCGCAACGACTTGCCGGCGGAGTATAAGCCGCTGCCGATGGCCGGGTATCTCCGCCTGGAGACGGCGGCCAAGGGCGAAGAAGAGAAGCCGGCGACGGACCCCCTGATAATGGCCCGGCTGGCCAAAGCCGAGGGCGCGCAGAGCGAGCTCCTGGGGTTTCTCAAGGAGATGGTCAGAGAGAACAAGAACACCTCCCGCGGCGAGAGCAACGCCATAACCCAGTTGATGACGGTGGTACTGACCGCCAACCAGACGCAGATGCAAATGGCCCAGCAGCAGGCTGCCAACCAGCAGCAGTTCCTTATGGCCATGCTGGCCATGAGCGACAAGAAGGCGGCCGAGGCCCGCGAACAGAAGGACTCCATGATGGAATTGATGATGGAGGCGGTAAAGGGCGAGGCGACCGGCGACAAGCCGATCTCGGCGACCCTCATCGAGAACCTGCCCCGGATACTGGAGGGCCTGGCCAAGGTGCCGGGGTTGCAGAACCCCAGCCCGCGGGTGGCCCCTTCTGTCCAGGTTGTGCCGCCGGCGCCGGCGCCGGCCCCCGTACCGGTTGCCCCGGCCCCGGCCCCGGCTCCGGCCCCGGCCCCGGCCCCGGTTCAAGACGACTACCCCACAGCGATCGCCCGGCGCTGCATCGACGGTTGGCAGCAGCAGGAAGGCGTGTCCGCTTGTGCCGGCGCCATCGAGGACATCGGCACCGACGACAACTTCAACGACCTGCTGGACACCGACCCGGGCCAGGTGGTCATGTTCCTGGCCATGGGCTTCAAGGCCGCCAACAAGATCGAGTGCCCCGAGGAGTTGAAGAACTACGCCCGGGCGGTGCTGAACGAGTTGCATTCCCGGTATCCCGACGAGGCCCCGGCCCCGGTGCCGGTCCCTGCCGTGAGGATTGTCGCCCCGGTCATCGAACCCCCGCCGCCAGCCGCACCGGTGTCCAGTGTCCCGGCCCAAGGCCCGGCATCCGCGTGACCGCCGTGTCCGCTACCGCCACGTCGCCACGGTGGTACTCTTCTCGGCTGACGAGCGGGAGCGGCCGGCGGAAACCTACCCGGAGGGCCGGCACTGCCGTACTTGCGGCTGCCGGCTCTCCATCTACCACCCCAAGGACGCGACCGAGTGCTGGCCCTGCACGGCCAAGGCCTCTCAGCTGGCCCGCCGCAACGTGGCCGGCTGGCCCGAGCCTCGCAAGCCGCGGGGAAAAAAGCGTTGACAGTCCGGGCATTGGGCGGCTACAATTCTATAGTTACGGGCGGGGTGCTGGAGAGTCGGGCTTGTTGCCGGTCGGCGAGACCTGCAACGCTCTTCTTTCCAGTGCCCGCCCGGCCTGATAGGAGGGTGAAAAAGCCTTAGCCGCCCGACAACTGCCCGCCTCTCCAGCCCCCGCCCAAGGACACTTGGACGGGGGCTTGCGTTTTGGGGTACATCGAGGAGTCGGAAAACGCGGTGGTGCTGCCGCTGGCCGGCGGAGAGCCGGGCACGCAACAGACCGTCTCCTTTATGATCCGCAACGCGCTCGACGGCGCCAGCCTGCCCCAGGTCCGCGCCTTGGCCGAGTCGGCTGTCAAGGGCGCCCCCGAACGCGACCTGGCCGCCGAGGCCCAGCGGATAGAGAAGTGGGTCAAGGGACATTTGCGGTACACCCGCGACGGCCTCAACGTGGAGATGCTAAAAACCGTTCCGCGGATTCTCGGCGAGATTCAATCCCAGGGCTACTTCATGGGCGACTGCGACGACGCCTCCACGTTGTCGGCCGCGCTCCTGCTTTCCCTCGGGCATCAAGTGGGCTTCCAGGTGTTGGGCCGCGGCAACGTGCCGCACCACGTTAACGTCTACGACGCTTCTGCGGGGGTCCAAGTGGACCCCACCGGAGAGCCGACCGGCAATTTCGGCTATCGCCGGGTTTACCCGGTGCGCTAGGAGGAATCCAGCCATGTACCGTCTTTACGGAGAGGTTCCGAAGTTGGGCGACGACGGGTCGGACAGCGGCGGCATCGATTGGTCGGGGCTCCTGACCACGGCCACCACCGACGCGGTGCAGTACGCGCAGGCGCAGCAGAAGGCCACCCAGGCCGCCGCCGCCGCCGCCGCGCAGCAGAAAGCCGTCGCTGCGCAGACCGCCTTGGTCCAGCAGCAGACCGCGCTACAGAAGGCCACCGCCGCCGCCAAGGCCATCGTCACCCAGAACCCGGTGGCCACCGGGACCATCGTGGCCGTCGGCATCGGCGCCGTGGCGCTCTTTTTCTTCATGCGGAAGAAGGGCAAGAAGTAACGCATGTACCGCTCCTCGCGCAGCGCCCTCCAGGCGCCTCCGAGCCGTCCAGCTGCCGGGCTTTCTCCTTCTCCCGGCAGCTGGCGGCTTTCGGACGTGCGCGACGAGTGGGTCAACCGCAACGTCGACCTGGTCCCCGCGGCGCAAGGCCCCACCGGAATGTTGTTGATCGACGTGAACGGCGAAACGGGTTGGCTGCCGGTGGGCCTAAAGACGCTGGGCTCACTCTACCGTTCGGTCGGCGGAGATCTGGGCGACCTGGCCGGCGGCGGCGCCACGGTGGCCCTCAAGCGCCCGGTGCCGCTGCATACCCTCTTGGACTTGGAGCCGGCGACCTACCTCGCCTTGCAAGAAGCCCTTGGCAACGTCGGCGACGGCCAGCTGGGCGGGCTCTTCAGCTTTGTCGGCAACGCCTTGAAGAGCGTGGTCAACGCGGTCAAGAAGGTGGCCAGCCAGGCGGCCAGCGCGGCCAAGAGCGCCGCGTCGGCCGCGCAGAACGCCGGGAAGTACGTCGTCGGCGGCGCCATGATCGTGGGGGGAGTCGCTGCCGGGCTTACCGGGGTGGGATTGCCGGTCGCCGGCGCCCTGGTCGGCGCCGGGGTCGGCACCATGACCAAGAGCGGTTCTTCGCTGGGCAAGTTCAAGCAGTGGGCCGTGCCCGCGGCGGTCGGCGGCGTGGCCGGCGCCGCCCTCGGCTTCGGCGCTCAATGGGTGATGGACGGTGGGTTGACCCAGGTGGGCTCCTCGGTCTTCAGTTCTTCGAGCGGGGCGCAGGTGGGCACCGTGGGCGCCGCCACCCCGGCCGCCACCGCCGAGACGGCCGCGGCCACCGGCGGCACGGTGGCCGGCGGCGGCGCGGTCAGTTCGCCGTTGTGGGCCGCGCTGCCGGCCGGCGCGATACTCAAAACCGCCAGCGGCTACATCATGAAACAGGCCAGCGGATCGCCGGCGCCCTTCACCCCGGCCCCCGGCGCGGCGCCGACCGACGCGGGAATGCTGGCCCTTCCCGATTCCACCACGGCAGCACCGGCGGCATCGTCGCAGCTGGTGGCCGGCATCGACAACAGCGCCCTTTTGATTGCGGGGATCGCGACCGCAGCGGTCCTAGTCCTCGGACTGAGGAGATAGCAATGCAAGTGCACACCATCCAGTCGGTGGAGGCATGGCTTTCGGACATCGCCGAGAAAATGGCCTCCGTGGTGGATCCGTCTTTCCGCGCCGGGCTCACCGCGCAATACCTTACTCTCTTGCAGCAGTGGCACAACGTCCCCGCGAACCAGAAGGCGCTCTTGACCGGCGACTTCGCCGACGCGGTGCAGAAGCTCGACGAGCAGGTCTCCGCCGGCCTGGTGCAGTACAAGCTGGAACCCGGGCTGGGCGACCTGCAATCCGACGTGCAGCAGGCCCTGGAGCAGGCCATGGGCTCCATGACCCGTTTGAAGCAGCTGGTGAATAACCAGATGTCGCTGCCCGAGCGGCGCAAGTGGGAGGACCGCTTGCAGAGCATCGCCGGGCAGCTGCAACGGGTGGACGACGAACTCTCCTACGCGCCGCACAGCATGGCCCACATGTCGCGCCTGAACCAAATGGCCAACACCGTCAACAACCTGGTGGCCGTGGAAATGCTGCCGCTGGAAATCGAGTGGTCCCGCGAACTGGGGTTGACCCCGCCGCGGTTCCAGACTTCCGGGTCGGCGAGAAGCGGCGCGATCAACATTCAGACCAACCCCGACGTTTGGCGCCAGGGCCTCGGCTCCCTTCGGCTGGGCTCAGGGCAAGCCGACGACGAGCAGGCTATCGACGCCTTGAACGTCTACAACCAGGCGGTAACCGAAGCCTGGCAAGCCGGCAGCGACAACGTCAAGCGCCAGGCCCAGGTACCGTTCGAGCTCTTCAAAACCGCAGCCACCAAGCTGGGCGCCCTGCAAGGCCGGATCGTTAAACAAGTCGAATGGGTCACCACCGTGGGGGTGAACAACCCCGCCAAGTTCGAGGGTTGGCGGGCGACCTTGAACGAGCGGATCAACGACTACAATTCCGCGGCGGCCGAGGCCCGCGGGCTGGCCGACGAAATGAAACAAGTCAGCTTCAACGAGTTCGACGAGCCCGAGCAGGTCGTCCAGAAGATGCTGGGTGGCGACCTGCCCCGCAACTCCACGGCCGTGGCCTTGCTGTACGATTCGCAAATCAAGCTCCTGGCCCAGGACGTGGACGATGCCTGGCAAGCGGCCGACGACTTCGACCGGGACGCGGGCATAAGGACGGCCTGACCATGCCTCTGATGCTCTTGAACCCGGCCAAGCGGATCAGCAAGGCCCACGTCGAAGAGCTCGACCGCTTCACGGCCCGCGCCGTGGGGCTCAAGCGCATGAAGCAGGCTGACCGGGAAACCTACCACCGGATACTGCATCGGAGCCGCGGCGGAATGACTGCCAGCGACAGGTTCTTTTTCGACGAGCTAGAACGCAAGGCCTTGAAGCTGGGGGGCCATGGCGGGCTCTGGAAACGAACCCGTGGCGACACGGTCAAGGTGATCGCCGAACTCAAGGCCAAGATCGAAGGAGACGACTGGTTTCGAGCCGAACAGGCTCTGGGCTATGCCACCGGCACCCAGTACGCGCTGTCCTGGAGGATGCGGGGAGAGAGCGCCACCGCCAGCAAGAGCGGCTGGAACCTCCAGGCCCTTCGGAACGAGGCCGAACGGTTGCAACAGGCGGGCGCCGTGGTGCGGTTGGTGGACGATACCGGGAAGGTAATCATGGAGACGAACCCCTCCGCCGCCTGGCACGAGGAACGCCGGCGGATTTACGAGGAGTCGGCCGCCGACGACATCCGCGCCCGGCATACCCGGGGCGCGGAGTTCTGGCGGGGTGCCGCGGCGGCGGAGACGGCCGCAGCGGCCGAGGAGAAAGCCATGCGAATGCGGAGAGGTAACCCCGCCCCGTTCGGGCTGCCCTACTCCGGCCCGAGAACGGTTCACCGTTGGGGCCTGGGCCAGTTCTCGATTCAGCCCATCGCGCCCGAATCGGGCTCGCGCTTCGATTGGGAGGTCCGGGCCGACGTGCTCAAGAACAGCGACATGGAGTCAGTGTCCGGTAACCGCGACCTCGCCGTGGCGGTGGCCAAGTCCCTGATAGAGCGAATGGAGAGCCTCCTTTCCAAGGAGGAAAAGGACAAGGCTTACTGGAATCTTTACCGCGGACCCGGCGCCCGGGAAAATCCCGACCTGCCCACGCTGCGCCCGCGGAGAAGCAATCCCACCGGCATCGAGATAATTCCGGTTGACCCCGCCAGCGGCAACAAGTGGGAGTGGGAAATTCATGTGACTCACGTCGGGCGCTTCGGCCCCGATACAGTCGTGGAATACTTCAACGGGCCGCGCCAGTGGGCCGAAAACCTGGCAAAGGCATACCTCGACCGCCTGGCCCGCTGGCCCGAGCAGGCTCACCGGTTCAAGTTGGCCTATCAGAAACGTTTCGGGGAAGAGTGGCACAAGGTGGAAACAGGCGACCAGGCCAACCTGTTGGCGCGCTATCGGTTCCACTTCATCCACCGGGGCCTGGATGTCCCCGCGGGCCTGGCCGCGGTCATCGAGGACTTGCACATGAAGCCCCGGCAAGGCAACCCCGCCCCCGATTTTCGTTCTCACCGCTCCAGTGCCGACCCCCGGTGGCGCGACCTCTCCAACATGACCGCCTCGGAATTGCTGACCGTCTACAACAAGCTCTGGAAACGGACCCGGCAGAGAATGGGCGGTATGTTCGACGCGCCCACCTTGCGGGTTTCCCTGCCACAAGTGTACGAGGAAATGAAGGCCCTCGACGCCGCCTACCGCCGGGCGCTCTTGCGCGAGGGCGCCCCGCCGGCACTGGCCTCCGAGCAAATGCCACGATACGGCAACCCCACCCCGGACGTGCCCATGTTCAGCGTCGGCATACATCGTTTCCGCTTCGAGGGCGCGGCAGGCACCACGCACGGGGAATTTACCGGCACCTTAGAGGAAGCCGAAGCCGAAGCCCGTCGGATGCTGGCGCGCTACAAGGTTCTTCCCAGCCTGAGAATTTTCACCGCTTTGGGTCAGTGGGTCATGGAAGTAAACCGACCTTACGGACGACGGAAGGTGAACCCCACCCCGGCCTGCGATTATGAAGCTGATCCCTCAAGAAGAATAAATCCCACCCCTCACCGCGGCTTCCAGACCTTCCACCACGCCAAGCCCGACCGGACCCGGAAAGTCAACGTCCCGAAGGGCTGGCCCACCAAGCTCTGGATGCTGGGCAGCTTGAAGCTCCTGATCCTGTCCAGCGGCAAACGCATCCACGGCGGCACCGTCTGCGCCGCCACCGGGAGCCGCATCTACATAATCAATGCGAACTACGCGGGCCGGTTTGGCCCGGGAGAGCGGGCTACGCAAATCGAATACGTCACGCCGAGCGTCTCCGAGCGAGCCGGCCCCGTGTGGTTCCATCCCTTCGATAATCCCCCTCCGGTGCGGGAGGCGGGACACGGTTTCTTGACGTTGGCGGGGAAGGGCATCAGGCTCACCCGCCGGGGCATCGTAGGCTAATAGGAGGCCGAAGAACATGCCGCTGGCACTGCTGCTCAATCCCTCAACCGGAAGCGGGCCATGGGGGAAAACGAGCTCACGGAGAAAGGCCCGCAGGGAGAAGAACATGGCACGTCGCAAGAGAATGCCCCGCCGGGGTCGCGGTGGCCGCTTCGTCAAGGGCGGTCGTCGGGTCCGTCGGGCGCGTAATGTCCGCCTGGTGCGCAGCAAGCTGTTCTCGCGCCCCCGCCGGAAGCGCCACAGCCGCAAGCACAACCCGGTCGTGCACCGCTCCAAGCGGATCAGCGGCTTCAAGCGGGTCCGCCGCAAGGTCTACACCCGCACCCGGAGACATAACCCCTTCGCCATCATGGGGCGCAAGGGTTCCTTCGGGCTCATCCCCGACATGCAGACCATCAAGGACGGGGCCGTCAAGGGCCTCGGAGCGGTCGCCGCGGACGTGGTCCGGGCCTCCGCCTACTCTCTGATCGGCCGCACCCCGAATCAGAGCATCGCCGAAGACTTCGTCGCCCGGCTGCTGTCGGGCTGGGTCACCGGCACCGCCGCCGGCTACATCCTGGGCCAGGAAATGGCGAACGACATCTACGAGGGCAACCTTGTCGTGTCGGTCTACGAGCTCGCGGCGGACGCCGCAGCCGCCGCCACCCAGGGACAGGCGAAGCTCTTCGGATTCGTCGCCAACCCCTACGCGGGTCGGGCCAGCAAGCCCTTCCTGCCCTCCTTCGCCTTCGGGTCCGCGGCCCCGGCCGTGGCAAGCTCCGGCGGCGTGGCGGGCCTCGGCGCAGTGGTCCCCGAAGGGAGCATCGTGCCCATTGGCGGCGTGATCCCCGAGGGCGATGTCCTGCCCCTCGGCACCAATCGGCGGTTCGCCTCGCGCTTCTAAGCCGAGCGGCTTAGGCGCATCGTGAAGTTCCCCGGTTCGCCTCGCGCTTCTAAGCCGAGCGGCTTAGGCGCATCGTGAAGTTCCCCCGGGATTGAAATCCGGGGGATGGAAGGGCCGGAAAGGCCCGCACCACAAGGAGAACATCATGGCTCGTTTCGGTCGTGTTCCTGGCCTGCTGGATGAATCCTCGCAGGTCTACTACGATACCCTCGCGCTGGTCGCCGGTACCACCACCTACCGGTTCTTCACGGTCCCGGTTGGCGGTGCCAAGAGCCGGCGCCTCACCAACATGTCCCTCTCCGGCCAGCTGCCCGCGCCCCAGTCGCTCAAGATCAACGCCGTGCGGGTGATCCCGCTCAACGCCAGCACGGTGCAGTGCACCGACCTGATCAACCGCTCCTACGTCGTCTTCAAGGTCGGCGAGAAGGAGCAGCTGGTCGCCCCCACCTGCCTGTTCAACGGCGGCGCCGGCGTCTCCAACCGCATCACCACCGACGTTGCCAATAACGGGGTGCCGGATGCCCGGAGCATCTGGAGCCTGGAAAAGCCGGTGGTCATCGGCGTGTCGCAGAACTTCTACCTGGACCTCATTTACGACACGGCGCCGGCCACGGCCACCGCCGGGTTCTCGGTCCTGGTCGTTCTCGACGGCGCCCTGGTCCGCGGCGTGCAGTAGGCCCCGGAGGGGCTTTTTCGCCCAGAGGAAAAAGGGATACGGGAGGCCCCGGACGGGGCCTCCCTTTCCCCCTTCAAGGAGACAAGATCATGACCGTCGCCATTTCCCGCCAGATGCAGAGGGCCATTCCTTACGTCCTCTCCACGGCACTCACCGCAGTGGGCGGCGCCGCCTCGGTCCCCGTCACGGCGCAGATACCCGGAGACGCGGACTTCGAGGTCCGTTACATCAACGCCCAGTTCACCTCCAACCTGGCCACCATCCAGGTCACCGACTCGGGCACCCGGCTCCAGATGATGAACCGGCCCGTCTACATCGCCCTGGTGACCGGCGTGGGCCAGCAACCGTTCGTCCTGCCGCAGCCGGCGCTCTTCTCGAAGAACAGCAACATTGAAGTGTTGCTGACCGACCTGTCGGGCGCCCCCAACTCCATCCAGGTGGCTTTCGTCGGCTTCCTGCTCTACCCGGCGCCGCAGCAACAAATGTAGAAGGGAGGGCCTACCATGGGCCTGCAACTGACTACCCTTCGAGTCATGCCGGAGGGGCAGAGCGGCAAACAGTCGCTCTTCATGCCCACCAACATGCAGCCGCTCCAGCGGAGCCTGGTCACCGACCGCCCGGCCACCCCGGAGATGTTCGACGTGGGCTTCTCGCCCCGCGCCCCGGTCGTGGGCGCCGATGTCAACCCGGCCACCGCGCAGACTTTCACTTCGACGGTGGAGTTGCCCTTCAACGCCGGCCAGGCCGATACCATCCCGCTGCCGCTGGGCACCATCACATGGCTGGACGATCCGGCCTTCAACCACAAATACAAGGGCCGGCGCTCAGTGACCCTCATCAACGAGGATACCGCCGTCGTCGGCGGAGTGCGCTTCTCGTTCTCGAACGGGACCGCGAACGGCGCGCTGCTGCTGCCGGGCGCCAACATCAGCTTCCCCATGAGCGAGTTCGCCAACATCTACGCCTTCAGCTTGAACCCCGCGGGAGGTCAGATCAGCTTGGTCCAGTACGCATAGGGAGAAGTCATGAGCTTCATTCTGGTCGGAGCCACCGGACTCTACCCCACCGTACAGGCCGCCGTCAACGCCGCGGTCCACGGGGACACCCTCGGGATTCAAGACGGTAATTACCCCGAGGCCATCAGCTGGTCCAACAAGTTCCTGACTTTGATGGGGCTGGGCAGCAACGTCAACCTCACCGGGGCCGGCGCGGGAGCGAATCCCACCATCAAGCTGACCAATACCGGAGGGGTCCACCTGGAACAGGTCAACTGCTCGAACGTGGGAAGCTCCAGTCAGTACGTCCTCGACTTGAACGTGTATCAGCACTGGTGCCGGCGCGTCCGGGTGGACGGCGGCGGAACCAAGAAGTGCTTCCACGCTCAATACCTGGACAACTGCGTGGCCATCAACGGCCTCAACGGGTTCGTCTCCAGTTGCCTCGCCGAAAACATCATCCGGCATTTCACCGTGGTCAACATGACCGGGCAAGGAATCGTCTGCTCCGCCGGCAACGGGACCGTGCGGCACTGCCTGGTCTACAACACCGTCGGCGGCAGCATCGTCAACTACAACGCGGATGTCTCCTGCAACAACTTCGTCTCGGACGGCATCCAGGTCGGCGTCAACAGCAAATACAATCAACCGCTGTCCGCCTTCGCCTTCACCAACCTGGGCGCCAACGACGTTTCTCTGCTCCCGACGAGTCTGGCCTGGTTCGACGGCATCTCGCCGCTCTCGGTGGACTTCAACGGCCGGCGCCGCCGGCGGTTCAACAACCGGACCCCGCGGGTCTACGCCGGGGCCTACGATCCGTGGCCGGTCGCACCGCAGGACGTCACGGGCGGCCCGAGCGTGAGGAGCTTCTAATGCTAATGTGGCGCGGAACTGTAAGCGACGACTGGAACGAGCCCGCCAACTGGTCGGAAGGCGCCGTTCCCACGAGCGACGACACCGTGGTGTTCGACGCTAACAGTCCTAGTTGCCGCTTGAGCGGCCCGGCCTGGTGCCGCAACCTGACCGTCCAGGGCTTCGGCGGAGTAGTCGATACCGCCGGGTTCGCGTTACACATCATGGAGGTACTCCATGGGTAACACCCCCTCGGGCTGGAGCTCGCCGCCCTACATCACGGTTCAGGCCATCACGTCCGCCTCGCTGGTCAAACAGGCCAGCCCGGCCAATACTTTTCCCATCGCCACCCTGACCAACCCGGGCTTGATCTACAACGACAAGGCCGGCGGCGCCGAACAGCGCATGTTCGTCAAGTTCTCCCTAAACCCCACTAACTTCTACTCCATCGTTCCGCTGGGCAACTGGAACATGGGCACCGGCCTACAGGTGGCCGCCAATTACCTGCTTTCCCAAGTAGGAAACTTCGGCTTCGGGGCCGATGTCAAGGTGGAGGCGGTAACCACCGGCTTCACGCCGTCGAACATGACCTGGAACAATCAGGGGACGTTGACCTACGTCACGCTCTTCGACGGGGCGGGTAACCGCCTGGCCGCCAATTTCGGCGCGTTGCCTGGAGCGGGAGGGGTCCAGGGCACCCTCAACGTCTACAACTCGATTCCAGGGGTCATTATCGGGGGCGGAGCGCCGCCAGCCGTGGTGGCCACCACCTACGGCCTGCGAATTTCCGTGACAGTGTCCGAACCGGTTGCCCTGGCCGATACGCTACAAGCAAGTTGGAACCTGGCCCCGGCATTGGTCGTCGTCGTCGGAAAATAGGAGCCCACCATGGCCACGCAATACTGGGTCGGCGACGGCGCCACGCAACTCTGGAGCACCCCCGGATGCTGGGCCAACGTCTCGGGCGGCGCCGGCGGCTCCGGGGCCGTGCCGATTGCCGGCGACAACGTCATCTTCGACGCCAACAGCCACCAGAATTGCCACCTGGACATCGCCGCCACCCCGGTCCTCGGCACCGTGGACTTCACCGGGTGGCTCCAGGGGTTCTTCATCGACGCCGCCAACAATACCCTCCGGGTCGGCGGCACCGTCTTCACCCTCTCCGCGGCCCAAGCCTGGAATATGCCGCTGGGCGCCGGCATCGTCTCGCTGGAAGCCACCGCCGGCACCGTGCTCGTTACCACCGCCGGAAAAGACATCGGCAACCTCAAGATCGGGGCCGGCGGGGCCGGCGGCACCTTCCAGCTGCAAGACCCCCTCGGGATTTCGGTGGACCTGCTCCACGTCAACGGCACCTTCCAGACCAACAACCAAGTCCTCAACGTCAACCACGACATTTCCCTGCAAAGCGGCCTGGCAGCCGGCGCCTTCCAACTGGGAAGCTCCACTATCACCATCGGCCGCCGGCTAAACCTGGTCAACTGCACCGGCACCAACCCGGTAACCGAAGGCACCAGCCAGGTAATTTTCTCGGGGACCTACGACGGAACCGCCCAATTGGACATGGTCACCGGCGGCAACTCGAGCTTCATCAATTTCTACAACCTCAACGTCAGCCCCGGCATCGTCTTCACCCACAACCCCGGCACCTTCTCCTCGGTCACCATCAAGAATCAGTGGACCGTGGGAGCCGGCGCCTCGGTACTAGGCGGCGTAAACAACACGGACTACCAGCGCCTGATAGTCGCCAGCACCCTGGCCAACGCCTGCAATTTCGCCGCCTCGGCCACCATAGCCGTCACCATGACCTGGAGCACCACGGCCAACGTCACCGCCCAGGTGCCCAACTGCTCCTGGGCACCCACCGGTACCACGGCAACCGGTGGGCTGGTGTTGCAACAGGCCGCCCCCGCGTCGGCCACCATTTGGCAACTCCAGGGCAACACCACCGTCACCGGTCACCTGATTCTCGACCCGGGCGGATGGACCAACGGCAATCCCCGACTCGACCTCAACGGTTTCAACCTCACCGTGACCGGAGACTTCTACAACGCCCGCAGCACCAACAACTCCTCCCATTCCATAATCGTCGGCAACAAAACCCTCACGGTGGGCGGCAACTTTCAACAAACCGGCGGGGGGTCGGCTTTTTCGGGCTTCATGCCGGTCATCACCATCGGGGCCACCGGCTCGTTCCTCATCGGCGGAAACACCACCTTTACCACCGGCGGCCCGGTGCCGGCCTGCACCATCACCATGACCACCGGGGGACTCATCGCCGTAGGCGGCAACTGGACCTCCACCGGTTTCACGGTCACCTTCACCAACCTAACCGGAGGCACCGTAAACTTCACCAAGCTGGGCGCCTTCACCATCGCCTGCGACCTGTACGTCGTGTGGCCCATCGTCAGCATCACGGGCGGCGGCATCGTCACCACCCCCTTGGGGTGGAACGTCTACGACCTGGTCGCAACTAATGCCGTCATCACCCAGAGCACCCCGGTAACCGTCCGCCACAACTACACCGTCGGCGGATCGGGCACCGTCAACATAAACGCCGAACTGCTCCTGGGCTCCACCTTCGCCACCCTCCCGGGGGCCACCGTCAACTACGGCACCGCCGGAATCGTCGACCCCTTGAACGGCGGGCTCACCCTCGACCTGCAAACCGTGCTGTCCAAGTTCAACGTGTCGCCGGAGCTCTCCCGGCTCCAGATTGTCCGCAGCTGCACCATTACCAACCTGATCCTCGAAAACCGTTTCACCCCGCTGGTCATCCAAATGCTGGCCGGCGGCACTCTCACCGTGCCCACCCTGACCAACCTGATCGGCTGGCCGGAGGCCCCCGTCCAGCTGATCTCCTCCACCCCGGGAACCACCTACAACTTGAACGTCACCGCCTTCACTTCCACCTATAACCTGTGGCCCCGCGATACCAAGTTCACCGGGGCCGTCATCACCGGCGACCTATCCAACCGGAGCCTCGGCAACAACAGCGGGGGCAGCTTCAACAGCGACGGCCAAATGCGCGGAATAACCGACGACCCCGGCTGGAACGATCTCTCCGGCGTCAACATCGACACCATGGAGTATTGTTGGCTGGTGTCCACCACCCTCCTGGGCCTGACCGCCCTGGCCGCCGCCTTCGCCAGCGGCTCGAACAACTGGCACCGCCGCACCCGGATTCCCCTGGCCGTGCTGGATAACCTCAACATTGGAACCCACTACTTCATAAGCTACGGGCTGCGCGACGACCGCGACCGCCGGGTCGCGCCTACCGTCGCCGCCGGAAACTACTTCGAGGGCGCCGCCATCAACGGCGCCGGGGGCGGCGGGTTCCCTCAAAAAATCTGCGCTCACAGCAAGTACGTCTTCTAAGGAGAAACACCATGAAGCGCCTGCTGCTCGCCCTCGTCCTCTGCTTCCCCTGGTCCCTCGGGCCCCTGATAGCCCTGCCCGGCTGCGAGTCCAAGAAGCCGCCCGCCGCGGCCAGCACCGACAAGCCGCCCACCGTGGACCTCTCCGACATGACTACCAAGGAGCTCCAGGCCTACGCCGACGACCTCCAGCGCAAGCTCGACGCCGCCAACAAACAGGTGGAGCTCAACCGGATCGCCCACATCAAGAAGGTGCTGGACTACGTCTCCGGGGTATTCGGGATACTCGCCCTGGCCTGCGTGGCCCTCGCCATCTGGACCTCCTACAAGAAACAAGGCGTCGTCGGCGCCGTGGCCTGTGCCGGACTCGCCACCGTAATGCTTTTCCTGGTCACCCTGGCGCCCTGGTTCCACCTCATCGGCGGCGTCATCCTGCTGGGCTTCCTGGTCGTCGCCGCCATGGTCATCAAGGGCCTGGTCAAGAAGGACAAGATGGTCACTTCGCTGGTGACCGGTGCCCAGGACGCCATTACCGGCCTGGAAGCGCCCGCCGCGGCCAAGCTCAAAACCTACCTGGCCATGGCGCAAGATAAACTGGACGTGCGCGACGAGCTCCGTAACGTCCGGGGGAGGCTGGGGCTGTGACCGACCAAGACCCCGACCTGCTCAAGATTCGCGATACCGGGAAGTTCTGCCCTGTACATCGTGACTTGGTGAATACACTGGGGGCCATGAACCGCAAGCTCAACCTGCTAATCCTGGGGGCCGCCGTGCTCTGCGCCCTGCTCTTCGGGCGAGACGTGCTCTTCAGCGTCATCGGGAAAATGGGAGGATGAAATGGTCAACCTCTGCGGGTCGCTCCTCCAACTGCGCTCGGCCTACGGCAACGTCCACCGCAAGTTTCTCAACGAGGAACTGGTGGGCGAGGCCCATACCCTCCAGCTGATCGAAGGACTCATCGAGGAGTTGCCCCCGGAAGCGCTCTCGCTCTCGGCTACTCAAGCCGTCATCCGCCACCTCATCGACAAGCTACCCGGCAGCGAAGGGCTCGAACTGTGGCTGGCCCGCGTCGGCGTCCACCTCTACCACCTCGGCGCTAAAGTGCACGATCCGCTCTACTCCCGGCTCTTCGACCTGCCCGTCGGAGCTTCGAGGTAAACATGCGCTTCCCCTACCGGCTCAACTACGAGTGGGAGCTTCCCAACGAGCTCGACCGGGAATTCGACCGGACCTTCAAGAACATCCTGAAGGGCTCCCCCGCCGTAGTCACCTGCCGGAGCCCCTGGATCCGCCTCGACCTGGCCGATATGCCGGGCATCTTCGACGACGTCCCGGTCATCGGCGTAAACATGTCCTGCCTCTCCATCCCCGCCCGCTACTGCGTCTCCGGCGGCGACCCCGTCTTCTGGAAACATGTCCGCCCGTCCGAAATGCCCCGCACCAACTTCATTCTCGCGGGCTCGGAACGGAACCTGGACTTCATGGCCGCCAACGAGTGGCCAAACGTGTGGGCCTTCACCCCCGGCGGTATCCTGCCACCGGAAATCTGCCGGCACCAGCGCAACCTGCCCCGACCCTGGAAGTTCGACAACTCCGGCAACGTCGCCGTGTGGTTCGCCTGGTACGCCGGCGCCGACCCTATCTTCGTCGCCGGCGCGCATCACAAGCTCTGCGAAAACGTCATCCACGGGGACGACCCCACCCTGTTCAAAGTCACCGACGAAATTCTGGCCCACTACCGGGCCACCCTGCCCCACGGACGCAAAGAGCTCGAAGAACTGGTCGCCACCATCCGGGCGGACGGCAGAATCGTCCACTGGCCAGGAGAAAAACGATGATCCGCAACGAATACGCCGGGCTCGGTGACCTCTACTCCGACGCCGCCACCGACTTGACCCGCGCCCTCACCTCCGAAGGGAAATGGCGCATCATGGTATTCGGGGTCGGCTCCTCCCTGACCGAAGAGCGTCAAAAGTACTGGCGCGGCCGGATTCAGGACAAGTACAACAGCCTGGTGGACTCCGGCCAGATCGACCCGGCCGACCGCGCCGACGCCAACAGCGCCGCCAATAACGGCGTCATGATGATTCCCAGCGCCGAACAGTACCACGGGGACAAGCTGGCCCAAGCCGCCATCTGGCGGATCAACGAACAGACCGGGCTCAAGGACCTGTGGAACCAACTGCTGGCCGAGATGAAACAGGCCGCCCAGGATACCGCCGCGGGACTGGATAACGAGCTCGCCGCACTCGACGCGCTCTATACCGGAATGTACTACGTCTCCGGCGCCGCCGCACTCGACAAGCTGAACGAGAAATGGGATTCCATCCTCGATTCCGTCAAGCAAGGCCAGGCCCTCATCGACCAGGCGAAAACCGACCTCGACGACGAGGGCCAAAAGGCGGTCATGGCCGCACTGCAACCCATCAACGATAACGTCGCCACCCTCCAAGGCTACTTCTCCACCGCCGACGCCGGCAAGCTGGGCTCCGTTCAACTCGTCGCCATCGCCGTAGTCGGCGTGGCCCTGGCCGTCGCTACCCTCGCCGCAGCCTACATCGTGAAACAACTGGCCACCGCCCGAAACATCTACGCGGACCAGGCCGCCCGAATGCTCAAACAGAAACAGGACAACGCGCAGGGAGACTATGACCTCACCGTCAGCAACATCCAGCAGGAATTCAACGACGGCACCATTACCGCCGAACAGCGCGACGACCAGCTGAAACAGGCCCAGAACTCGCGCGACCTGGCCCTGACCGAAGCCGCCGCCGTCTACCAGGAACAACAGAAGAACCTGCCCAGCTCCGGCGTCGGCGGACTGTCCCTCGGACTCGGCGCCGTGGCCGCCGTCGGCCTGGTTGCCCTCGTCCTCATCATGAAGAAGTGAACCCGTGCCCTTCTATGCCGCCTTCCAACACCTGCCAACAGGCGCCATCCCCCAGGCACAGGTAACCGCCGGAGGGCAACCGGTCACCTTCGCGCCCAGCGGCGGAGTTCCCACCTCCGCACCTGGAGGCACCGGCAACGTTGCCACCGGCACCGGACTAAATGTCGTCATCTTCCCCATGCGCTGGGTTTACCCTTCACAGTTCGTCAAGCTCCAAGCCGCCGGGGTCCGCGGGGCCAGTAAAAAAGGCGGCGGAGTAATGCCGGCCGACCGGTGGGGCTATACTAATGAGGGTGAATATGGATACTCTGTTCTATTCCCAGATCGAAGCGACCTCGATAAGGCATCCGCTACTGGCGCAATCATGTTCGCCGGTAAGGTTCACGGAGATGCTAACTGGTGGATTCTCAACACCGACTTCGCCATGCTCAACAGCGCCGGCGCACCCTACTCCATCACCACCCAGGGGCGAGTCTTCTCCAAGGTGCTACTCCATGAGTATGAAATCTGGAAGAGCACCTACGATCAGATACGGTTCCACGTTCAACAAAAGTATAAAATAGACCCGAACCAGTACGCGGACCCGAATTTGACGCTGCCTATCGACGGGCAAACAACTCCTGCAACCACGCCAGCGGTGCCCGCCGGCGGCTCAATCGCGCAACAAGCGGCACAGGCGGCCCAAGATGCAACTACCGCACAGGCGCCCGTCACCTACTACCCGTCGGACTCGGGCGAAACAGACGTACCGCAACTGGCGCCGGCAACTCCGGCAACTGCACCGACAGCTGCAAGCGGGGGCGGAGCGGCGGCAGGCATATCGGCCGGCGTGCTGCTGCTACTGCTGCTGAGGCACTAGGCCATGATCGGAGAACATGCGGCGGGGAAGGGGAGCACCTACCGGAAAGTGGACCGAAGAGCGTGGGAACGGGGGTTCGATAGGATCGTGTGGCATGATTCCACGGCGACGTACAACGGGCGACCGGCGAGTGAGGGGCGTAAACTGACCGCGGAGTCAGTTATGACGCAAAAAGGGGCCGATTGCTGCCCCCGCGGAGTTGGTATAAAAGAGCGACGGGCTGGAATTAGTATAGTCTCCTCTGAAAAAG
>Ga0209777_10002352_pt1 | contig 25065 bp, 22 predicted proteins | sample FrelakmetHBP12HB_FD_187147 | JGI IMG/M metagenome (GOLD analysis project Ga0209777, IMG submission 187147) | Freshwater lake sediment microbial communities from the University of Notre Dame, USA, for methane emissions studies -HBP12 HB (SPAdes)... | ecosystem: Environmental > Aquatic >... | reverse complement strand
GCGTCACCCGCGCTTCGATTTATACCAAGTATACCGGACTTTCCCCTCCCTGACTCACCCACATAGCGACGAGGAATCCATTGGCGACACCATAACTATCTTTGATCCTTATATCGGAGTTACGAGGCGTACAAGAGTTTATTGACGCAAGCATCGCAGGCGGCATAAGACTCGCCTTCATGCTTCCCAAGGATCGCATACCCGTGTTTCAGGAGGCCCTTAAACCAGGAGGAAAGGTTCCAGTTGTTGTATCGCCGGAGGACATTATTATCCTGGTCGCCGGTGGCATCCCCGGTAACACCCTGGGGGCGAAATTCCAGAGAGCCCTTTATACATGGTCGTCCCATAAGACGAAACCGATCCGTGGCGCCACCCTAACCAAGTCCGGCCGTTAGGCGCCGCCGGAACCAAACCGTGAAAAGTTTTTTCGGAACTTTGTCGAATCCTGCTGGAATAATAGGGGGAAAATGGATTTTTCTTGACATGATAAATAAAAACTGATATTTAAATTATCATGTATAAAAGAATAATAGATTTTTCCCTTCCCTCCGAAACGAGCTGCTTTTTGTGGGGGCCCCGCCAAACAGGGAAGAGCACCTTGCTCCGCGAGAGGTTCCCCGCTGCCAAGCGATACGACCTTCTCCTTTCCGAAGAGTATCGGCGTTTGGTGCATCAACCCTCCATCATTCGAGAGGAATGCTTGGCCCTTCTAAAGCGGGGTGAATTGAAGGATCAGCCAATCATTGTGGACGAAGTTCAAAAAGTCCCCGATCTTCTGGATGAGATCCACTGGTTGATAGAGAACAGGGGGCTCAGATTTATTCTCTGCGGGTCAAGCGCCCGAAAATTGAAACGAGGACATGGCAACCTTCTCGGGGGGAGGGCGGTTCGTTATGAACTTTATCCTCTGGTTTTCCCGGAGGTCCCTGATTTCTCTCTGGAAATGGCCATGAATGACGGTCTCTTGCCCCCGCACTATGGCAGCCCCATTTCACGAAAGCGACTCGAAGCTTATGTGGGGGATTATCTGAAAGAGGAAATCACCGCGGAGGCGGTTACGCGGAATATCCCGAGCTTCAGTCGTTTCTTGGAGATCGCTGCTTTGGCCAATGGAGGGATCATCCAGTTCAGCAATATCGCGCGGGAATGCGGTGTCAGTTCCCCTACGGTTAAATCTTATTATCAGATTTTGGAAGACACCCTCATCGGAAGATTTGTACCGGCATTTCAGAAACGTCCAAAACGCCGCGTGATTCTTGCCCCCCGTTTTTATTTCTTTGATGTTGGAGTGGTCGGTTTCCTAACCCGGCGTGGGCGAATCGAGCAAGGCTCCGAGCTTTTTGGGAGAGCGTTTGAGCATTTTCTTTTTATGGAACTATCCGCCCATGCCAGTTATTCCGGATTGCACTATCCGATTTCCTACTGGCGAACTGCATCCCAAATAGAGGTGGATTTTATTCTCGGGGATCACGAGATCGCTCTTGAGATTAAAGGAACAGCATCTGCACAACCCCATCATTTCCGAGGGCTTACTGCTTTTGGTGATGAATACAAAACCCGCCGTCGAATTCTGGTAACCTGTGATCCTAAACCGCGACTCTTTGAAAGCAAGATTGAAATCCTTCCCTGGAAAGTATTTCTGGAAGATCTTTGGGCTGAAAAGATCATCCGCTGAGACCTGGCACCGTTCAGCATAATCCCACAGGCATCCATCGTCCCCTCGACCGCCGCATCTCCGCAGCCTCAGTGGCTCTGCGGTGAAATAGTCCTGTTTCCTTCCACAAACCCTTCCGAAAGAAGGTTCCCTGAATCGTCGAACTCCACGTAATACACGAAGGGCAGGCGGATGCTCGGGACGAGAAATCTCGCATCCATAAATTCGACCCGATGTTTTCCGTCTGTCGAATTCACGGATCTGACAACCGGAAAGCGGGCAAACCAGTAATAAAACTTCACCCCATCCGTGCCCAAGGCCTTTTCCACCCATGGAGAGGGTTGTAGCTTTTTCCATGACTGGTAGCGAACCTTTCCATGTGGATCATAAAGATGATTGAGCCTGCGGAGAATCGCGGAAAAGCCGGACACGAGTTCGTTTCCACGATCGCCGGATAAGGGTGGCTCTCTCCTTAGAAAATCGACAAACCCCTGATAAACCCTGTCCCCTGTCTCAACGTAGTTTGCCCACCGAAATGGAGAAAGAGGTTGAGGCAAGGAGGCTACTTCCACAATCTTCTCGTTCAAACTCCTCGCAAAAGTCTTCGTCTCCTCGATGGCCCGATGATGCTGGGTCCAGCAGAGAAGCACATAAATCAGAAGGCCTGCCAGTGATCCGCGGCAAATCCATTGAGCTTTTTTTCTCCGGAGAAGGCTGACCAACCACGGGACCACGAGGATTCCGGAAAAGATCAGGTCGATGATGAAAAGGAGGTCCCAGGAATATCGATTCCCAAAAAAGGGAGAAAAGATCATCGTTCCGTAGGATGTAAAAAGATCGAAGAGGACATGGCTCAGGAGGGCTGCAAGACAGATCTTATAGAAGCTCCAGAGATAGGGACGTCTCGATATCCTTGTAAAAACCCAGCCGAAGAAAAGAGCATAAAAAGGAATTAACAAGAGGGAATGAGTGAATTCGCGGTGGTACTGAAGATAGAAGTGACGGTTAAGAAGGCCGAGAGCAAAATCGGAATCGGGGAAGGCTCCCATCGCGAGCCCGGCAATCGTTCCCCAGTGTCCAATCTTCTCATCATTGATTGCTTTAGCAATGACCGCGCCAGCGATTGTGTGAGTGAAGGTATCCACGAATTCATGATAACCCAAAACCTCAAATTTTCACCACAGGGACACCCAAATCACGGGCACGCCCCCCTGAACTCAGAAGAACCGGATTCTTGCTTTCACAGGAATGACAAGCCTGCACGACACCGGAGCGTACGCCTTCGTTGTGGGACAGGCGTCTCACCTACACTATGCCCGGTCGGCGGGGACGCCGACCCTACGACTATCGGATTTCAGTTTTGTTTCGGATTTCATATCCTACAGGTACCTCTTGAACCATTTCACACTGAGATCGATGGCGCGCTCACGGTGCCTTTCGTTCGTCAGGCGGTGGTCAGCTCCCTCGATCACATGGATCTCTTTTGGCGCTCCCAGGCTATGGAAGATCTCCCAGGCCTGATCGACCGGGACGATCTCGTCCTTTTCTCCATGAATGACCAGGCAGTCTGACACCTTGGGCAATAGGGGCAGGAGCCGATGTTTCGGAAGATCTTTGAAGAATTCGTCTCCAAGCGTTGGGATACCTTCCTGGCCTTGTTTCGACCCGATATCATCCAGATGAAAGGGTGTCGCCCAGGCAACAATCGCTTTCACTTTCTTGTCCGCCGATGCCAGGATGAGCGAGACATAGCCTCCAAGGCTTGATCCCAATAATCCGATTCGCCTCCCCAACCCCGGATAAGAGCGTACGAAATTGATAGCCGCACCGAGATCAGCAACTCGACCGCTGACAGTGCTCTCTTCGATCCTTCCTTCGCTCTCTCCGCATCCTCTGAAATCGAATCGAAGAAGCGCTACTCCCTCACGTGCCATTCGATCTCCAAGGGCCACGTACTTCTCGCTATCCTTGCTGGCGAGGAGTCCATGGGAAGCAACAACACAGGGAGGGTTTTTTGCGTCCGGAATGTGAAGTACCCCCGAAACCTTTTGTCCCTGGCTCTCAAAGGAAACTTTTTCGCTCTTCATATCACACCCCGTCTGAACTTCCTCTTGGGCAGACACGCAGGTCTGCCCCTACACAGAACCGCACACGAATTTCGCAGATATAGGGTTGGGCACCGCCCAGCATTGATTCAGTCCTGTCTGTCGTCTGGTCGGCAACGCCACCCTTCTTTCCTTTCCTCTGACTCCTGCCTACTGCCTTCTGCCTACTGCCCACTATCTTCCATTCCGGCTTCTTCCATTGCTTTAAGATATTCTTCTCTCAGCTTCTCTTTCGGAATTCCGTGGTCGATGAAATCCCAGGGGAAGATCTCGTTTAAATCTCGCTTTCGATAAACATAAAAATCCGGATTGATGCTTGATTCCCGAAAGGTTTTGCCCCAATCGCCCTGATTGCGATGGACGGCCAGCAGCATCCGCCCCACCCTTCGATCTCCTCTTGAGAGCAATGCTTGAACATAGGCCCACTTGGGAAGGTCATGGATCATTTCCATCCCCTTCTCCCCTTTGAGGCCTCTCTGGATCACCTTCAGTCTCCTCTTCAGTTCGCCCACCTCTTCCATGGGAGCCCACTGAAACGGCGTAGCGGGTTTTGGAATAAGGGGATTCACGCTCAGGACCAGTCTCCATTTCTCTTTCTGTCCCTCGCGGCGAGAGAGGATCTGATGACGGATCTTCTTAGCAAGATGCAGGATCGCCTTCACATCCTCGTCCGTTTCAGAGGGAAGACCAATCAAGAAATAGCATTTGATCTGAAAGATCCCATTTTCTACGAGGGCACCGACGGCCTCGAAGATCTGCTCCTCCCGGTAGCCCTTCTTCAGCATCCTCCGGAGCCTCTCTGACCCCGCTTCGGGTGCAATGGCAATGGTCCGATCTTTTCCTTCCCTCAGGCACCGGATGAGTTCCGGGCTGATGTTATCAAGCCTCAAGGAACCGAGTGAGATGCCTCCCTGCCCTTCAAGAATGCTCTGGCACAAGGGAAGGAGGTCGCGATAATCGGAGACGGCTGTGCCCGCCAGGCCGATCCGACTCTCCCTCGCGAGCGATTCCTTAGCGGAGGTCTCGAGAAGGGACAAACTCCTATTGCGGAAGGGATGATAGACGAAGCAGGCCGCACAGAAGCGGCATCCTCTCGGACACCCCCGGTTCACCTCGACCAGGGCCATTTCCTTCAACTCCGTATCGGGAGTAAAAAGGGTGGAACGAGTCGGAAATCGATCAAGATCCTTTACCCATCTCCGCTTTACCAGCCGGGGAAACCCCGGTTCAGGCTCCATGGATTCGATCCTTCCATCCTCGGCATAGACGACATGATATAACTGAGGCACATAGATTCCCTCGATCCCAGCCAGTCTTCTCAGGAGATCTGCCTTATCCTCTCTCCCTTTCTTTGCGAGGACATCCCGATAGGCCTCCCAGAGCTCTTTGATCACCTCCTCTCCTTCACCGAGGACAAAGAGATCGAAGAAAGAACTCAAGGGTTCCGGATTGATGAAAACCGCCACACCCCCTCCAATCACCAGGGGATGTTCTCTTTCTCGATGGCAGCTCTCCAACGGAAGGTGGGCCAGGTCGAGGAGGGTCAGGATATTGGGGAAATCATTCTCAAAAGAGACGGAAAAGGCGACGATATCGAAGCTCGCCAGAGGCTTCTGGGATTCCAGGGAGAAAAGAGGCGTCTTGGTATTCCGGTATTCTTGAAGGTCTTCCGGGTCCGGAAGAAAGGCCCTTTCACAAACAAGATCGTCTTCCGAGTTGATGCACTGATAGAGGGTCTGAAACCCCAGATTGGACATCCCGACATGATACCGATTGGGATAGACCAGACATACGGTGATCTTTCCGCCCCATGGCTTGTGGACAGTTCCCCGCTCTCTTTCGAGAGCCTGCTTCGCTTTTAGAACAAGCTTCCAGGAAATCATTTGTGTCAGTGGTCCGTCGTTTGTTGTGTGTCGTACCCACATCATAACAAGAAAAAGCTACGAACAACAATGCATATCACGACCGGCAACTGACCACTGACGACTGCCGCTATTCTCAATCAGTCGGGCTGTTTTCTCAGAAACGTGGGAATATCAAAACGGTCTTCATCCTCCAGGGAGAAATCGGGCGACTCATCGAGCTTCACCTCATCGAATCGCTCGGTGGCCTTCACCCGCCTCATAAACGTGGGGACTTCTCTGCTACGTTCTTTCGTACTGAAGGAGAAAGAAGGAATCTCTCTCGCGCTATCCCTGGTGGCCATGGAGAGGGGAGCAACCTTTCTCTGTTTCAAATTGACCTTCTCCTCCGCCTTGACGCCAAAACCTGTGGCAATCACCGTCACCCTGACCTCTTCCTTCATCGCTTGATCGATCACCATTCCCCAGATGATGTTGGCGTCTTCGTGAGCCTCCTTCTGGACCAGTGTGGTTGCCTCGTTGATCTCACTGAGGGTCATGCTCGGGTCTCCGGTGATATTGATGAGAAGTCCCCGTGCTCCTTCGATGGAGATATCTTCGAGCAGTGGACTGGAGATCGCCTTCTGGGCTGCCTCCACCGCGCGATTCTCACCGGAGGAGATCCCGGTCCCCATCAGGGCCAGGCCGGTTTCGGACATGATCGTCCGGACGTCGGCGAAGTCAAGGTTGATGATCCCATGGCCCACGATGATGTCGGAGATGCCTTTGGCCGCATGGTAGAGGATTTCGTCCGCCCTCTTAAAGGATTCGAGGAGGGTCATGCTCTTTCCGCTGATGCTGACGAGTCTCTGATTGGGAATGGTGATCAGGGCATCGGCCGTCATCCGCAAATTGGCCAATCCTTCCTCTGCCTGCTTCATCCTCCTCTTCCCCTCGAACTGGAAGGGTTTGGTCACGATGGCGACGGTCAGCGCTCCGAGCTCCCGCGCCACCTCAGCGATGACCGGCGCGCCTCCTGTGCCTGTCCCGCCTCCCAGACCCGCCGTGATGAAAACCATGTCCGAACCTTTCAGGGCCTCTCGGATCATCTCGACGTCTTCCAGAGCCGCTTTCCTTCCGATCTCCGGATTGGCTCCGGCTCCCAGTCCCTTCGTCAGCGTGGCACCCAGTTGCAGCTTCATTGGAGCCTGATTGGCTGCCAGGGCCTGGGCATCGGTATTGGCAGCGATAAAATCGACTCCAGAGAGATCATAGGAAATCATGGTGTTGATCGCATTATTTCCCCCTCCCCCAATACCGATAATTTTGACCTTCGCGCCCATGTTCTTGTTTTCATCGAACTCGATCATCTCTCCCTCCTCTTGTCAAGAACTGGAATGTTGGATTACTGAAGTACCGGAATAACGGAATAATGGAATAATGGAATGATGGAATAATGGGAAACCCAGTATTCCAATGTTCCAACATTCCATTATTCCCTGGTCTAAAAGAACTCTCCGATCCATTCCTTCATGCGGTGCATCACCTTGCTGAAGACATTTCCCTCCCCCACTGGAAATCGGCTCTGTCTTTTGTTCTTGCTCCCGTAGAGCACCAGACCGACTCCCGTTGCATAGATGGGGCTGTTGACCAGATCGACCAGACCGCCGATCCCCATGGGTGTCCCTCTTCGAACAGGCAGATTGAAGATCTGTTCGGCCAGGTCAGGCATGCCGTCGAGAATGGCACTTCCTCCCGTCAGGACCACACCCGAGGCAATCAGCTTTGCATATCCTGCCCTCACCACTTCGTCGTATACGAAGGTCAGGATCTCCTCGACCCTCGGTTCAATGATCTCTGCGAGGGTCTGCCTCGAAAGGACGCGCGGCTTTCGCCCCCCGACACTGGGAACTTCGATCGTCTCATCTTTTCGTACCATGGAGACCAGGGAGCATCCGTAACGGAGTTTGATTTTCTCCGCCTCCTCCACCGGGGTTCGAAGCCCCATCGCGATGTCGTTGGTGATGTGACTCCCGGCAACGGCAAAAGCGGCCGTATGTTTAATGGCACCGTTCGAAAAGATGACAAGATCTGTCGTCCCTCCACCGATGTCAATGATGGCCACTCCCAGATCCTTTTCCTCGGAAGTGAGGACCGCCTCGCTCGATCCCAGTTGCTCCAGAACGATATCATCCACATCGAGCCCGGCCCGATTGGCGCATTTGATGATATTTTGAGCCGAGGTAATCGCCCCGGTCACAATGTGAACCCTTCCCTCCAGTCTCACCCCTGACATTCCCACCGGGTCCTTGATGCCATCCTGCCCGTCCACAATAAACTCCTGAGGGATGATATGGATCACCTCTCGATCCATGGGAATGGCGACAGCGCTCGCAGCATCGATCACCCGCTTCACTTCGTTCGGACCGATCTCCCGATTCTTCACTGCGATCACTCCATGGCTGTTCAGTCCCTTGATATGTCCTCCCGCAATCCCTGCATGGACAGAAGTAATCTGGTACCCCGCCATCAACTCTGCCTCTTCGACAGCTTTTTTGATGGACTGAACGGTGCTTTCGATATTGACCACAACTCCCTTTCGCAGCCCCTTGGAAGGGGAGGTCCCGAGGCCAATGACGTTGACCTGGTTTTCCGCAATCTCGCCGACCACGGCACAGATCTTCGTCGTCCCAATGTCTAATCCAACCACAACCGGGTCTTTTTTTCCCACCCTGCCATCACCTCCTCCATGTCAAAAGCTCGAAATCCCAATCTCGAAATCCAAAACAATGACCAAGATTCAAATATCAAAATGGTCAAAACGTTTCTACCCATGTCCAATGTTTCGAGTTTTGGACATTTGATATTCGAATTTGTTTCGAATTTCGTGCTTCGATATTCGGATTTTCAACTCACTCGCACCTTCATGGCCAAAGACCCCTGTATCCGACAGTGAATGTGGGGGACGTTCAGCCTCTCTATGAGGGGTTCTTAACCACCATCCTTTTCAGATCGCTGCAGTCAATGGAGACGGGCATCATCCCTTTTTTGCGCAAATCTGACCAGATGACGGACAGTCTTCTCAATTTTTCACCAAAGCGGTCCCAACCCATTCTCACTTCAATGCCCTCGTTCTTTGTGAAACATTCGATTCCGAAGACCTTCTCCATGTGAATCTCAGAAACCTCCTCGAGGAGCGATCCCTTCTTCTGAGTCAGATTTCCCAGGAGCTCCAGGGCCTTCATGACGAGACGCTGCGATTGCTCAGGCTCCCGTTCCAAAGTCTGCCGGGTCAATCCCGTGAGGAACGGGTAGTTATATCCATCGCAATCTCCCACCGGAGCAAAAATCACTCCTTTGTTGTCAATATAGTAAGGGTCCTCCAGTTGGAGGATCGCAACCGGTTTTCTCTCCTCGACTTGAATGGAGATTTTGTTGGGAAAGACTTTCCTCACCGTCACCTCTTCGATCCACGGATGGGACTCCAGGCGCTTTGAGATCTCACCCAGTGCGATCGTAAACAGATTCGGCATCCCTTCAATTTGAGCGAGGCCGAGGAGGTACTCCTGGGGTATCTTTTGACATCCCTTGATCTCCACTTCCTTCACACAGAAATACGGGTCTTCGAGAAGATAATCATACACGCTGTGACCCGCAAAGAGGAGAAGAGAGAGAAGGAGCAGTTGCACGGCGATCCGAAAGGCCTTTTTGACCAGTCCCTGAAATTTTTCCCCTCCCCTTTCCCTTTCTCTCTTGTGAGGCAAAAGATTTTCCATACGATATCGCAACGCCCTTCTCGCCCCTTGCTAACGGGAGCGCTCCATTTTCCTTCCTCCCCTTCAAAAAAAGGGGAGCCGATCACAGCTTCAACGAGGCCCCCAGGAGAATCCGCTCCGCCAGATCCTCGAACGGAATGCCGGCAAATGCGGCAGCCTTCGGCACGAGGCTTGTCTCGGTCATGCCCGGCATCGTATTGACATCAACCACATAAGCGTTCCCATCCTCATCGGTCATCAAATCGACCCTCACACAACCGGAACAGCCAAAAGCCCGATAGGTCTTGAGCGAAACTTCCTGAGCCTCAAGATACTTTTCCCTTGGGATGCGAGCCGGGAGGATGTATTCTGTCTCTCCTTTGGTATATTTGGAATGATAATCATAGAACCCGCTCTTCGGAGCAATCTCAATGATCGGAAGGACGAGACCGTCGAGAATCGCAACGGTGATCTCCTTCCCCGTCACGAAAGCTTCCACCAGGATCTCCTCGTCATACTCTCCTGCCGTTTTCAGAGCAGGGATTAATTCTCTTTCCTCCCTCACGATAGAAATTCCGATGGTCGACCCTTCTCTCGCCGGTTTGACGACCAGTGGCAAGGAAAGGGAGACTTTCCTCAGATCCCCTCTCTCGATCTCTCTACGGTAGAACACTTCGAAGGGAGGGGTTGGGATCTTTTCGCATGCGAAGATCTTTTTCGCCATGATCTTGTGAATGGCCAGGGCACTTGCAAGGACTCCCGATCCCGTGTAGGGAATTCCCATCAACTCCAGCATCCCCTGAATCGTCCCGTCTTCGCCGAATCTTCCATGGAGAGCGATGAAGGCGCATTCGATCTTCTCTTTCGTGAGCGCCGATGCAATATCCCGGCCCGCATCGATGGGAAGGACATGGTACCCTTTCCCCGACAGCGCCTTCGTGATGGCCTTTCCCGTCCTGAGGGAGATCTCCCTTTCCTTCGAAAGTCCTCCCATCAGAACCCCGATCTTCTTCTCTTTAAAGGACTGCGTATTCACCACCCATCACCACCATTCTACAATGCACGTCCGTCTTCACTCGCCGATCACCTTCACCTCCCTTTCAAGGGAGATGCCCTTCACTTCATAGACCCGCCTCTCTACCCACTCCATAAGATGGATGATCTCTTCGGCCCTGGCCTTTCCGAGATTAATGATGAAGTTGGCGTGACGTTCCGAGACCATGGCCTGCCCCATCCTGAAGCCTTTCAGACCGGTCTCTTCAATCAACCTCCCGGCAGGACCCTCCGGAGGATTCTTGAAGATGGACCCCGCACTGGGGTAATCGAGAGGCTGGGTTCTCTTCCTCATCTCCGAATAAGATCTCACCTTCTCGAGAATCTCCTCCTTCCTGCCTTTCTTCAACCGGAACCGGCCTTTGCAGATGACCCACGAAGCTGGAAGGGCCAATTTCCGGTAAGAGAACCGGAGTTTCTCTTTCCGTCTTTCAATGACCTCTCCATCTTCTTTCATCAGGGTGGCAGAGAGGAGGGTATCTTTCATTTCAACACCCCATGCGCCTGCGTTCATCGCCAATCCGCCCCCCACCGTCCCGGGAATGCCGAACCAGGGCTCGATCCCCGTAAGCCCTCGCAAGATGGAAAACTGGACCAATCGCTGAAGGGAGGCCCCGGCTTCCGCCTCCACGACATCGCCCTCTATCCGGATCTTTTTCAGCCCCTGGGTCAGGCTGATCACCCAGCCGCGAATTCCCTTATCCTGCACAATCATATTGGTGCCTTTCCCCAATATGACGAAGGGAATTTTGTTCTTGGTCGCAACCCGGATCAACTTCCTCAGTTCATCCAGATTGTTGGGAAAGAAAAGGCTATCGGCAGGGCCACCCACCTTGATCGAAGTAAACTGCCTTAAAGGCGCTTCGAAAAGAACCCTTCCCGAAATGAGGCCCTCGGCCCTTTTTTTATAATCCCGCATCTTTCGATTTCAGATTGCAGATCTTAGATTGTAGATTTAAATCTGAAAGCTCTAATCTAAGATCTGAAATTTCTTCAGTTCAGTCGCTGGAACAGTTCCTCCGAGATCTGGGTAATATCTCCTGCTCCCAGGGTGATCACCAGGTCTCCAGGAAGCACGACCTTCAGGAGATGATCGACGATCTCTTTCTTGTTTGCGACGAAGGTCACATCCTTGTGCCCGAATTCCCGGATGCCCTCAACGAGTCCCCTCGCCTCCACGCCCTCGATCCGGTCCTCTCCAGCGGGATAGATCTCCGTAAGGATGAGGACATCGGCATCGTAAAAGGCGGTCAGAAAATCATGAAAGAGCGCCTTCGTCCGGGAGTAGCGATGGGGCTGGAAAACCGCAACAATCCTCCTTTTCCAACCCGTTCTGGCCGCTCTCAGGGTTGCTGCAATCTCCACGGGATGATGGCCATAGTCATCCACGATGAGGATTCCTTGCTTCTCCCCCTTGATCTGAAAACGCCTCTGAATCCCCCCAAAGTTGGCCAGTGTTTCCTGGACCACTTCAAAGGGGATCTCGAGCTCGAAGGCGGTAGCGACGGTGGCCAGGGCATTGTATACGTTGTGAAGACCCGGCATCCGGAGCTTCAGCCTTCCAATGTCTTTCCGCTCGTGAATGACATCAAACGTCGTTGAAAGCTCCTCGAAGGACATATCTTTCGCCTGAAAATCGGCCTGGGTCGTCAACCCATACGTCGTGAACCGTTTCTTCAGCCTGGGGATGAGGCTCTGGATGTTCGGATGATCGAGGCAGAGGACAGCCAGCCCGTAAAAAGGAATTTTGTTTAAGAAATTGAGAAAGGCCTCCTTGATCTCTTCGATTCCCGGATAATAGTCAAGATGCTCAGGGTCGATGTTGGTCACCACAGCGATCGTCGGCATCAGCTTGAGAAAGGAGCCGTCGCTTTCGTCCGCCTCCGCCACCAGGAACTCTCCCTGGCCGAGTTTGGCATTGCTTCCGATGCTGTTGAGCCTTCCTCCGATCACGACCGTGGGATCAAATCCGGCTGCCCCGAGGACCGTCGCGATGAGGGAGGTCGTCGTCGTTTTCCCGTGGGTCCCGGCGATGGCAATTCCCCTCTTCATCCGCATCAGCTCTGCGAGCATCTCCGCTCTCGGGATCACCGGAATGAGCCTTTCCTCAGCCACTTTCACCTCGGGGTTCTCTCTCCGAATCGCGGAGGAGACCACGACCACATCGGCCTCCTTCACGTTCTCCTTCCGGTGACCGTAAGAGATTTCGCATCCCAGGGACGCAAGCCTTCGGGTCACCTCCGATTCTTTGAGATCGGAGCCGCTGATCTGGTAGCCCTGATTGAGCAAGACCTCGGCAATCCCGCTCATCCCGATGCCACCAATTCCCACAAAATGGACCCGCTGGATTTTTCCCTTACGGTACATAAGCAACCATGTTTGAGGCCGGAGGTTCGAGGTTTGAGGAAAAACCTTCTCGCCTCCAACCTTCCCCCTTTAACGGTTCTCCCTTATCAGTTTGTAACAATGGTCCACAATCTGCTCTGCGGCTTGAGGACGGCCGATCTTTCGAATCGCCTCTTCCATTGCTTCACGCTCCTCCGGATGGTGGATGAGGTGAAGGATCATCTTCGACAGCGTCTCTCCGCTTAACTCCTCATCCAGAATCATTCTCGCAGCGCCCTGGTCTACCAGTCTCTTGGCGTTGATATATTGATGATTGTGGGCCGCATAAGGATACGGGATGAGGATGGCTGGCTTTCCACAAACCGCCAGCTCCGCAACGGTGCTTGCCCCTGCCCGGCAAATCACCAGATCGGCCATCTGATAGCAGGCGACCATTTCTTCGAAGAACGGCCCCACGAGTGCCTGAAAGCCCCTCTCCCGATAGGCCTCGGAGACAAGATCGAAATCCGTTCTTCCGGTCTGATGGATAAATTTCACCGAAGAGTTTATCGCATGAAGGAGGGAAAGGGCTTCCACGATCGCCTCGTTGATCCGGTGTGCCCCTGCGCTTCCTCCAAAGATAAGGACCGTGAACCGCCCCTCCTCCTTCTTCACCGCCCATTCCCTGCCAGGATGGAGGCAGGCCAGAAATTCTCTCCTGATCGGGTTCCCGGTGACGATCGTCTTCCCCTCCGGAAAGTATCCTTTTGCCTCCTCGAAGGAAACAAAGATTCTGTGACTGAGCCTCTTTAGAAATCGATTGGTCATTCCCGGTATCATGTTCTGTTCGTGGATCGCTCTCTTCACTCCGAGAAGAAAGGCGGCAACCAGTGTCGGCCCGGAGGCATACCCTCCCACCCCGACAACAATCTGAGGGCGAAACTCCTTCAACGCTGACAATGCCTCTGAAATGGCGGCGGGAAGGCTCCAGAGCGCCTTGATCTTAGACAGGGGGGACTTCCCCTTCAGGGGCATAGCCCGGATCGTTCTCAGAGGAAATCTTCCGTCGGACAAGACTCTCGCCTCGATGCCTTTCTCCGTTCCGATGAACAAAACCTCGTTTCCCTTCTCCCTTTGGACGAATGCCTCAGCAATCGCCATACCAGGGAAGAGATGACCTCCCGTACCGCCTCCGGCAATGACACCTTTCATTCAACCCCCCATTGCAAAATGAAAATTGCAAATTGCAAATTGTAAAATGCAAAATAACACCCTCCAAAGCGCTGGGAGAGATCTCCTCCATCCGCTTCCATCTTTCAATTTGCATTTTGAACTTTGCATTTTGCAGTTTGCATTGGTTCTTTCGCTACTTCCTTTCCGCAACGTTCGAGAGGTGGAGGAGCATTCCCACCCCAACAAGGTTAACGATCAAAGATGTTCCCCCGTAGCTGATAAAGGGAAGGGTCAGGCCCTTCGTTGGAAGAAGCCCCAGGACCACTCCCATGTTGATTACTGCTTGAAGAGAGATCATCAGCGTCACTCCCAGTGCCAGGTAGGTCCCGAACCGATCTTCGAGGGAAAGGGCAATCTGAATGCCTCTGAGGGTCAAAATGAAAAAGAGGAGCACGACGACCACGGTTCCAACCAATCCCAGTTCCTCTCCGATGACCGAAAAGATGAAGTCCGTATGCGGAGCGGGAAGGAAGAAGAGCTTCTGCCTCCCCTCTCCCAGCCCCAGCCCGAAGAGGCCTCCCGAACCGAAGGAAATAAAGGATTGAACGATTTGAAAACTGGTGCCGGTAGGATCATCCCAGGGTCGGATGAAGGCAAGGAGTCTCCTGTAGCGATAAGCCACATTCGTCAGGAAATAGTAAGCCACGGGAATGGCAAGGAGAACTGCACTGGCAATATAGATCACTCTCGCACCGCTGATGAAGAGAAGGAAGAAGACCATGGCCGTCAAGAAGATGGCCGCTCCGAAATCGGGTTCTTTCAGGATCAACGCGATGACCAGCCCGGAGAGAAGAACCGTCGGCAGGAAGCCGAAGGAGAAACTGCGGATCTTCTCTTCTTTCTTCGTCAGGAAGTAGGACAGAAAGATGATGAGCCCGAGCTTGGAGAGTTCAGAGGGCTGAAAGGAGAAGGAGGAGATCTTCAGCCACCGCATCGACCCGCCGGCACGGCGACCGATGCCCGGGATCAATACAGCGATCAGGAGCAGGACGGAGAAGATCAGGATCGGATAGGCAACCCGTTTCAGGACCGGGTACGGAAAGAACATCATCGCGATCATGAGGAGGAAACCAATCCCCGCATAGAGGGCTTGCCGCTTCAGGAAATAGTAAGGATCCTGAAACCGGTCTCCTGCAAGGATGGCACTCGTGCTATAGACCATGACGATACCAATCCCCACCAGGGCCAGGGTCACCAACAACAGGATGTAGTCGAATCTTCGTTTACCCTTCATCACCCTCAATTTCAGATCGCAGATTTCAAATTTCAGATTGAAAAATCTAAGACCTTAAATCCCCAATCTGCGATCTCCCATCCTCCATCTTTCATCTTCCATCGTTTATCTTTTATTTCCATTCCGCAATCCGCGATCCGCATTCCTCAATGGGAGCCTTCTCACTGCCTCTTTAAACGCTCTTCCCCGTTCCTTATAATCCTTGAACATGTCAAAACTGGAGCAGGCCGGTGAGAGAAGAACCACCTCGCCTTTGCGGCCAGACTGAAACGCAAGGAGAACGGCTTCATCGAGGGTCTCGGCCTTCACCGTATCGGTCAACCCACCGAGTTCTCGGGCCATTCTCTCTTTTGCCTCTCCCATGAGAATCAGCCTCTTCACCCTGCCCTGAATCAATCCTCTAAGAGGACTGAGGTCCCCGTTTTTATCCTTTCCTCCAGCAATCAGGATGACCGGCCCTCGGAAGCTTTCGAGGGATTTTACCACAGATCCCACGTTGGTCCCCTTGGAGTCATTGTAGAAACGGATGCCCCCTAACTCCCGGACGAATTCGAGACGATGTTCAAGACCTTCAAAGCGATCGAGAACCTTCTGAATTGCGCCGGGAGAGGCTCCAAAAAGCCTCGCAGCAGTCACAGAAGCCATCATGTTTTCCACATTATGGACCCCTTTTAAAGGTGCCTTCGACAGGGCATACTCCTCTTCTCCTCCATCGAGTCTCACCCGAATGACCTCTCCGTCCGAGAAGGCGCCCTCGCTGACACCTTCCTTCAGACTGAAGAAAAATTTTCTCGCTCTCACTTCTTCTGACAATTTCAGAACCAAGGGATCATCCCTGTTCAGGACGGCCCGATCCTCTCGAGTCTGGTTGATAAAGATCCGGGCTTTTGCCTCGATATAGTCTTCGTACCGGGCGTAGCGGTCGAGATGGTCTTCTGTCACATTCAGGAGAAGAGAAAGACGCGGCCGAAAGGCCTCGATGGCCTCCAATTGAAAACTCGAGACCTCCGCCACCAGGACATCCCATTTCGATTCTCCATCCGCAAAGAGGATGAGAGGCTCTCCAACATTGCCTCCGACCCCTACCCTTTTTCCCTCCTCTTTGAGCATCTCGCCGATGAGATGGGTCGTTGTCGTCTTTCCATTGGTCCCGGTCACCCCAATGATGGGGGCGGAGATGAAATGATAAGCCAACTCGATCTCGCTGATCACCCGGACCCCTTTCTTTAAGGCCTCCTGAATTGGTTCGAGGGCGAGATCCACACCGGGACTCACCACAATGAGGTCCTGTTTAAGAAGCGTCTCATCCCGGTGATCTCCCCATTCGACGGAAACACCCAGCTCTTCCATCTCCCGGGCTGTTGCCTCCATTTCCTCATGGGCTCTCAACTCCGAAGCACTGACAATGGCTCCCCTCCCCTTTAGAAACTTCGCCGTCGCAATCCCTGTCCGGGCAAGGCCAATAACCAGCGCTTTTTTACCATGAAGTTCCATAGGAGCTCAATTCAAAATGCAAAGTGCAAAATGGGTTTGGGGTCTCAATTTTGAATTTTGCATTTTGCAGTTTATATTTTGCATTGTCGAAGTTTCACCTCAGCTTCAGGGCGCTGATGGCGATCAGCCCGAGAATGATGGCGATGATCCAGAATCGGACGATGATCTTCGGCTCCGCCCAACCCTTCAGTTCAAAATGGTGATGAATGGGAGCCATCCGAAAGACCCGCTTTTTTCTAAGCTTGAAGGAGATCACCTGGATGATCACGGAAAGGGCCTCGATCACAAAGATCCCGCCTACGATCACCAGGAGAAATTCCTCCTTCGTGATCACCGAGATGGTCCCCAGGCTCGCTCCGAGGGCGAGGGAGCCCACATCGCCCATGAAGACCTGGGCCGGATAGGTATTGAACCAGAGAAACCCGAGCCCTGATCCCACAAGGGCCCCGCACAGGATCGTCAGCTCTCCGCTCCCTTTGACAAAAGGGATTTGAAGATAATTGGCGAACCGGTAATTCCCTGCCAGATAGCAGAAGAGCATAAAAGTCGCGCTGGCAATGAGCGCGGGACCAATCGCTAACCCATCCAACCCGTCCGTGAGATTGACGGCATTGGCTGAGCCGACGATGACCAGCATTCCGAAAAGGACGTAGCCCGCCTCTCCCAGATCCGGCACCACGTTCTTAAAAAAAGGAAAGATCAGTCTCGAATCGTGATCGAAGGTGTAGAAAAGGACAAGGCTCGTCACGAGACCGATGGCGACCTGGATGGGAAACTTGTATCGGGCTCTGATGCCGATGCCGTCCTTATACCGAATCTTGATATAGTCATCCAGGAAACCGAGAAGCCCAAAACCGACCGTCGCCAGAAGAACGACCCAGATGTAGCGATTTGTGAGATCGGACCATAAGAGGGTCGGCACAATGATGCCGGCAAGGATGAGGCTTCCTCCCATCGTCGGGGTCCCGTTTTTTGCCATATGCCGGGAGGGAACATCCTCTCGCACAACCTGTTGAATCTGAAACGATCTCAACTTCTTGATGAGCCAGGGCCCGATGATGAAGCTGATGAGGAGTGCCGTCAGGATCGCATAGATCGTCCTGAAGGTGATGTAGCGAAAGACGTTGAAGAAGGAAAAAACGGTGTGAAGGGGATAGAGGAGATGATAGAGCATTCTCTAAGCCTCCGCCTCTCTCAGACCATTCACGATCTTCTCCATTTCCATTCCTCGAGAGCCTTTCACCAGTATCCAGTCTCCTTTACGAAGGATCTGCCTAAGAATTGAAATAACCTCCCGGTGGCTCTTCACCACCCTCACATTCTCCGGTCTCAATCCATGCCGAATCGCCGATTCGGCCACAAGGCCGGCCTCCTTCCCGAGAGTAAGAAGGAGATCGATCGAAAGCTCCCCGGCTTTCCTGCCCACCTCCTGATGAGCCTCTTCTGTATAAACTCCCAGCTCAAGCATATCGCCCAGAACCGCGATGGCCCTCCCCCCTCCTCTTACCTCCGTCAGCGCCTCCAAAGCCAGCTCCACCGATCTCGGATTGGCGTTATAGGCATCATTGATCAGGGTCTTTCCACCCTGAAGAGGGCAAACCTCCATCCTCATCGGAAAGGGCTGAAAGTGTTCCAAGGCCTCTTGGGCCGTTTTCACCTCAATCCCGAAAAGGCTGGCCACGGCGACGGCGGAAAGGGCATTGGGAATGAAATGCTTCCCGAGCAAAGGAAGATGGATCTCCAGTTCCTGCCCGCCAAAGACGAGTGTAAACGAGGTCCCTTCCGTTCCCCTGAGGCGGATTTCCTTCGCCATCACGTCTGCAGGGCTCGAGATACCAAACGTGATCTTCTGTCCGGAAAAATCCTTCGCCAGATCGACGACGCGGGGATCATCCTGATTCACGAGAATCGCTCCGTCCTTTTTCATGGAGCGGAAGAGAGCGCCCTTTTCCTCCTTCAACTTTTCGAGGCTCCCCAGGCCTTCGAGATGGACCCGCTCGATATTGGTGATCAAACCCACGTCAGGCTCTGAGATCTCAGTGAGCCTCTGGATTTCGCCCGGCACATTCATCCCCATTTCAAGGACGATGACCCTTTCTCGTTCGGTCAGGCTGAGAAGGGTCAGGGGAAGGCCGATGAGATTATTGAAATTGCCCTTTGTCTTGAGAACGGGAAAGGTGGTCTCGAGACAGGCTGCAATCATCTCTTTCGTGGTCGTCTTCCCGTTGCTGCCCGTCAAGGCAACCAGGGGGGTGCCGAACCTCCGCCTTCTCTCACGGGCGAGGTCTCCCAAGGCGCGGAGCGTGTCTTTGACGGTGATCACCGCTTTCGACCGGTAGCCATTCCATCCGAGGCCACCGCTTTGTTCCTCGGCGATCACGACACCGTTTGCCTTCTTCTCAAGGGCCTCTCGCGCAAACCGGTGACCATCGTAATGAGCCCCCTGGAGGGCAATGAAGAGCTCTCCCTCTCCCACGGTTCTCGAATCCGTCGAGACGCCATTGAAGAAGACCTCCCGCTCACCCTGCAGAAGCGTTCCTCCAGTTGCCCTCAAGACCTCTCCAACGGAAAGGATCACAGTCCCTCCAACGCCTTTCGGACTTCGATACGATCATCGAATGGGAACTTCTCCTTGCCGATGATCTGATAATCTTCGTGGCCCTTCCCCGCGATGAGAACAATATCCGACGGCTGGGCTAAGCGAACAGCCATCCGAATCGCTTCTCGCCGATCCGGGATTTTCAGATAGCCCTTTTCCGTTCTCCAGGACTTCATCCCATTCCGGGACCATTCGTTGAGACAAAGGTTTCTCAATCCCACTTCCACCTCCTTTATAATGGCGAGGGGATCCTCCGTTCTCGGATTGTCCGACGTAAGAATAGAAAGGTCACTGTATCTCCCTGCCGCTTCTCCCATCAGAGGCCGCTTGGTGCGATCCCGATCCCCCCCGCATCCAAAGACGGTGATGATCTTTCGTTCTCCCTCCCTTTCGCCTGAAGACCCGTCCTCTCCGCTGCCCCCTGAGAGAATGGACCTCATACCAAGAAGAATCCGTTCCAGAGCATCCTGTGTGTGAGCATAGTCGACGATGACTTGAATCCCTCTGGGGTTCTCAATCTTTTCGAATCGTCCGGAGACGCCCGGAAGCGCTTCAATCCCCTTTTTCAGTGTCGCGAGAGGAAGATCGGTCCCCAGCCCCGTCGCGACAGCAGCAAGGATGTTATACAGGTTATATCTTCCGATCAGTCTCGACTCGATGGAGAACTCCCCCTTTGGCGTTTTGATCCGGCACGAAAGGCCCTCGAACGTGGAGCGGATCTGGTCCGCTGAAATGGGTGAGGAGGAACGGAGGCCGTAGCGGAGGGTTGGAACGTCAATCCCTTGAACCATCGCCTCTCCCTTCGGATCGTCGTCGTTTGTCACGGCGAACTTGTGCGCCTTCTGGCTCTTCATTAATACGTCCGAGAAAAGCTTCCTCTTCCCCGCAAAATAGTGTTCCAGGGTCTGATGATAGTCGAGATGATCCGAGGTAAAATTCGTAAAGACCGCTCCATCGAAGTGACATGCGAACACCCGGTCGAGATCGAGACCATGGGAGGAGACTTCCATGATGACATGGGTCACCCCCTCCGCAACCATCTCCTTCAAGATTCGTTGAAGGTCCAGGGATTCGGGAGTGGTGTTGGGGGACGGAATCTCCTTCTGACCATAGCGGTAATTGATCGTTCCGATGACGCCCACCTGAAACCCAGCCATCCTTAAGATCGACTCCAGAAGGTAGGTGGTCGTCGTCTTCCCGTTCGTCCCGGTGATGCCGATGAGGGTGACCTGAGAAGACGGGTTCCCATAATAGGTGGCGGAAATCTTCGCGAGGGCCTTCCTGCTGTTGGAAACCCGAATCGTCGTCACACCCGTCTCCCTTTCCCTCTCCAGAATGACCGCCGATGCCCCTCGTTGGATGGCATCATCAATAAACTGGTGTCCGTCAACGGCCAATCCACGAATGGCAGAAAAGAGGAACCCCTCGCGCACCTGCTTGGAGTGGTAAGCGATGCCTCTGATCTCTTCCTCCATGTCACCGGTGATCGATCCGATCTCAACCCCTTCAAGTAACTTCGCGAGTCTCATCTTCCCACACAATTACTTTGGCAAATCCTGAACCATGTTTCTTTACGAGGGAGATTGAAATTTCAGAAAACAGAAATCTCCCCTCTCAACGACCGCTCCTGCTCGTGGAGTTTGTTCCACGACTCTCCCATTTCCTGAAACTTTGATGATCAGTCCCTTCCCTTCAATACGTGATAATGCGTTTCGCATCGATAATCCATTGAGGTCTGGCATGAGTGCCTTCCCCGCCCCATTGCCTACACTTCCCACCCTTATCATTCTATTCATGGAGAGGTCGGTTGCCTCGTCTTCCGGTTTGTCGGAGCCGGAATCCGGCTCTCTTCTCAGAACCATCGTCCCTTTTGGAAGGGCATTCAGGTAAGGAAGAACCTTTTCGCAGATGGCCTTAAAGGCGGGAGCTGCCACGGTCCCTCCGTAGATGGCTCCCCGGGGTTCATCAATAACGATAAGAAGAGCAATCCGCGGTTCATCTGCTGGCGCGAATCCCATAAATCCACTGGTATAGCGGTCCTCCGAATATCCTCGAAGAAGGGTATCGACCTTCTGAGCTGTTCCTGTTTTCCCAGCCACCTCGTATCCTGCTGGCACCGCCTCCTGCCCTGTACCGCCTTTCTCTGTCGTCGCCTTCAGGAGAACAACCAGCTTCTTGGCTGTGTTTTCCGAAACCACCCTTCTCACCACCTCGGGTTGAAAGGACCGGACAACTGCACCCTTTTCATCCGTGACCTTCTCCACAATAAAGGGCTTCATCAGAGATCCACCATTGGCAATTGCGGACAGGGCGGTGATGAGCTGTATTCCTGTAACTGAAATACCCTGGCCAAAAGAGATGGTGCTGAGGGCAACCGGTGACCAGTATCGCGGGTGGTGCACAATTCCTTTCGCCTCCCCTGGAAGGCCCACCCTCGTTTTTTCTCCGAACCCGAAAGAACAGATATAGCGATAGAATAAGTCCCTCCCCACCTTCTCGCCCACCTTGGAAGCACCGATGTTGCTTGAAACTTTGATGATCTGCTGGAAGGTGAGCCACCCGTGCTTGGAATGATGGTCATGAATGGTCCGGTCATAGACCTTGTAAGACCCGTTTTCACAGTAGAAAGAATCGGTGGGACGAACCACGTTCTCTTCCAGAGCCGCAGCGGCCAGGAAGGCCTTGAACATGGAACCCGGCTCGAAGACGTCGGAGATCGCGCGGTTTCGCCAGGACTTGGCCTTCGATTGAAGAAACTGGTTTGGATTGAACGAAGGACTGGATGCGAGAGCCAGGACCTTTCCTGTTGTGGGCTCCATGGCGATCACGAATCCTCCCTTTGCTCCCCATTTCTCAACAGCTCGGCTGAGTTCAGCTTCGGCCACGTGTTGAACATGCTTATCCAACGTGAGAACGATGTTCCGGTAGGAATCGTCATCGTCTGCCTGGATTTCTCCTGTCATGATTTCTCTGCCCCGGGCATCCTTCGCCGTTGTCCACACCAGGTTTTTCCCGTTGAGCAGGACGTCATACTGCGACTCCACGCCTTCCAGGCCTTTCGCATCAAGGCCTACAAAACCGACGACATGTGCGGCCAGTTGGGCATTGGGATAGAACCGTTGGTTCTCTCTGGCAAAATGAATCCCGGAGAGGCGAAGGGCTTTGATCTCACCTGCCTCTTGAGAAGAAATCTTCCTTTGAATCCATTCGAAGGATTGCCGACCTTTCAGTTTCCCCCTCAACTCTTCCGCGTCCATCTGGAGGATTGGGGCGAGGACACTCACCGCTTTTTCGGGTTCAATCACTTTTTGGCAATCGGCATAAACGGAATCCACTTCGATACTGACCGCCAGTTCATTGCCTTTGCGGTCATAGATGATCCCTCTCTTCGGGACCATGGGAACCTGCCCGTGCTGCTGGTCGGCAGCCATCTTGTAGAGCTTCTCCTTTTTGAGCACCTGAAGTTGAAACATCCGGGCCACGATGACGAAAAAACAGAGAAAAAGGAGTAACCCAATGACAGAAGTTCTCAGCTTGAACCAGTTGACGGATCTCTTTTTCATCGGATGATAACCACCTGATCGGGGGTAGGCTTCATCATCTTCAACTCCTCCACCGCGATCTGTTCAATGCGTTCGTAGGACTTGAGCTGAGCAATCTCCACGCGCAATTTCTTGTTGGTTTCAATAAGGGCCCGTTCCTGTTTGACGGCATTCGAGATCTCGTATCCGAGCTGAATCACCTGAATCCTTGACCAGACGTAAAACAGAGACGCCCCAGTCAAGAAAAGCATCAGCAGGGTAAAGAAGAGGAGTCCCGATCTCGGGACCACTGCATTGGGCTTCCCTTTGGTCTCCGCCCAGAGGATTCGACCCTCACTTCGGCTCAGCGCTCTTGCCATTCCAGACCCCTACACCCTTTCGGCACATCTCAGTTTGGCGCTTCGGCACCGTGGGTTCTTGCTTCGCTCCTCCTCGGAGGGGGTGATAGGCTTCTTCGTCAGAATGCGCATCGCTCCTTCCTCAAGGAGACCTTTCGTCCCTTTTTTTGCAAGGTTCCGAAACGCTTCTTTCACGAGGCGATCTTCAAGAGAGTGGAAAGAGATCACGCACATCCTTCCCCCCTTTCCGAGAGACTTCCAACCGGTCTCCAGGATGGCCTTCAGGTTTTCCAGTTCCTCATTGACTTTGATGCGCAAGGCCTGAAAGGTCCTCGTAGCAGGATCAATCGATCTCGATTGAAACCGCCGCGGGATCGTCTGGTAGACAACTTTTCTCAACCCCTGTGTTGTCAGAATCGGACGGCGCTCTCTTTCATAAACGATGGATTGGGCAATCCGTTTCGCCCATCTTTCCTCCCCGTACTCAGAAAGAACCTTTTCGATCTCTTTGGCAGAGAATTGATTGACCAGATCGGCGGCAGTGGGTTCAATTCGGTTGTCCATCCTCATATCCAAAGGGCCTTCTTTTTGAAGGCTGAACCCTCTCTCTCCTTTCTCCAACTGAAGGGAAGAAAACCCCAGATCAAGCAGGATTCCGTCGACGGATTCAATCTTCGAATCCTTGAGAATCTCGGGTAGAGAGACGAAATTTTCTCGAAAGATCTTCACCCGCTTCCCAAATGGGGCGAGAACCTCCCGGGCTTCGGCGATGGCATCCTCGTCCCATTCTACGCCGATAAGGGTCCCGTCCGGTCCAGTCCGCTTGAGGATCTCCACGGCATGCCCGCCGCAGCCGAGAGTGGCATCCACAAAGGTTCGATGGGGCTCACATCTCAGACAGGTCACCACTTCTTCCACCATGACAGGGATATGTCTCAGCGCCATGCCCTCCCGTTCAGCTTGGCCATAATGAAAGGCGGTTGCTGCAAAATCCCAAATCCGAATATCGAAATCCGAAACAAATCCAAAATCCCAATCATCGAATTTCTCAAACGTACCTCGTTTACCTCTCAAATGTTGAATCTTGGTCATACCCATTTGTTTCAAATTTCGGATTTCGTCTTCCGACTCTAAAATGCCCGGCCGCCTGTCAAAAACCCTCTCCATCTTGCATCCCATCTGATCATTAGGCGTCCTATCGATTTCTTATATGCTTACCAGATTGGCCAGGGTGTCTCTGAGCTGGTCAAAATTAGTCTCCACTTTCCGGGCCTCTTCCAGCCATCGCTCTTTTGCAAAGATCTCGATTCGTTTCCCCTCACCGAGCAATACGACATCTTTCTGGAGGCTCGCATACTCCCTCAGGCTCGGAGGGATGAGAAGTCTTCCCTGTCTATCGATACCGCAATCCATTGCACTTGAATAAAAAAAGCGGTAAAATGCGCTTGTTTCTCTTCTGAGCAGGTTTAAGGCGCCGGCTTTTTCTTCGAGAAGAGCCCACTCGTCACTGGGGAAGGCAAGGAGGCCGCCGTCAAAATTGGTGATGACCAGCCGATTGTCGTATTTCTCGCTGAGGATCTCTCTGAATTTTGAAGGGATACTGATCCGTCCCTTGGAGTCTATGCTAAACTCGAATCTCCCCCGAAACAAAGCTCATCACCCCCCATAGTCTTAGGGACGCTATACCACCTTTTACCACAATTTCCCACCTACCGTCTACAAATATACCGAAAATTCGAATTTGTCAAGTAAAATTTTATACTTTCTTCAATTCAGACATAGCAAGGAGGGGTGGGGGGGTAGTTTGGTGCCCGGACTCGTTAGCCGAGAAGATGGGACTCCATTCAAGGAGGGAAGCGCCGGGGATGGATCATTCCGGTCCCTATGATCGA
>Ga0209777_10002351_pt1 | contig 25071 bp, 27 predicted proteins | sample FrelakmetHBP12HB_FD_187147 | JGI IMG/M metagenome (GOLD analysis project Ga0209777, IMG submission 187147) | Freshwater lake sediment microbial communities from the University of Notre Dame, USA, for methane emissions studies -HBP12 HB (SPAdes)... | ecosystem: Environmental > Aquatic >... | reverse complement strand
GCTGTGGATGCCTTCAGATATGACGCTGACGCTGCCCATGGCGAGGCCCACGGCTAGCTTTACGGCCACAAGCAGACTATTGGAGAGGATAGACAGACCAGCGGCGCTGGTCTTAGTGGAAAACATTATGCCTCAAAACTCCTGTCCCTTCACCCTAGGACGCAAGGTCTATAAGCGTATCAAAGCCGGCAATCCTTACCGATGCAGCATTTTGACAGGCAATGAGGCAATCATCACCAATCGCTCTTAACAGATGATATACACATCAAACGTTGTCGTCAAGCCAATTTCAATAGGCGGCCATTTGATGCCTTGCGGGGCACAGCACGCTGTGCCCCTACGTTTCTTGCTCACACATGCACTTCAGCTTTAAAATACCGCCTCTGGAAATAGAGGGCTACGTTCACCAGACTGATGAGCACTGGCACCTCCACCAGCGGCCCGATGACCGCGGCAAATGCCTGTCCGGAGCCGATGCCGAATACCGCCACGGCTACAGCGATGGCCAACTCGAAGTTGTTGCTGGCGGCGGTGAAGGCAATCGTGGTGGTTTTGGAATAATCGGCCCCTATTCTCTTGCCCATCCAGAACGATACCAGGAACATCACCACGAAGTAAATAAGCAGCGGCACGGCGATGCGCAATACATCCAGAGGCAGATGAACAATGTAGTCGCCCTTTAATGAGAACATCACCACAATGGTGAAGAGCAGAGCTATCAGCGTGATAGGGCTGATCCGCGGAATGAACTTCTTCTCGTACCACTCTCGTCCTTTGGCTTTGATAAGTGTAAAGCGCGTTATCATGCCGCCAAAGAATGGTATGCCCAAATAGATGAGAACGCTCTGGGCGATTTGCCAGATAGTGACATGTACGTCGGTGCCTTTGAGCCCGAACCACCCCGGAAGCACTGTTATGAAGACATAGGCGTACACGGAGTAGAAAATTATCTGGAAGATGGAGTTGAACGCCACCAGCCCGGCGGCATAGTCGCTGTCGCCTTTTGCCAGTTCGTTCCAGACGATGACCATGGCGATGCAGCGAGCCAGGCCTATCAAGATCAGCCCCTGCATGTAGGCTGGGTACGGCCACAAGAATCCGAGGAAAGCGATAGCCAGGAAGAACATGAGAACCGGGCCGATAACCCAGTTCTGCACCAGGGAAAGTCCCAGAATTCGCCAGTTGCGAAACACCTTGCCCAGTTGCTCATACCTCACCTTGGCCAGTGGGGGATACATCATCAATATAAGTCCGATAGCTATGGGGATGGAGGTCGTGCCTACTTGGAAGCGGTTGATAAAATCGGCTGTACCGGGGACAAAATAGCCCAGCCCTACGCCCAGCCCCATCGCCAGAAATATCCAAAACGTAAGGAAGCGGTCTAGTAGGGCAAGGCGGCGTATCCCGGCACTTGGGGCAGCCCTATTCATACGTTCCTCAGTTTATTTCCATTTTGTTATAACTTTTGCTTGAACCTCTCCACGGGGTCTCCGCCAGTGTCCAGATGCGACTTAAGCTTGCCTTGCTGAGAGTGAGCTACTTTGTCGTAGACTGACCTTTTCAGGAAGGCAAAGGCCTCTTTCTCATCGCGGTCAACTATTATTTGTTCCAGTTCGAGCAGCTCCTCTTCCTCAAGCGCTATAGCCGTTTTTCTGATTTCAAGCATGTTTAGCCTCCGCTAATCCTTTTACTTCTTAGCCTGCTCTTCTTTGTCCATAGCGTTGATGATGAACTGGGTAACCTCTGATTTGGTGGGGATGCGCCCCGAGCAGACCAGTTCCTCGTTGACCACCAGCCCTGGCGTGGTGAGGATGGGGTACCCCATTATCTTCTTCATGTCTTTGACTTCCTCGATGGTGGCGTCTATAGCCAGCTCCTTCACTACCTGTCTTGTTATTTGCTCCACCTCGTGACATGTAGCGCACCCCATCCCCAGAATCTTGATTTTCATTTAATACCCCCTGTTAGATTTATCGCGTTACAAGTCTGAAGATATACCATCAAGCCATCGAGGCTATCATGCAGGAGGTCAATAACTATCTGCGTGTCCCACAATATTCTTCCCTAAATGCGCACTAACGAATACTTATAAGGCAAAAAAAGAGATGCTATTTGGCACATTTCCGGACGCAGCCCGGGCCCACGCGCTTGGCTACCTTGAGGCGCTCTCTGTCCTGCGCCACCAGCTCATTGCCCTTAAGCCCTTTTCTCACAGCCTCGACTAGATCGGTGTAATACGGTTTAATCCCCTCTCTGTCTATCGAATACAATGACCAGAGGCCGTCTTTCCTTAGTTTGAGGAAACCGGCATCGTAAAGAGCGCTCAGGTTGCGGGAGGCCCTGGTCTGTGAGATGTCCAGAGCCTGCATCACCTCGCAGACGCAGCACTCTCTCACCAGGAGCAGGTTCAATATCCTGAGCCGGGTCTCATCTGACAGCGCCTTAAAAGCTTTGACCAAATCGCGCATTCCGGGATTTCCTTCAGATTCTTGTGTCCTTGGGATAGAAGCGGCACTCTTCCTTCAAACATTCCTTGTTCAAGTGGCTGAACTGGCACTGGATTTCCGAAGAGACATGCATCCGGACATTAAGGTTCTCTTTCAGAAACTGGGCAGCTTCCATAATGGCAAGGTAAGTGTTACGTTTGCAACACCTGGGCCCGCCGTGGAGAGCGATGGACATGAGGGCGCTGGCCGTCATCATATTGGAAAGCCTCCAACTATGCACGGAAAGGGGGGTGGCATCAGTGATCAGGCTCATGAAGATGCCTGTCCCAACAGCGGCACCGCAGTCTCCATAGAACCCGCAAAAACCTCCCAGAATCTGTTTGGCCCTCTTCTCTGCTTCTACTATCCTGTCTTTCTTCCTCGCAGGATCGTCTTTCAGGTTATAGTAGGCAGCCAGCAAGACCGCCGGAACCAGGAAATGGTGTTCGGGTCCGTGCATTTTGACTGCAGGGTGTTGCATCAGGATGAGCGCCATCTGAAGTGGATCAGTGAGTTCGCTCGAGCTGCAGAACTGCCGGATTAAGTTGGTTGCTGAAAGGCTGTGGCATGAATCGCACACATAATGTCCGGCGGCGCAGGCACTATTAGACTCATAAGATTGCTTGCAGTAGAAGCACTCACGGAATTCGAAGGTGTCGTGATAAACAAGCTCATCGCCGCAAACCAGACACCCTGTCTTATGATCGGATAATGCTTTCATAGCTTTGTTCAGACAGCGCACTCCTGGTTATTAACGTATATGCGCATTTACGCTTGTATCATACAGCACTCGATTAGCCCTGTAAAGAGCAAAATTATGAGAGCGTTTACTAATCAGTTTTCAACCCCCTGTATCCCCCAATCTTGGGGGAAATTTAATATTGGGGGACACCCCCAAACCTCCGGTCCTTCCGGGGAAGGAGGGCTTCGCCCCTCTGCACTCCCCGTTAATAAACGACCTCAAATTACAGGGGCGCCCTTCCAAGGAAGGATGCCCCCTGCAGGGATGACTATGCTGCCTTGTTTTTCGCGCCTGACCGGCGCCTGCTTATCCGCCACCTCAGGAGGGGCATCCGCTGAGGTTTATGTAATCTGGTTTCGTAATTGTATCCGTAGTCTCGGCTGTGGTTATAGTGAGGGTAACCGAGTAACGGCGCTTTTCGGTGTAGGTGTGGGTTGGGTTCTGCTCGGTGCTGTCTATGATGCCGTCACTTTCGAAATCCCAGGCCCAGCCCGTGACATTTCCCGTTGACATATCTGTGAATTGGACTGTGGTGGCCCCATCACCGTATGTGGGCTCGGCGATGAAATTAGCCAGACCCGGGTGGGGCATCACCTCAATAAATGCTATCTTAACCTCGGTGTCACTGCCATCTGGGCCATTCACCACTAGGCTCACGGTGTAATTGCCGACGTCCTTGTAGGTATGCCACGGGTTCCTGATGGTGCTGTCCACTGTACCGTCGCTGTCAAAGTCCCACTGCCAAGTATCTACGTTGCCGAGGGAGCGGTCAATGAACTGCACTCCCAAGGGAACATAGCCGGTGGTGGGTGTAGCGGAAAACCTTGCTTCAGGTGCGGGGGTACTGCTGCAGCCCATCAAGCTGGCCAATGCCAGCGTGATTAAAGCTAGAACTGCCGCTATCTTTGCTATCGCTGTTCACCAATTATCTATAATATTTGCGGTTTTCCTGCGCCTGACCGGCGCTCTTCTAATGGCCTCAGGTAGAACATCCAGCGAGGTTAATGTAGTCAAATTTAGTGACCGTATCCTTACATTCAGATGTGGTGATGGTAAGGGTCACTGTGTAGTTGCCGTTTGTGGTATAGGTGTGAGTCGGGTTTTGCTCGGCGCTGTCGATGGAGCCATTGCTGTCGAAATCCCAGGCCCAGGCGGTTACATTGCCTGTGGATTTGTCCATGAAGTGAACTGTGGTAGTTCCTGTGCACGATGTGCCGTTACCTTGAATTTGGCAATTCGTTGGTATGGACTCAATGGTGAAGTCGGCAAAGTAGGGGCAGCGTGAGACCTGGATGTAATCTTTCTTTACCTCAGTATCGAGGCCTTCAGGGCCTATCACCGTCAGGCTGACTGTGTAGTTGCCAGGGGTTTCATAGGTGTAATTTGCGTTCTGCAGGGTGCTATCTACCACACCATCATTGTTGAAGTCCCATTCCCAGGAACTGATGTTGCCTGTTGACTTATCGGTGAACTGCACATCCAGTGGGGGATGGCCATTGAGGGGTCTGGCGGAGAAGTTAGCTTGGGGAGCTGCTGTCCCACAGCCCACCAGAGTACTCAATACCAGTATGGTCAAAGCTATAACCGCTACTATTCTCACCATCCTTGTCCTCCGAATGTTTATCCTCTCTAGCCCTCAGAAGCTTTGTGCTCTAATCCTTAGGATGTCCAGATTACAACATTGTCGAATGCCGCCTCGCTATACTCGCCACTTTGCGAGTCAACGCTAAATCCAACGTAACCAGTTACTAGTGTTTTATCCGAAACCTGAGCGACACTAAACCCATTAACGTAAAGCGTCAAAGAGTTGCCAATGCACTCTACGCGTATATTATTGGTTACACCTAAGCCAGTTTTAATGTGGCTGGAGGGCGTTGGTGCCCTTAGCATTGTGGCTACCCCTCCAACAGACTTCACTATCGAATAGTTTCCATTGGCATTTATACAGAACATGTAACAGCCTTCCGGTCCGTATCGACAAATCACCTCTTGCCAGTTGGCACTGGAACCGCTAACCAACTCCATGTCAACTTCCAGTGCAAATTCACTGAATTGCTCCTGTATATAATATGATAATGACGGGGATACTGAAGCAGTATAGTTTTTAATATGAAGCTTGCCGTTCTCATAGAAAGCTGACCCATCCTTACCAGAATATGTTGTCCAGTTGCCGTTTTGAGAGTCAAATCCGTCTCGGAACACTACCCGATTGAACGGGCTAATTGTTGCGGTGGGAGAGGTTTCGGACACGTTAGTGCATGAAGTAAGCAAAAGAATGAATAATAGTGGCAAACACCCACAAGTTATCCATGTCTTCGTTTTACACCTAAACACGCCTTCCCTCCTACAAGTGTATTTGTCATTACATTGAAATTTTACTTACTGTGAAATTCTACTGCGAAAGCTATTGACCTGCCCCCGGAAATGGTACCAGTTACAGGGTTAGAGTTAGGAGCATTTGAGGACGCAGCATTCTCTCACCAGGAGCAGGTTCAATATCCTGAGCTTGGTCTCGTCAGACAGGGCCTTCATGGCTTTGAGCAAATCTCGCATTATCTCTTCTCACCGGATGTAAATATGCGCATCCACGCTTATATCTTACCCTGCTTTAGAAGAGTTGTAAAGTGCAATTTTGTAGGGGCGGGTTTCAAACAGGCCGCTCGGTCATGTGAAAACCTTGGAGATAATTGAAAAGGGGCGGTTCACGAACCGCCCCTACATTACCTTGCGCCTGACCGGCGCTCTTTTAGCCTCCGCCTCAGGTGTGGCATCCGGCGAGGTTAATATAGTCCCACTTAGTGAGCGTATCCTTACATTCGGGTGTGGCGATGGTGAGAGTCACGGTGTAGTTACCGTTTGTGGTATAGGTGTGAGTCGGATTTTGCTGGGTGCTGTCGATGGAGCCATTGTTGTCGAAGTCCCAGGCCCAGGCGGTTACATTTCCTGTTGATTTGTCTATAAATTGAACCTTGGTAGTTCCTGTGCACGTTGTGCTGTTCCCTTCGACTTTGCAATTCCCAGGTATGGACTCAATGGTGAAGTCAGCCAAATATGGACAGGGTATGGTCTCGATATAATCTTTCTTTACCTCGGTATCGTTGCCATTAGGGCCTCTCACTGTCAGGCTGACTGTGTAGTTGCCGGTACTCTCGTAGGTGTACATCGGGTCCTGCAAGGTGCTATCTACCACACCATCATCGTTAAAGTCCCATTCCCAGGAACTGATGTTGCCTGTTGCCTTATCGGTGAACTGCACATCCAGTGGGGGATGGCCATTGAGGGGTCTGGCGGAGAAGTTAGCTTGGGGAGCTGCTGTCCCACAGCCCACCAGAGTACTCAATACCAGTATAATCAAAGCTAGAACTGTTGCTATCCTCATCATCGTCCTCCGAATGTTTGAATTCTATTATATCACATAATAAAAGCTGCTACTCTCGCATTCAAGAATGGCTACCACTGAAAGCTGAAGCCGAATGTTTTCACAAGTGAGAGCGTTTAGCAACACTCTTCAACCCCCTAAATCCCCCTCCTTCCGAAGAAGGATTGGGGGACTTTTGAGGTTCGGGGGGATACCCCCGAACCCCCTCCAGAGAGGCATCGCCCCTCTGGACTCCCAGTTACCAAACCAACTTTCGCAAGCCAGGTTCGACTTCAAACCATCGATAAGATATAATTTGCGGGGACGCCATTGAGCGGGCCTTTCCTGGCAGGGAGATGGAGATGAGCAAGAAAGATATACTCGAGGTTACGGATAAGCCGATAGTGCCCGAGGAGGTCATCGCCAAGGTCAAAGGCGCAGATTGCGGCGCGGTGGTGACTTTCACCGGAAAGGTGCGCGGCCGCTCCGGAGATAAAAAAGTGCTCTACCTGGAGCATGGCGTCTCAGGCGAAGCCCCGGAGAAGATGCTGAAGGACATAGTGGCTGAGATCAGGAGAAGGTGGGAAATAGGCGAGATAGCCTTCTGCTACCGAAAAGGTAAGATAGGGCCGGGTGAGGTCACTATAGTCATCGCTATTGCCGCTATTCATCGCCAGGAGGCCTTCGCCGCCTGCGAGTACGCTGTAGATCGCCTCAAGCAGAAGGTGACCACGAAAGAGGGCAGAGAGAAAGATGAAGTCCGTGCCGATAAAAAGGGTCGGCCTTGAAGTAGAAGGCCTCCATCTCGCGGCAGAGATTTACTTACCCGCTGGCAAAGGCCCTCACCCCGCTGTCTGCATCTGCCATGGAGTGCCTGCCAAGAGAACTCCAGACGCAGCGGATAGGGGCTATCCGTTGCTTGCGGAGAGGTTCAGCAAGGAGGGGTTTGTTTCCTTTATCTTCAATTTCAGGGGCACCGGCGAGAGCGAGGGCAACTTCGATATGCCGGGCTGGACGCGAGATTTGAAGTCAGCGATCGACTATCTGTCTCAACTCGATGCTGTGGATAGGGCTCGACTGTCGCTGATGGGATTCAGCGGGGGTGCGATGGCCTGTGTTTATTGTGCTGCCAGAGATAAGCGGGTTTCCTCGGTCGTCGCCTGTGCCTGTCCCGCCAGGTTCTTTGACATATCGGAGTTTAGCAGAGTCGAAGAATTCCTGGCACACTGCCGCAAGGTAGGCATAATCAGGGACAGCAACTTCCCGCCATCCCCAGAGAAATGGGCCAGCGGCTTCGATGAGGTCGGGCCTGTCAAGTGGATACACAGGATTTCACCTCGTCCCCTGCTGATAGTCCACGGCGATAGCGACCAGACTGTTCCCCTGAGCCATGCCTGGGAGCTTTACCATAAGGCTAAAGAGCCCAAGGAAATCTCCGTCATCCCAGGCGCTGAGCATAAGCTGCGCCTCAGCGAACCGGCTATGAGCACTGCCCTGGCCTGGCTGAAGAAGGTGAACGGCCTGGCTGAGGGGGATTGATGCCTCCTTTGGTCGGTTCGTCGAGATCAAAGGGCAAGGTGCTTCTGGTCAACCCTAATCAGATGAAGCCCCCCGTAGCTCCTCTGGCGCTGGACTATCTGGCGCATGCGCTCAAGCAGAAGGGTTATCAAGTCGACCTGCTCGACCTCTGTTTTTCAACTGACGTACCTCTCGAAGTGAAGAGCTATTTTGCCCATAACGATGTACTGGCGGCAGCGGTGACCCTGCGCAACACCGATGATACTTATCTTGCCAGCCAGGATTTCTGCATAGACAGGTACAAAGAGGCAGTAGGCTCGCTCAAGGCGCAAACCTCCGTGCCCATAATCCTGGGCGGCTCAGGGTTCTCCATCATGCCCCGGGACATCCTGAGCTATTGCGGCCTCGATTTGGGGATTTGGGGCGAAGGCGAGCTTGCTCTGCCTCTGCTTCTCGACAGGATTGCATCAAAGCAGGATTACCGCGATGTGCCCGGCCTGGTATTCCGCAGCGGGGAAGGCTTCCACTCCAACGCCCCCGAATACCTCGAACTGAGCCGCATCCATGCTCCACATAGAGGTGTGGTTGACAACTATCGCTATTTTATAGAGGGCGGCATGGGTGGGGTCGAGAGCAAGCGGGGGTGTCCCCAGGGGTGCATCTACTGCGCCGACCCGGTGGGCAAAGGGAAGAAGCTGCGGCTGCGCTCCCCTCAGAGCGTTGCCGACGAAATACAGTCCCTGCTCGAGATGGGCATAGACCATTTACATTTTTGCGACAGCGAGTTCAACCTACCCGAAGACCATGCCCGCGACATCTGCCTGGAACTGATGAGGCGGGGACTGGGGGATAAGGTGAGATGGTATGCCTATGCCAGCCCGGTGCCTTTCTCTCAAGGGCTGGCTGCTCTGTGTCGCAAGGCTGGATGCGCTGGAATAGACTTCGGTGTGGACAGCGGCAACGATGGCATGCTACGCCGCTTGGGGCGCGAGTTTTCGGTGGCAGACCTCAGCCGTACGGCTGAGGTCTGCCACCATGAGGGCATTGTCTTTATGTATGACTTGCTGCTGGGCGGGCTAGGCGAGACCAGGGAGTCCATGAGAGAGACCATCGAGACTATGAAGCGGCTTTCGCCGGACAGGGTGGGCACTGCCCTGGGGGTGCGTATCTGCCCACAGACGAAGATGGCAGCTTTGGTCAAACGGCAGGGCTCTTTGAATGAGAACCCCAATCTGCATGGCACCATCGAAGGTAACGAAGACTTCTTTAGACCTATATTCTACGTGGCATCAGGCCTGGGGCCTGATGCACTTGAGTACCTTTCGCAGCTTATCGGGGGAGACGAGCGCTTTTTCTACGCCTCGCCATCGGGTGCGGAGAGGAACTACAACTATAACGACAACACTGTGCTGGTGAACGCCATCAAGGCGGGATACCGCGGAGCCTTCTGGGACATACTGAGGAGAATCGGTTCGAAGGCCTGAAAATTCAAGTCACTCAAAAGCGCTGGATGCCACCACGCTAACTTCAAGGCTATGATGTTCATGATATAATGGGGAAAATTCTTAAGTCTGGGTAAGCAATGTCGATTTCATTCCGCTGGCTGGGCGTTGCAGGTCTTGAGTTGACTGTGAACAATCATGTCATGGTGATAGACCCGTACTTTACCCGCTTTCCGCTCCGGAAAGCGCTGTTCGGACGCGTTGAGCCCGACCGGAGGTTAATAGCAGAAAAGATACAGCATTGCGACTTCGTGCTCATCACCCATGCCCATTTCGATCATCTTATGGACGCGCCTGACGTAGTCCGGAACACGGGTGCTATCGTAATGGGCTCTCCAAATTCATGCAGGCTGCTGAGTGTGTGCGGCGTGCCGGACGACCGGATCCGTGAGGTCAAAGCAGGTGACAAACTAACTCTGGCAGAGTTTCAGGTTGAAGTCTTCCCATCTCAGCATGTCAAACTACCCGGGTATTTGCCCGGTAGACTTCCCGCTGTTCTAAAGCCACCCCTGCGGGCCAGGGACTACCGAATGGACAAGGACTTGAGCTTCTTGCTCTCCGTTGGGGGGTTGAGGCTGCTCACAGACCCCGGTGAACGTCCCGAGACCGCGGTGGCTGCTGATGTACTATTCCTTTTCCCACACAGGGACGATGTATATTGCAGGACGCTTTTGCCCCGGGTGCAGCCAAAGGTTGTTGTTTTGACTCACTGGGACGATTTCTTCCGGCCTTTGTCCAAGCCGCTCCGGCCTCATATACAGATACAGCAGCTTACTTTCCCACCGCTGCAGCGAGTGAATCCGGGTAAATTCGCTCGGATGATCGAGCGCATCTCTCCCCAAACGAAAGTCATTATTCCGGAAATATTTCGCAGGTACGAACTGCCGTAGGTGGATTCCCGAACCGCCCCTACTTCGCTTTCTTCATGGCATTGACCAGGTAAACGCCCACTAAAGATAGGTCTTCGGTGGGCAAATAATTGGCAGCAGCAGCATCGAAGAGGATGTTTACCGCAGAAGGTATCCCTTCCTCGCCCTGATAGAAGATGCATGCCATAGGGATTTTGGGCAGCGCCATGAACTTGAAGGCCGCATCGCCGGTGCGGGTTATAAGGATACCTCCCAAGGCCAGCCCGGCTTTCTTGAATCCCTCTACGTTGTTGTCGAAGGCACGAAGCAGGGGCTGCACCGCCATTTGAATGAATCTCCGCTCGAATAGACTAGCTCCGGGAAGCTGCCGGTAAGCAATCCACTCATCGGCTATGGATGCGCCCTTGGCCTGCAGCAGGTAATGCAGCAGGATAATCTCCAGATACTGAGGGACCGGGGCTGACTTCCCTTCCTCGGCTATTTTCACTTCGGGATAGTGCACCAGGAAAAAGCGGTTGAAGAAGGGTATCCTGAACCTCTTGCCATCGTAGCCGGTACCGCTTTTCGAGGCGACGGCGTAGGGAACAATCTCTTTCATTTCAGCGAAGGCTTGCTCTAGGGCAGCGTCATTTGCCATCTTGGTCTCCTTGCAAACAGTATATCTGCCAGGGAAAACGAAGGCAAGTAGTGGGGATTAGAGATTAGTATATTGCGATACTCTTTAACATATGTTATCCTGCTGATGAAAAGTTGAAGCGAGGAGGAGACCCATGACCGCTATGAGATATCCTGTCTGCTTCGTAATCCTGGCGCTGCTGCTGGCAGCGGTATCTTGCAGTAATGTTGATCGTGGTGTGGTCTCGCATCGAGAGAACATATCAATGAAAGAGTTTTCTGTCACCTCGGAGAGTACCGGGCTTGAGACTTACACCAAAGGCATTGTATACGTGAGAGAAAATGAGGGAAAAAGCAAGGGATACCATGCGGAGATACTGGCCTGGTATGAGGTTGCCCCCGCGGATTTTTGGGGCGGAGTCCGGTTTCTCATACCCTGCGGATGGGAGGTTACAGGTGTAACAAGTAATCTCCATAATGTAAATCCCATATGGGTACGGAACATGTCTTGCGGTAATAATTCGGAATGGAGCCAATGGGTATGGGTTGAACGTAGCGGTAGCGGTAGTCTGGTAATAGAGTTAGATTCTACCTCGAATGCGCAGAGTCCCTGGCTGGGAGTTCTTAAGGTAAATATAGGTGTAGGCAGTACCGAGCGAGATGGGATTCGAATAATTTTCCCGGACTTGCAGGATATCGAGATACCATTGGGTTAATCTGTCCCGGGACATCGTAGTACTTGTAACCGGTGAAATAAATCCCTTGTTTATCCTCCTTCGTCCCTCTCAAACAGTAGAGCCATCCCCAAGGACGAAGGCAGGATTGCCATGTCGTTGCGAGGCCTTCCGAAGCAGGCCGCGGCAATCTCATCGTTCCTTTCGTACTACCTTTCGATTTGTGTCCTTGCAAGCGCAGATAAGCAATCTCACCGTTCCCCTAATTACAGATGAGTATGCGGAGATTGCTTCGTAGCTGCGCTCCTCGCAAAGACATAACTGACGTTGTACTTCTTCCGTGTCGTTACGAAGCCATCCGAAGGAGGCAGTCTATATGGCATTCGGGGATTCGGGAGGCTTGACAGCGCTTTTTTTGTGCTATAATCCACAGTTGAAAATTAAAAGCAATTACAGCATTCGATGCTATCAAGCGGTAACTGCTTCTGAGGAGGCACGAAGTGAACAAGAATATCCCCTTGGCTGCCCTGGCAATCCTGCTGGTTGTGTCTGCACTTGTACTGGGGGCGTGCTGCAGCCCGGCGCACTATACTCTCTCAACCTTAAGCAGTCCTACCGCAGGCGGGAGCATCAGCCCCAGCGGTGGCAGCTATGTGGATAAGACGGAAGTGACTCTAACGGCCGCTCCAGCCGCAGGTTACAGGTTTGACCACTGGGGAGGGGACGCCTCCGGAATCTCAACCACTTTGAATGTCACCATGGATGCCGAGAAAATGGTCACCGCCTATTTCGTCAGGCAGTATAGCCTGTCTGCCTTAGTCATCCCCGTAGATGGCGGCAGCGTTTCCCTAAAAAGCGGCCTCTACGATATCTACGATGATGGAGCGAATGTAACACTGGTAGCCGCCCCGGCGATAGGCTACAGGTTTGACCACTGGGAGGTGGACGCCTCGGGCACCTCAGCCAATATAGTGATAACTATGAATGCCGATAAAACAGTCAAGGCTGTTTTCAGCAAGGTCGTATATACTCTCGAGAACAGGCTCAGCCCGGGCGGCGGGGGCAGCGTTGATCCTCCAGGGGGCGACTACGAAGCCGGAGCTAATGTGACCCTGACAGCCATCCCGGCTACATCCTACAGGTTCGACCATTGGGGAGGGGATGCCTCGGGCACATTAACCACGTTGAATGTCGTCATGGATGGTAACAAAACAGTCACTGCCTATTTCACCAGGCTCTATAACCTCTCTGCTTCTTGCAATCCGACCGACGGGGGCACTGTGAGTCCCACCCGAGGCACTTATGATACAGGCACAGTGGTAGACCTGATGGCTACGGCGGCATTGGGCTATGTCTTTAAGAATTGGAGCGGAACCGACAGCAGTGGTGTGAACCCGACCACCGTAACCATGAACTCAGACAAAAGCGTGACCGTTTATTTTACGAAGCTAACAGCACATGACCAGACCCCGATAAATGGCGAGCTGTACGGGCAGGTTGTATCAATACCGATACAGCTCAGTGCCGGTCAGTGGGTGCAGGGGGAGATAATAGCGAACACTTACGATATCGGAGCACAAATCCAGGACCCTTACGGCAACGTAACGAAGGAGCTGGGCCGAATAAAGCAGGCCACCTTCAGCTTACAGGCACAAACCACCGGGACATATAATTTCGTTATCTATGAGAACTACGGGATCGGCCATAACTTTTACACGTTGACATACACTATCTATTCGTAGGATGTAGGCGAAGGCACGCTAGAATCATGCACAGTATGGGGAGGCCATCGCTGCCTCCCCATCAGCTAAGTCTCTCCCCAGCTTTAAGACCTACCTTGAGGGCATACTCTGGAGCACTCACTTTGGGCTGTCCCTGAGGCTGCACACGCTTGATAAGCAGCCATCCTCCCTGGCCCGCAACGGCTATACCTTTAGTGGAGCTTTCGATGACCTCGCCAGGGGCAGCAGAGACGGCCTGCATGATTAGCTCACAATCGAATATCTTGAGTTTCTGGCCACGTAGCGAGGTGGTGGCGCCAGGCTGTGGGTTTGTGCCGCGAATCAGATTATAAACCTTGAGTATAGGCTGAGCCCAATCGATGACGGCATCCTTCTCCCGACAAGGGCGTTCGTAGGTGGCCTGAGACTCATCCTGGGGTATCCTGGGGGCCCGTCCCTTGTATATGAGGTCGATTGACTCCATTATGGCTTCCACGCCCAGAGGGGAAAGCTTATCGTAATAGAGCGAGCCTACAGTATCGGTGGGCGAGATTTCGACCTTTTTTTGCAGCAGCATGGGGCCGGTATCAATCCCGGCATCGGGCCATAAGATGGTGATGCCTGTTTTCTTGTCTCCATTGATGATAGCCCAGTTGATGGAACTCCTTCCCCGGTGCCTGGGTAGCAGTGAAGGATGATATTGAATAGTGCCTAGCCTGGGTGAGTTCAGTATGGACTCGGGCACAATATCAGTGACAAATGCCATAACCCCTAGGTCAGGTACCAGCTCCACAAATTTTTCAAGGACACCGGGATCGCGCAGGCGTTGGGGCTGGGAAACGGGGATACCATGCTGCTGAGCCGATTCTTTGAGGGGGTCAATCCTGGAGCCAGGTTTATCGGTCGGCACGTAAACGGCTGCAACCTGCTCTCCCCTGTTCAGCAAAGCCTCCAGAACCTTCTGTCCGAAAGCAGCTTGCCCAATCAGCACAATCCGCATCTATCTTCTCTCCGTCCGGTTTATCCAGGCGCCCCCAGGGAAGACGTCACATGAAAATAGCCTTTGGTCTGGTCGATCATCACATTAATGGCAGCAGGAAGGCCGCTGGCGAAGGCTCTCTCCAAAGCGGGGCGAATCTGCTTGGGGCGCTCCACAAACTCGCCGTGTCCACCCAGGGCTTCCACCATCTTATCGTATCTTGCCCAGCCCAAGTGCCTGGCCAGGCCGGGATCACCATCGACGATGGGCATCCAGGCTCGGTTGTTTCCGATGACCGATACCACCGGTATGTTGTGCCGAACCATGGTGTCGAACTCCATACCATTAAGGCCGAAGGAACCGTCCCCGTGCACAATGAGCACCTGCTTGTCCGGCTTGGCCAGTTTTGCGGCCATAGCGAAACCAGTCCCCACTCCCAGGCATCCCAGCTTACCTGTGTCGAGCCAGTGTCCGGGGTAGTGCGTTCTTAAAACCTGAGCAGCGAAGGAGACGATGTCACCTCCATCGCCAACTACGATGGCGTCTCGATCCAGGAATTCGCTGACCTCCTTCAGCAGCCTCAGGGGATGGATGGGGACCGCATTGGAGTTCAGGAGGGGCTCGAGAGCCTTGACTCTCTCTGCCTCAGAAACCCGAACCTTCTCCAGCCAGGCCGTTCTCCGGGGCATTCTTTTCTTGTCCAGCTCTGTCAGCAGTTGATTCAGCACCTCTTTGGCATCTCCCACAATGCCGACATCGATATTCCGGTTATGCCCGATCTCGGTTGGGTCGATGTCGATTTGAATGACCTTGCCTTTGGGATTGAACAGGGGCGGAGCCCCGTAGTTCAACCTGAAATCGATTTCGGTTCCAATCAGCACGGCGACATCGGCCTGGCTCAGGGCGAAGCGGCGAGAGTAGACGAAGAACTGAGGGTGGTCGGCAGAAATACAACCACGGCCCATGCCATTCAAAAACACCGGCGCATCGATGGCTTCGATGAACCGGCGAAGCTCCTGGCTGGCCTGGGACCAATATACGGTGTTCCCTGCGATGACCACAGGGGTTCGTGAGGCGGCGAGGAGTTTGGCTGCTGCCTTAATCAGGTCGGGATTTCCCGGCGTCCTGGAGGTTGCGCGAGACTTTGACGGCTCAGGAAATAAGACCTGGGACTCGTCAACCTGGCTCTCAAGGATGTCGATAGGGCACTCAAGGAACACAGGGCCAGGCCTGCCGGCCAGGGCATTCCTATAAGCGATGCTGACGTATTCCGGGAGGCGCTTGGTTTCGAACACAGTGCGGGCCCATTTGGTGATGGGCTTCATGAACGCAATGTGGTCGAGCTCCTGGAGTGTGCCTTTCTCGAAAGAATTCACCGGGCTGCGCCCTCCTATCACCAGCATGGGGCTGCCAGCCTGGAAGGCGTTGGCCACTGCGGTGACTACGTCAGTGACACCCGGGCCCGCTGTTACGGCAGCTACACCCGGCTGTCCCGTCACCTTGGCCCAGCCCTCCGCGGCATGTCCTGCCGCCTGCTCATGCCTGGCATCGATTACTTTGATCCCCTCACGCTCGCAGGCCTGGATGATGGTGATGATATGAAAGCCCCATAACACGAAAAGGTATTTCACCCCCTCGGCCTTCAATGCTTTAGCAACAAGAGTGCCTCCGTCAACCTCTGACATTTAAATGCACCTCCCCAGAGCCCATCAATTACCCTGCTCCGTTACTAATCTGAGTTTCTTGTTGCTAATAATATTCCATCTAAGGTTGTGCTGCAACGGCCTCTGATGACTCCAGTGGCCTTTCTCAATTAAGAAAGCGCTTATTGGAAATTCTTCAGCCCCCTTTATCCCCCAATCTTGGGGGAATTTGAAATTGGGGGCCCCCCCATACCCCTGGCAAAGGGGCTCTGCCCCTCTGCACTTCCCTGTGAGTGAACGGTCTCTTGGATTCAACCATAATGACGGATTGTGTATGGAATTTCGATAAAACGTTGCTCCTGATTAGGAGACTCCTGTTATGATAGGCGCTTCGGGTGAAGAAGTCATAAAATGCGGGGAGAAAAATGTTAAGAAGTTATCACATTTTGGTGAGTGTGCCGGGTTTGCTTATGCTTCGGGCAAGGCTATTGTATGTGACTTTGGTCACTAATAGGTGTGTTTTCTCAAGCACTCGCCTGCAGCGATTCAGGAATGAAGCTTTTTCCTTGACACAGACTCGTAGGTCAGGTAAGATTTGCTCTGGACTTCGAAGCAAGGAACCTTCATGCCCTATAAGACTATAATCTACGAGAGGAAAGAGCAGGTCGTCTGGCTCAGCCTCAACCGCCCCAAAGCTGGTAATACCATAAACCTCGAACTGGCAAACGAGCTTGTTGAGGCCTGCCGTGCCATAAACCAGGATGACAACGTCAGGGCAGTTATCATTACCGGAGCCGGAGAGGTTTTCTGTTCCGGCTGCGACCTCACTGAGCTTCGCTCAACTCCGGCGCATAATCTGAAGGACGCAAACGCCACGAGCCTGGGCTCGACTGCTGTGGCTGGCCTGAATTGCCCGGTCATCGCTGCTGTAAACGGGGATGCTCTGGGCGCTGGCCTGGAGCTGGCGCTGAGCTGCGATATCAGGATTTGCTCGGAGAACGCGCATTTCGGCTTCCCCGAGGCGTCTTATGGCCTTATTCCCGGCGGCGGAGGGACCCAGCGTCTACCCAGGATTGTGGGCAAGGGTAAGGCTACGGAGATGGTCATCACCGCTGAGCCCATAGATGCTGCGGAGTCATATCGCGTTGGTCTGGTCACCAAGGTAGTGTCCAAGCAAGTTCTTGCTGCTGAGGCTGAGGAGATCGCAGGGAAGCTCATCTCGCGGGCGCCCATTGCCTTGAGATATGCCAAGGAGGCGGTGAGCAAGGGCATGGACATGACGCTGGCGCAAGGGCTGAGGCTGGAGGCAGACCTTTCTTTCTTGCTTCAGACCACAAAGGACAGGGCGGAAGGTATCAAGGCTTTTCTGGAGAAGAGAAAAGCAACCTTTGAGGGAGAATAGCATACTTGCTGCTATGAATGCCTTCGAGACTATAATTTACGAGAAAAAAGACGGCATCGCTTATATCACGCTGAACCGTCCCCAGGCGCTGAATGCAGTTAACATAAAGATGAGAGATGAGCTATACGAGGTGCTGCCTGCGATTGAGGATGACCCTGAAGTGATGGTAGGCATCTTCAAGGGAGCTGGAGATAGGGGGTTCTCGGCAGGGGCTGACATAACCGAATTCGGTACCACTCCATCTCAGGCCATCGCTCGCCAAGTGAGGTGGGAACGGGACCTCTGGGGGCAGTTTTTGGGCGTTTCCAAGCCTCTCATCGCCGCCATACACGGTTTCGCGCTGGGGGCGGGGGTGGAGATGTCGATGTGCTGCGATATCAGGATAGCCTCGGATGATGCCAGGTTCGGCCTGCCCGAGGTGGGCTTAGGCATGGTACCCACTGCCGGGGGCAGCCAGACCATGCCGAGGCTGGTGCTATTGGGAATGTGCACAGCGCCGATACTGACGGGCGAGATCATCAACGTCGCCGAGGCTTTGCGTATAGGGTTGATAAACAGGATAGTGACTCGTGCCAATCTCCTTCCTGCCGCAGAGGATATGGCGAGGAAGATAATGTCTCGGGGTCAGATTGCTGTGAGATATGCTAAACAGGCCATAAATCGAGGTCTAGACCTGCCTCTGGAGCAGGGGTTAGAGATGGAGAGAGAGCTTTTCGCTATGGTGCGGGGCACTATTGGGGCGGGTGCTCCGACATACCCTCCGAGTTAAGAATGTATGAAGTAAGGTGAGGTGGTGATGGCTGAATGAAGCAGGAAATGAGTGGCAAAACGCTGAAAGAGCTTATCGATGAAGTTGCTGACCTTATCGTAAGTTCGAAGCGAATTGTGGTGTTTACCGGCGCGGGCATAAGCACGGAGTCGGGTATACCCGATTTCAGGGGCCCAGATGGGCTCTGGACTAAGTTCGACCCTGAGGACTTCACATATCAGAGGTTCGTCACCAGCCGTGAGGCAAGGAAGAGGCTGTGGGGGATGAGCAAGACAGTGGGGTTGAGCTGGACCGACATGAAGCCAAACGACGCGCACTATGCAGTTGCCGAACTGGAGAGAATTGGAAAGCTGGACTGCGTGATCACGCAGAACGTGGACGGGCTTCATCAAAAGGCGGGCTGCTCGGAGGATAAGGTTATCCAGCTTCATGGCAATATGCAGTGGGCGAAGTGCCTCAGCTGCGGCGAGCGCTGGCGCAATGAGGAGGTAATGAGGTGGGTGGAGGCTGGGGCCGAGGACCCGGAATGCGTCAAGTGCGGTGGAATCATCAAGCCCGAGGGGGTGTTCTTCGGGGAGGCGATGCCGGTGAAGGAGACCATGGAGGCAGAGCGGCGCTCTACAAGCTGTGACCTCTGCATTGTGATTGGCTCGTCGCTGGTGGTCTATCCTGCTGCGCTGATGCCCCAGTATGCGGTGCAATCTGGAGCGAAGTTGGTTATAATAAACGAGGGCGAAACCAGTCTGGATCATGTCGCCGATATCCGCATCGATAACAAGGCCGGCGAGGTTATGTCCCAGGTGGTAAAGAAGGTCAAGGCAAAGCTGGGCACTAAATAATCAATAGTATAATAATTTAGGAGGGCACATGAATACTACGGACTTCCTCACCATAGCCAGCGCTATCGTACCTGACCGGCCAGCGATAATCTTCGAGGGCAAGAATTTCACCTTCGGCCAGCTTAACGAGCGCTCAAACAGGCTGGCTCACGCCCTTACTAAACTCGGAATCAAGAAGGGCGACATTGTATCTATATTGCAGGTCAACTGCAATCAGTATCTGGAAGCATACTTCGCAGTGGTAAAACTCGGCGCTATCTTCGCACCGCTGAATTTCAGAGCCAAGGCCGAAGAGCTTACCTATATGCTCAACAACTGTGAGGCCAAGATTTTATTTGTCGGCGAGCGCTACCTTGAGATGGTGGGAACCATGCGCCCCGATCTACCCAAGGTGCAGCACTATATCAGCATAGATAAGAAAGTAGATGGCATGCTCTACTATGAAGACCTGCTGGCGAAGGCCTCCGCGGAGGATGTATCCACTGAGATCGACGATAACGATGTTGCCATGCTGATGTACACCGCAGGTACTACCGGAAGGCCGAAGGGGGTGCCGCTGACTCATAACAGCTTTGTAACATACATGCTGAGCAACGTAAGCCCTGTCGACCCTGAGGTAGAGGAGACCAACCTGCTCACTGTGCCGCTGTACCATGTCGCCGGAGCCCAGGCTGTGCTGGCTGCTACCTATGGCGGCAGGACGCTGGCGATGATGAGGCAGTTTGAGGTAAAAGAGTGGATGAAGACGGTGGAGCGGACTAAGGCCAACCGCGCCATGCTGGTGCCCACTATGCTCAAGAGAGTCATCGATGACCCTGAGTTCAGTAAATACGACCTTTCCAGCCTCAAGGTGATAACCTACGGGGCTGCCTCGATGCCCTTTGAGGTGATAAAGAAGGCGATAGAAATATTCCCCAAGGTGATGTTCATCAATGCCTTCGGGCAGACGGAGACTGCCTCTACCATAACCACTCTCGGGCCTGAGGACCATGTTATCTCGGGGACCGAGGAGCAAAAGCAGAAGAAGCTGAAAAGACTGCAATGCTCCATTGGCAGGCCTATGGATGATGTGCAGATCAGGATAGCGGACGAGCATGGCAAAGAGGTTCCCTTGGGCGAGGTGGGTGAGATAATTGCCAAAGGATCAAGAGTGATGAGCGGGTACTGGAAAGACCCCGAGAAAACGGCAAAGGCTCTGACGAAGGATGGCTGGCTGCACACCGGCGATAAGGGATATATGGACGAGGAGGGCTATATCTACCTGGCAGGGCGTGGCGACGACATGATTATAAGGGGAGGCGAGAACATTTCCCCTGAAGAGGTAGAGAACGTGCTGTATGCCCACCCCTGTGTCGAAGAGGCTGCGGTGATCGCAGTTGCCAGCGTGGAATGGGGGCAGGAACCGAAGGCGGTAGTGGTCCTCAAGAAAGGTACGAAGGCTACTCCAGAGGAGTTGATGGAGTTCTGCCGCCAGAAGCTTTCCAGCTTCAAACGGCCTCGCTATGTTTGCTTTTTAAACGAGCTGCCGCGTACCTCCACCGGCAAGATACTGAAGAGAACGCTGCGAGAACAGCACGGCAAGGCAGACAACACTTAGGCAAGAGGGTTCTTGATTGTTAAACAGGGTGTCGGTGTGCTGGTTGCTCGACACCCTGTTTTGTTATCGCTAAGGCGAACATTAGTCATGAAAAGGATTGTATTAGCATCGGCGTCTCCAAGAAGAAGGGAACTGCTGGAGAAAATCGGCCTGAAATTTGAGGTCGAGCCAAGTAATTATGCGGAGGACCTGCGCTCGGGATTAAGCCCTGATGAGCTTGCCCGAGCGATTTCGCTGGAGAAGGCCAGGGTGGTCGCCAGCAGGCACAAAAATACTGTTGTCATTGCCGCTGACACCTTTATTGTGTTCAGGGGCAAAATCATGGGCAAGCCAGGCACTGAAGCTGAAGCAAGAAAAATGCTTATGATGCTGAGGGGAAAGTCTCATTCGGTGATCACAGGTTTTACCATTCTGGATACGGACGAGAACAAAATATTAACTAAATCGGTGGAGACAGTGGTCCATATTAAGAATCTCACCTCGGGAGAGATCGAGGCCTATGTTAAATCAGGGGAGCCGCTGGACAAGGCTGGAGCATACGCAATTCAGGGATTGGGCTCTGTTATTGTGGAAAGAATCGAAGGTGACTATTTCAATGTAATCGGGCTTCCCTTAAGCGCTTTAGCGGAAGGACTGAAGGAGTTTGGAATACATATATTGTGAGGACTTCATTCTCATCAACCCCCTGTATCACCCATTCCTGGGGAAATCCAAGGGTCCGGGGGACACCCCCAGACCCTTGGCAGAGGGGCTTTGCCCCTCTGCACTCCCCTTATATTATGTAGCGGTAACGAGAGCGGCTGCCTGCTCGCCCGCGACGTAGCCTGTGGAAAAAGCAGCTTGCAGATTGTAGCCTCCGGTATCGGCATCCAGGTCCAACACTTCGCCGCAGAAATAAAGCCCGGCGACAAGGCGTGAGGCCATGGTGCGCGGGTCTATCTCCTTGAGTGAGACGCCGCCGGCAGTGACCATGGCAGCGGCCAGGGGCAAAGGGCCTTTGATGTTGAAACGCAGGGATTTAAGCAAGCTTATTAGCCTTTTTCGCTCCGCGGTGCCGAGCTGATTAACAGGCTTCTCAGGTGGGATGCCGGTCATCTCGACGAAAGGCTCGACCATTTTGCGGGGCAATAAGTCTGAGACGATGCGCTTAAAGCTTCGCTTGCCGTAGTGTTCGAAATCGTGTTGAAGAAGCTGGTTCAGTTGCTTCTCGCTGAGGTCGGGGTGAAGGTCGATGGACACGCTCACGGGCCCTTTCTCCAGGCTATTGACTATCGCCAGGCTCATCTGCAACGTGACGGGCCCGCCGATGCCGAAATGAGTCATCATCATCTCGCCTCTGCGGCTTTCGATAATGGGCCTGGAAGCTCTCTCATGCCCTGTGCCACGCCCTACGTCGCTAGCTGTCGTCAGAGATGGGTCGATCTCGTCGGCTCGGCACTGGAAGGCAGTCAGGCGAACGTTGTGCAGACTAACGCCCTGCATGCTCCGGGCAAGCTGGATTTCTTGGACAACGAGAGGAACCAACGCGGGGCGTAATCTCGTTATGGTATGTCCAACGGCTTCAGCCATTCGGTAGCCGTCGCCTGTGGAGCCAGTGCCGGGGTATGAAGCACCGCCGGTCGCCAGGACAACCGCTGCTGCATTATATTCGCCCTGCTCGGTTTGTATGCCTATTACACGCTTTTTCTCAACCAGTATCCGGGTTGCTCTGACACCTGTACACATCTGTACGCCATGGTCAGCCAGATATCTTTGGAAGGCTTTCACCACATCGCGGGCGTCGTCAGAGGCAGGGAATATCCGGCCATCGGGCTCGGTCTTGGTCTCCACGCCGTAGCGTCTCAAAAAGGCCAGCAGGTCACTGCGGAAGTAGCGGTGGAAAACATTGCGGAGAAAGCGTCCATTGGGGCCATACATTGAGATGAAATCGTCTAATTGCCTGGCGTTAGTCAGGTTGCAGCGGGTCTGGCCGCTGATAAGGAGCTTCTTGCCGGGGCGTTTCATCTTCTCCAGGAGCAGCACCTCAGCGCCCAACTCTGCCGCTTGCCCCGCAGCCATCATGCCGCTTGCCCCGGCCCCGATGACGATAACCTGCTTATTTGTCACGGAAAACCAAGCCACATCGAGATTAGATTAACTCGCCAATGCGGATTTGAAGCGGATTTGCTATAGGCTATTGACGTATTGCTGAATATATCTCTTCACCTCCGAGGCAGGCTGATAGATGCCGAAGTGGCCTTCACACAGTATGTCTGCATTCAAGTCCACAAGTTTCTGTAACGATAGCTTAGCCTGAGCCGGGTCGGCACCCCATTCAGGATAATAGGGGCCGTGAATATCCTGCCCGAAGAGTATCCTTTGTTTATCAATGTCTACGTATGCCGCAATGCTGCCCAGAGTGTGGCCCGGGATGTGGATCACCTTCAGTTCGTACTTGCCGAGCTTCAAGGTCTCATCAGAGCCTTTGATTCTCAGGTCGACATGGCAAGGAGTGTAAGCGACGCGGTAAGCCTCGGCGGCCACCTCTCCTCTTCCCTCTATGGCGTCGGCATCCAGTTCGTGAGCTATTATTCGGACGCCGAATTCCTTCTGGAAACGGTGAAGCGAGCCGATATGGTCGATGTGGGCATGGGTTACCAGTATGGTTTTCAGCTTCTTAGGGTCAAAGCCGAGTTTTTCAATGTTGGACACAAGGTTGTCGAAGCTCATGCCAGCTCCTGAGTCAATAAGCACCAGGTCGCCGGCGTCGAGGAGGTAAACGCCGCAATCGTAGGGGTGCGAGATATCGGAGCCACCCACCATGTATACGTCTTTACAGACCTTGAACGACTTGCTCACGAGTTCACACCTGAATCTCAGACTGCCATTGTTCCGCCATCGACAAATATGGTCTGGCCTGTGATATAGCTCGATGCGTCGGAGGCGAGGAACAACGCCGTCGAGAGTATGTCTTGAGGCTCAGCGATGCGTCCGAGCGGGATGGAGGCCTCCAAAGACTTACATGCATCGGGATCTGCCCACATCGGCTGGCTGAACGCGGTCTTGACCAGGTATGGGCCGATGGCATTAACGCGAATGTTATAGCTGGCCAGCTCGACAGCGAGAAGTTTGGTGAGCATGACCACACCGGCCTTGGCTATGCTGTAGGCGCCCAGCCCCGGGGCTGCCTTCGCAGCGCCGGTGGACACCATATTGATTATGTTGCCCCTCTGTTTCCCCATCATCACCTTCGCTGCCGCCTGACTGCACAGGAAATAGCCCTTGAGGTCGACGTTCATCACTTTATCCCAACCATCTTCTCGAAGGTCAATAAGCGGACGCATGATGTTAATAGCAGCGTCGTTCACCAGGATATCTATGGTGCCCAACTCCTCGACAGTTTTCGCTACCATATTGTCCACCTGGCTCTTGATAGCGATATTGGTCTCAACCGCCAGAGCACGCCGATGCAGGGCTTTAATCTCCGCGACGGTCTTGGTTGCTTCATCAAAGTTGATGTCCGCAATCGTTATGTCGGCACCGGCCTCAGCGAATCCGAGGGCAATCGCCTTGCCGATGCCCCTGCTTCCTCCGGTGACGATAGCCACCTTGCCCTTTAAGGAAAAGTTGGGGATGGTCATTTGCTGCCTCCTTTGATTCTCAGTGATTAAATTGTGGGGCTCTCAAGCGTGACGCGTTCCTCAGGGAATATCTTTTGACGATAATCTACGGAATTATGTTGCATCTGTCAACATCTGCGCTATAAAAACTGAGGGTCAGGTTGCAGGAAAGAATCCTTTAATGATGTATCGGGGGAACGTGGATAGACAAAATGACTCAAAGCTGGCAGTTCATCTTTTAAGCACTACCAAGATGCTCTTTGCATTCAGTTCGTCTCTCGTTTGAGCAGGGTTGTGTGCTGCGTCGGCCTTCTTGAGTTCACCTGAAACTTTCTCTACCTCCGGTATTGCTTCGAGTAACTTAAGAAGCGGGATGCGGGTTCGCAAGAAAAGTCTGATTCTTATGCCCTGTGTCAAAGAGCCTTTCAGCCCAACTACCCTGATTTGCCGAGTATGCCTCAATTGCCTGCCAAATTTGAGCAGTCGCGTTGGCGCTATGGGTGGAGGGATCACCAGTTCCACTGTGCCGTCGTAAAGCTCCGAGATTTCCTCTTTTTCCTCGCCTTCATGTCTGGATGGCAGTAAGGCTTGCTTTACTTCCATGACTTCTGGGTTTGAATGTGATTTCTCAGGGTTGGCCTCAGAAGTTTCTTTTGGCTGACCTACTGACAGCGGCTTGGCTTTCAGTCGCAGTTGTTGTGCTTCTTGCCTGATAAGAAGCGCCTCTTTTTCGGTTTTTTCCTTCGCTGCATTCAGGA
>Ga0209777_10002350_pt1 | contig 25072 bp, 21 predicted proteins | sample FrelakmetHBP12HB_FD_187147 | JGI IMG/M metagenome (GOLD analysis project Ga0209777, IMG submission 187147) | Freshwater lake sediment microbial communities from the University of Notre Dame, USA, for methane emissions studies -HBP12 HB (SPAdes)... | ecosystem: Environmental > Aquatic >... | reverse complement strand
CGACTGCAGACATCATTGTAGGATCTAGATACGTGAAAAACGGTAGATTTGATCAGGTGCATCTGGTTCAGAAAATTATAAGCCGATTGGCTAACTGCACGATTTCAGTCGTTTTCGGAATAGGTGCCAAAGATTTAAGTTCAAATTTTCGGCTTTACGACGCGAGAGTTATCAAAGCCATAAAAGACGACATCGTATTCAATGATTATGCGTTCTTCCCCGAATCCTTGATCATCGCCTGCCGTAAGGGTTACAAGATCAAAGAGGTGCCGATCACGGTTTACAGAAGGGAACGTGGCAAGAGCAAGCTTAACTTATCTAGAACTGGGCTTGCCTACATTCGGCTCATTTCGATGCTATTATTTCGCAAATGGCAATAAAGAATAATTTATTTCAAAAGAAATATTACTGGGGAAAAATCGCAATGTTGAAGACAAAGCGATGGAATTTGCCCTGCTGCTACCAGAAGTTTCGCAAATTCAATCAGAATTAATCCAAACATATTTTATACTAATATAATAATTTAGAGCAAATGCTAAAAGTATTGCTGCGAACTCTGATATTATGTAATATACATCGAATAACTCGGTTAGGATAAATAACGTTGAAATATTAATTATTAGACCCGCTATAATCGATAAATGATACTTTACAACCCCGTTGATAATGTCCATTATATCCAAAAAAGTGCGATTAAAAGTAATTTTAGTATTTAAATAAAAATTTGATAGAATACTGCATTCTATCCCAATTATTGTTGATGTTATATACCAGATGTTCATATAATCCGTTAAAATATAGGTAATTGTCAAATTTAGCACGGCTCCCGTAGCCCCAACAAATGCAAATTTCCATAATCTCTGTGAATTCAGCAATCTCTGTGAATTTTTTTCGAAATTCAGTTTAAAACGGCCCAAATATTCATGACAACGCATAGTATCATGATGGGGAAGTTAATTTTAATATATAAACCTTGCGACAACTAGCCGATGTGCGGAAGATCCATGAAAAAAATTCTCGTATGCGAGAGGGTACTGAATATATGCTGAATCGAAGAAACGGATGGAAGAATCCTTTTGGAGAAAGTACTTCCGGGGAGTAAATTGTGAATTAAATTTTGGATGGTCAAAATTAAATTAATTTTAATTTTAATTTATACACAGCTATCCACTTATGGCTTTTGCTATTATATAATATACATGGAGGATAAATCAATGGATGTTAGAACGTATTTAGATGTAAATAAATACCAAGAATTATTTTTTATCAAAAAACGTGAGTTGGCATTTTGTGTTGCTTATTTTATCCTTGCATCTATTATTTGTATTTATTCAGTGCCAAGGGGGTCGCTATTCTCTCCAGATTCAATAGCATTTGTGTCTGATGCCGAGAACCTATTTCGAAACTTTCCAAATTATTATCAAGGGGCAGTATATCCAGCTTTGATCTCTATCGGCATGGGACTAGGCTTGACCTCGGAGCAATCGGCGGGTTTTGTCCCGATTATGTGTTACTCACTACTGGGATTTCCAGTTTTTCTCATCGGCAAGATTACCAGTCGACCATTGGCAGGTTATATAGCATGCATTATCTGTTTGCTATGTGGCAAATATTTATTATATGTATCAACTTACGCCTGGACCGAAATGCCTTATATATTGATTTCTGCACTTGCTATACTATGTTTGGTTATCTATAACAAATATGGAATTTTAAGCTCGGTAACATTAGCAGGATTATTCACTTTCATGGCTATTTTTACACGATACATCGGTATAGCTTTGATCCCTGCAGGAATTGTATTATTGGTAATAAATAATAAAGGGGCAAAGAATTTCGTGGATTCTCTAGCGTATTTTTGCCTCATACCGATATTTTTCTTTATATTATGGATATTCAAAACGGATCACAAGTTATTTCCAATAACCATGGTTCCATCTAATATGGCGGTTGGCTTAAATCCTGCTAAGCTTCCTCTGGATTTAACAATACTTAAATTTAAAACATTTTTAGAATATATTTTTTTTATCGATTATAAACTAACAATGTCTGTTATTATCTTTATTATTATTTTGTCCGTAGTATATCTGTATTTAAATAAGCAAATAATTCATTTCATAAAAGACACCATCCCTATTTCCAGCTACATTTTTATATATTCAGTTATTATATGCGTATTAACATCTACATCAATAATTTATCTTAAAGGAGCTACACTACAGCTCCGATATTTACTGCCGATCTATCCATATATTCTGCTAATAATTGTGCCACTATTTATTTATGCATATGATAATATCTCCAATAGGTCTTATAAGATAATATTTAAAGCATTTTCTTTTGTCCTTTTAATTTGCCTTGTTGCCCAAGGAGCAAATTCGTTGTACCTTCAAGCCAACTCGATCAGAGCGCAAAGCCTCTACGAATATCCCGATAGATTAAAGCTAAACGAATACATATCAGAATACAATATTACAGATAATGACGTAGTATATTTTGATTGGAGTGGAAGCGATACTTCTCACTTTAGCTTAGTGCTTCATCAAAGAACACCGAGCATTAAAAAGAGATATATCAAAAGCACCAGTTCAAAAACGACCATCCTCGATAATCTGACGCTTCCGTTTGCTGGGGCTGGACCTGCATCTGCCACATCCATATTAGACCTGATAAGAGAAAATAAAAATCACTCCATATACCTGATTGCACCTCTTAGAGTGCTCCAAAATTCCATTGAGCGGCCTCCTAATGATATTTGCTTCATCAATCCAGTCAAGTTCACTAAATCATTTATTTGCATGGTGGATCTGAAGAATAACGAAACCTGCAATGCCAGCACATTTCCAAGATACTATCTCATCGAAGGCAATTCTTCGATCAAGGCAACTCTAGCTGGAAATTACATGGGCCATAAACACGATCAACTGTTGATATCGAATGCAAAAGAAAACACCCTGCAGATCATAGATTTCACCAAAAGCTCTCCGGCAAAGATCGAATACGAAGATCAGCCAGGAGCAGCATGGCTTACTGCAAACCATTCGCTAATCTCCGGCGACTTCATGGGCCTTGGATATGATCAGGCACTGCATATAGCTGGAGGCGTGATCATCATCGAAGACTTCAGCCGGGGAAAGGCCCCTGCCATCACCAGATATTCTGAAGCGCCTGCCAAGAATTCCGCCCTCGGGAAGCTGATGGATGCAGATGACGCACTCCTCGCCGGGGACTTTCTGGGACGAGGGTATAGCCAGGTGCTGTTCATAGATAGCAATCCTAAGGGGAGAAAACTGGTGATCGCAGACTTCAGCAAGGAGAAGGCGACTGAGATGACAGAATTCTCTGAGATAGAGGGCAATTCCACACTGCTTAGCTCACTACTGGATGATAAGGATAAACAATTTGCAGGAGATTTCATGGGCCTTGGGTATAGCCAGCTTCTGATGATAAACTGCAATCATACCGGGGCTAAAGAGCCCAAGATAATAATTGCAGACTTCAGCAAGGGGAAGAAATCAGCATCATTGAGATATCTGGAGAACTGGGGAGAAAGCGCATTATTTGGTGGATGGCTGGATGCCAATGATACACAGCTTGTGGGGGACTTCATGGGTCTTGGACATAGCCAGGTATTATTTGTAAATCATGGCCATGCAGGGGGAAAGATATTTATCGTTGATTTCAGCCAGGGCAAACCAGTTGGTAGATATTGGGAAAGCTGGGATCAAGGAACCATATTCCAAGGCTGGCTGGACATAAACGACACCAGAATTGCCGGGGATTTCGAGGACCTTGGTTATAGCCAGGTGCTATTCATCAACAGCAGTATTAATGGATCAAATGCGACAATTGTAGAATTCATAAATGGTAAGCCTGAGATTGCTTTATGAGATACACTCATCAAGAACGGGCTCGCCGAGATGGTAGAGGGCGAGCATATCCGGTACAGGACCACACCCGGAGGCGAGGAGGCGTTACGGCACATGCAGGAGTTGGAGAATCTAATACCGGAGATGACGATGGTGGAGGGGCTAGCGTGGGGCGGAAACTGCAGACTACCAGGAAGCACAAGGTCATCAGAAAGCGTCAACTGAGATTGGCAGCCATGGGACGAAAACTTTGTAATTATTTATAATTATATGATTTATAAAATAATGTGGAATTGAAATATGTCAAAGAATACCATCATCTCTAGGAGTTTTGCAGATCAACTTCCCAGGAATCTTCTTGCTAATTTTGTTTATTTTCTAGTAAGCGTCGTCATCGGCATCCTCTTGGTTCCTTACTTCGTTTCGAACCTCGGAGTTGCCGCCTACGGGCTCATCCCGCTTGCCACCTCGATCACCGGGTATGTGGCGATCATCGTGCAATCCCTGAACGCTGTTGTCTCTAGATTCCTCACCTTAGACCTCCAGAGGGAGGACTATGCTGCTGCGAACCGAACCTTCAACACCGCTTTCTTCGGGCTTACTGCCATCATCCTCCTTACAGTCCCGGTCGTCCTCGCAGTCGCCTGGTTTGTTCCTTCCATCTTCCACGTCCCGACCGGGCAGGAATCCGGTGCAGTCCTCCTTTTTCTCGGGGTTTGTGCTGCCTTCCTCATCAGCTCGTGGACAGGGAACTTCACCGTCCAGCTATTTGCCTACAATCGCCTTGACCTCCAGAACCTCATCAACCTCACCTACCTTCTCGTCCAGACCGGGCTGATCGTCCTCCTCTTCACCCTCTTCGGTCCTGATCTCGCCCTCGTAGGAAGTGCATACCTGACCGGGGCGGTCGTGGCATCAGGGCTCTCGATTTTCTTCGCCAGACGGGTCTGCCCCTATCTCATCCTCTCGATCCGCTCTTTTGATCGCAGAAGGGTGAAGGACCTTTGCGAGATGGGGTGGTGGGTTGTAATCAGCCAGGTCGGAGTCCTCCTTTTCCTGTCGATAGACCTCATAGTAGTCAATCTGCTCTTTGGGGCGACATCTGCTGGGGAGTACTCGATCGCCCTCCAGTGGGGCATTCTCCTCCGGACGGTCGCCGGGCTGCTTTCAGGCGTCCTGACGCCTACGATTCTCTCCTACTACGCCCGTGAACAGACCCAGTCCCTTATCCAGGTAACGAAGAGCGCCGTCAAACTGATGGGGTTGGCTATGGCTCTCCCGATCGGTCTTGTATGCGGGTTTGCCCCACAACTCCTCACCGTCTGGGTCGGTTCAGAGTTTACCTACCTTGCCCCACTCATAGTGCTCCTAACTGTAAGCTTACCTGTAAATCTTGCCGTGTTGCCCCTTTTCTCGATCAATGTGGCCTATAATCGGGTGCGAGTGCCGGGTGTTGTGACGCTCGTGATGGGGGTCTGTAATATCGCCCTCGCGGTTACACTGTCGCACCAGACCGGCTGGGGCTACTACGGCGTTGCTGCTGCGGGGGCCATTGTCCTTACAACAAAGAACGCCTTCTTTACCCCCTGGTATGCAACGAAGGTGCTAGGGGTTGAGGTTCACACCTTCACCCGGTCGATGCTCTCTGGTGTTGCAGCGACCATTCTCGTCGGCATCTTAGCAGCAACCCTGGCTGCCTTCCTGCCGCTTGCTGTTTTGCCTATGCTTGTCGTCGCAGGCACAGTTATGACCCTCGTATACCTTGCAGCAGTGTGGTCATTTGGCCTCAACAAGTTCGAGCGCAGGCTTTTCAAATCCTACCTTCCTTCAAGGTGCAGGAGATTTGCCGCATGAAACCATTTGTAATTACAGGAATCGTATCTGTTTAAACCACCAGAATTGAATGATAATCGATGCGCTTTAGTCGATAAAGTTGGATTGATAATTTCGCATTGTTATTCATTGGTCTTCGGTTAAGAGAGAATTAGCCAATTAGCTAATTTTATATTAATATATCATATAAATTGACCATCCTGTGAATGGTTTCTATTCGATCTCAGCGACCTTGTAGTCGATCAACTACCCAAGGTACAACGCATAGGATTTCGGCACTGTCTGATCGATTTGGCTCTTAACCGAAGACGCATGCATTGTAATTACTATCGCTAGGATTCGAGTAGATATGATAATTACGGTAATGGTATCCAATTTCGATCATTTGGTCTATGTAGATCGAAATTTAAGCATAGCGTTAGCTCGCAGAAGTTTTGGAAAGAAGGAGATAAAATGAGTAAAACATTATTAAGTGAAATAGAAAACATTAATGTTGTAGTAAAAAATAATCTCTGCACAGGATGTGGCACCTGTGTATCTATATGCCCAAAAGAAGCTATCAAACTTACAACAAATGAGAAGAAAGGGATTTATGTTCCGGAAGCGAACTCAAGAAAATGCGATCGCTGCGGCATCTGTTATAAAATCTGTCCCGGTCATGAAGTCGATTCCAAGGGAATTAACTTGGAAATATTTGGAAAATCGCCAGAAGATATTTTGATTGGGAATTATCTGAACTGTTACATTGGATACGCTAACGATACCGATATTCGGTATAATTCATCATCTGGTGGATTAGTTACTCAGATCTTGATCTTCGCATTAGAAAAGGGAATAATAGACGGTGCCCTGGTTACGAAAATGAAAAAAGATTATCCTTTGGAGCCAGAGCCTTTTATCGCCAGAACAAAGACAGATATAATTGAAGCCTCTAAATCAAAATACTGTCCAGTCCCTGCAAATATCGCATTAAAGGAGATCATAAATTCAAACGAGGGAGAAAAATTTGCAGTTGTTGGTCTTCCTTGCCACATTCAGGGCATAAGAAAAGCAGAGCAAATAAACAAAAAACTGAGAGATAAAATTGTTTTACATCTTGGTCTTTTTTGCCATCATGGAGCCAACTTTATATGTACTGATTTTTTCTTAGAAAAGATGGGAGTTAAGAAAGAAAAAGTTGCCAGGTTTAGATATCGCGGGCAGGGATGGCCGGGCAGAACATCGATAGAGCTAGGAAATGACTGCAAAAAGGATAACCCGTACTCTCATTACTGGATTTATCCCAGTTTATATTTATTTACACCAAATAGATGCTTTATGTGTAGTGATGCCCTCAGTGAGTTGGCAGATATATCGCTCGGTGATGCATGGCTGCCAGAGCTTTCAGCGGATAAAATCGGAAACTCAATAGTAGTTTCTCGAAACGGGATTGGTGAAGAACTCCTTCAACGAGCTGAAAAGGAAAATAAGCTGATAATGCAACATACAAGCAAAGAAAAGCTAATTGAATCCCAAAAACCTGCGTTGTATTTCAAGAAAAAGAGCTTATCTGCACGAAAGCGAATTTTACAATTAGAAAATAGATATTTGCCCTCAGATAACGCATCCTTATTATCAGCAAATACTAACGATTACTTTATTGCTCTCTTCATAATCTATTTAAACAACTATATATCTTCAGTTCAAATCAATAGAAAAATGTTAAAATTAATCCCCATAAGACTAATGATGTTTTATCAATTTGCATTTTATGCCATTATCAAATATAAAAAATTAAAATAATATATTGCAACTGTAAGTTAGGCCTCCAAGAGTTGCTTTACCAAGATGGCGTTATAAAATGCTTGCTCCTTCACAATTTTTCCCTTAATCTCCAATTCTTCAGTAATCCTGTCCCTATTTCGCCACGCTTTATCTAATTTATCAATTATGCTGCTAATATTTAATTCCTGAAAATCGCAATTAAATTCCTCTTGTCCCATCATCTTCATTATACCCTTTGTTTTGTGACTGTACCCAACGGCTATAGTTGGAATCGCCATAGAAAGAGCTGCAATATTTGCATGCATTCTAGAACCAACAAGAAGTTCACATCTTCCAATGATTCCCTTTAATTCTTCTGGCGTAAGATCTTCAGTAACTCCTATTACCCCGTTCTTGTCTTTAATATCCAGAAGTATCTCACGAACGGTAATCCTGTCATCAGCCGTATCTCCAGGACCTGTTGCATGAGGAATTAAGATAATTTTTGCGCCAAATTTATCTCTAATGTAATCGATTATTTGGATCAAAACTTCTTTGTAATAAATATAGCTTTTTTTGGATTTTGAATCGTACTGTAGCATATTAATATTTCTGCTAACTGATAGCCCAACAATCTTCTCATCAGGATTAATGTCGTACTTTAATAATAATTTTTGCATTATTTCATCGGAAGCAGGAGCTAAAAGAAAAGCCGAATCTGCAGTCAGATAAATAGGTGGTTTATCAATTCCAAGTTTTTTCAAGATATCTAAGGTGATCTCCTCTCTTACGGTAATCAAGCTAGCTCTATTTAGGACATATCTCGCAAAAAATCGACAAATTTCGGATAGAATTTTTGACTCTCTATTTAATACGGGCCATTTAAGGTTATATGGACCAATCGATTGAGCATAGATGACAACAGGTTTTTCCAATAAAACGCAGGTCATGATTCTGGAGAATGAAATAAGTGCTGAGATGATTCCATAGTCTCCACTAAGGCCGTCACCGCTTATTTCAACAGCGACATCAGAATTTGTGTACTCCTTCAGCAACTTCTCATCAGTTAATTTACGAATATTTAACCCAAAGTGCTTATGGATGGCCCTCCATACTGCTACACGAAACAAACGAGAAGACCACAGTATTATAATACCGAAGGGAAATTTATATTTATCTAATTCTGAAACTACAAGAATATTATATTTTTCACCCATTTGGGAATCTGAGGAATACAAGAAAGAAGATAGGGTAAATTCTGCATCAGGAATAAGTTTCTTAATAGCATCATGCGCACTAACCGCGATAGCAGCTCCTCCTTTATTCGTGCATAGATTTCCACCAATGAAAACTATTTTAGTCATGTAATTCCTACTCCATTTGGTTTACAGGCCTCGATGATTAATGTAAAACCCTTATCCTCTACGCCAAACAATTTATCCGATGTCAGACACAACGGGTAAGCAACAAGAGATGTTGCCAGCCATAAGGGGCCGGACCAATTTAATTTAATGCCGATCCTAAAAAAGAAACTAGTTATTCGTGAATTCAAAAGATATTTACTTCGAATCATCATGAACCCTGAAATTTTAAGCTTTTCCTTTAATGTTTCTCGTGTATAATAATTTACAACATAAGCAATTCTTTTATGCAATTCCTTTAATTCCTCACTTACTGGATAGGTAAAACTATCTGTTGTCAAAACAAGTTTTCCATTTGGCTTTAGAACCCTGTGCATTTCCCTTAACGCTTTTAGGTCATCGCTAAAGTGCTCCAATGCGGAACTGCACACAACCTTGTCAAAGTATTCGCTTGGATATGGCAAATTTTCTGCATTTCCAACCCCGAATTCGCACGATATTGCTTCTATTTCTGCAAGACGCTTTGCCATGCTAATTGCATCCTCTATCAAATCAATTCCATGTACTTCGCACCCTTTTTCCGCGATCTTGAGGCTCAACTCTCCCCCCCCGCATGCAACATCCAAAATTCTATCACTAACGGCTGGATCGAGCCATTTAAATATCTCTTGCCATTCAATAATTCTTATGAAACTTAAGCTACCTGTAGTTATATATATTAAATGCCGAATTCGATCCTTCAAATATGATTCCCCGTTCTGCTCATCAATAATATACCTCTGCGCCACCATTAGCATAGATACTATTCCTGCTACAGATCGCCTCTTTTGGATTCATATAACTTGCTTTGGAAATTGTACCCTCAAAATACTGAACTAGTACTTCTTCTTTCAAAACATTCAACGTCCCGAAGTATATATATGAATACTTAGATAATTTGCTAAAATCAGATGAAAAAGGAGTTGCCTGTCTTGATTTCAACTCGTTTAATACTAGTTGTCTATAATAATCAGCATAAATAGGTTTATTAACGTCCATACGATCCAACCACCTAGCGCCTATAACTTCCTGATCGTTAAATCGCCAATAATCCATCGTGCTATTCAATGCCATCGCTTGGGGGATACCATCATTTGCAACTTCAAAACACCATCCAGAACTAAATATCATGAATACTGCTAAGAATACAGATAGCATTTTGAGCGAATTTTCCTCGCATTTATATGTCCAAGATATTTTTGAAGCTCTACTCAAGCTCCTAAAAACCGCCATTCCACCAAGAACACAAAATGGCGCTAGGATGATCAAGGTCAAATGATATAATCTATCAGTATTGAATGCGCTTGCAAAATATGGCAAAACAATGCCTCCAATACATATTGCAAAATTTACATACGAAAATGCACAATATTCTCTTTTAAACATTAATTTTTTCTGGTTTATAAGCAATGTGAAAATACCTGCACTAATAAAAAACAAAGTAATTAAAGAAAGAGATTTCATTATGCCTCGTAATGGTGATTCTGGTTTTGCAGTTATAATGGCGAGACCCTGCGCTGCTTCTGGGTTTAAAAAGCTTGTGAAAATGCTGCTTACAATGTGATCAAATACTCCTACAATTATATTGAATGCAGAGGAACTGGAAACATAGATATACCATCCTATCGTAAATACTACAAATACAAGAACGAAGGAAGAGGAGATTGTTCTATAATCTATTAACGAGTTAGGATTACTTACAATCTCATCACTATTATAGCTAAATTTAGAGACTTTTAAGAGGATGCTATTTCCTAGATTTAAAATTGCAGGACGATTCGCTAGGATCAATATCAGCCATGCAGTAATAAGACAAAACATGTAGATATAAGAAGTCCCATAATGGGATACTGCTAATGAGATGCAAAAAGCAATAGATAAAACTGACCTTTTTGTTCTAGCTATATTTTTATCAACCATTAATAGAATTAATAGAACAATATAAAATTCAGCGATATTTTGTCGCGGCATGGGATAATAAAATCTGCTAAATGACATTAAGAAAAAGACAGATAATAATGCAGCTTTCTCATTCATCTGCTTTTGATATATCTGATATAGGCCTAAAGGTACTAAAGAGAAGAGTAAAGGATAAATTATTTTGAAGACCCATGTAAGGCTCATATCACATATATTGGAAAAAATGGGTGCGAGCATAACGATACTTAACATACCATTAACAGTAGAAGGGATCTTTGAGTCCCAAAATGAATACTTTAATACCAAGCTAGATAAATAATACTCTTCGTGGATATCCCACCCAATAATATACATCGATATTAACGATATATGATACAATAACGATATAGCTATTACAAAAACGGCAAATGGATACAAATTTTTTGAAATAAATTTATTAAAAACAGTTAGAACAATAGCTAAAGGCAGTAGAGGGATTAAAAGTATTAAAAGTGTATTATTATGAATGTTCGCTAAATGCGCTCCAAATATGCTTAAAAATAGGACTAAGCATAAAAAAAGAACTTGAGGAGAGAATATATCCTTAATGTTGATATAATTTGGGTTTGAAAAATCCCTATCCAATATGTAACTCAAAAGACATAGCACCAAAACGATAATGCTTATCGTGAGGATCAAACTTATAACGGATATCGGGCCGGAAAAACCTAAGAATGGATAAGCTATGTTAATAAACAATCCGATAATCATCAAGATAGAAACGCTCAATCCTACTGAATATAAAAGTACTTCTATATTGCTAAGTGTATGTATTTTTAAGATTCTGAGGACGAGAATTCCAGGTACGAAACCGAGATAAATAAAGCCAATGAGTTGTCTTAATATAGGAATATCGATTCCGGTGACATCCATACCCATTAATCCCAGTAAAGCTAACTGAATTGATAAGACAATTATGAAAAATTTTTTAATTTCCCAGTCATTCATCTGAAGAGGGTTAGCTATTTGCATTTCTTCCCTCGAATTGCTTCTTTATAGACTTTGATCGTCTTTTCTGCAATATTATCCCATGATAAATCCGTCTTCAATTTTATATACGCGTTCTCTCCCATTTGCCTTCTTAATTTTTCATCTTTTAATAATTTTATAATAGCCTCTGCTAACGCGTTAGCATCCTTTGGAGGTACAATATATCCAGTAATTCCATCATCAACTATCTCAGGAATGCTCCCTACGCTTGTTACGACGACCGGTTTTTTAAATCCGTAGGCGGTTGGTATTACGCCGCTTTGTGATGCATCGATATATGGCAAAACTACTAAACTGCATCTTTGGAATAATTCGGCCCCCTCATCATATGGAATATTATAATTATGTATGATGAAATTGTGTCTATTTACTATCATATTTTCATATTTCTGAAAGTTTTCGCCAGCTCCCGCAATAATTATTTTTGCATCTGGTATTTGCTTTGTGATAATTGGTTCTGCCATTATTAAGTATTCCAATCCCTTGTATCTCCAGATTCTACCAAAGAAAAGAACCAGATTTCCATCTTCTTGCAAATCAGGTTTTATATATCTTTTAAAAGGAGCTACCTCGTGCTCACCTATTGGTATCGAATGAACTTTATTCTCAGACAGATGATATTCTTCTATCATTTGTTCTTTTAGCCTTTTGCCATGGACAATTATTTGATCTGAATATTTTCTTTCCCAAAATCGAATGAATTCGCAAATAGAGGAACCTTCCCCGATATGGAGCTTAACGTCATGAAAAGTAGATACTAAAGGATAATTTTTGAAAACGGGCAACAAGGCCAAGTCGATTATTTCGCCACCGAGTTGCATATGAATTACATCAGGCTCGAAATTACGCAAAATTTTTATAAATTTTTTTAAAACAAAAAAATTTGAGTAATGATATAGCGACTTTCCCTCTACTAGCAAACAAATATTTACTCTTTTATCAATGGTTCCTGAATGTGAATTAGGAAGCTGTTTTTCAGGAATTACAAGAATAATCGTATGCTTACTGCAAAGTGCATTTGCCAATTGAATCTGATAATCGATGAAACCACCATAAGAGAGTATTCGCATCAAGATCCGTCTTAATCAATGTTATTAATCAATATATTATGTGATGTATATCAAATAAATTGCAATTAAATTCTTCAATATATCTCTCAACCGCCCCCCTCTATGGTGTACTCGCGTTCCACAGGGCCCGCGCGCGCAGGGCTACACCCACCAGATCCGGGTGCTCCAAGGCGCGGATTATGTTAGCTGCGATGCACTCTGGCGAGTTGTTCTCAATTAGGAAGCCTGTCTTGCCGTACCTGATCATGCTTTGATTAGGTCAACATTGATTGAAAATTTCTATATATTTATTTATAAGCAAATCGATATTGTGTTCTCTTTCTGTATATTCTCTTGCATTTCTGCCCATCTCCTCACGCATCTTTTCGTCATTCAACAAGATCCCTAAATCCTCAACCATTTTATCAAGCGTCTTTGAATGAAAGCCCAATTTATTATTGCATATTATGTTATCAGGATCTGCATTAAGACTAATCACCGGCACATAATGCATCCATGCCTGAATGAATGCATTAGGAAACCCCTCAAAAATTGAGGTGTTAACGAGTATTGAAGCTCTACAAAAATATTTATCAATCTCACTGAAAGGCACAACGCCTAAAAATTCGAGATTAGATACCTTTCTTGATAAGCCATAAATTGTATTATAAAGTTCTTCATCGCTTGAACGTCCTCCAATCATTTGGAATTTAGCATTTGGTATTGCTTCCGCCAATTTTAAAAACAAATGCGGCTGCTTCACCTCTGCCATTGACCCAACCCATAACACAATTGGTGGATTTGTCTTTTCTGGCATTTTTCCATTGATAATGGGAAAGGGCATTTTAATCACAATGCCCTTTCTGCAATAATTCCTTTCAAGCATAGTTTTCTGGTATTCGCTTTGAACAATAATGGCATTTGCAAGATGTATATCTAGCCAATTACCAAAAGAGCTAATGTTAAATTTGGAGTGACAGAATCCTTTAATATTTCGGCTGACTAACTTTCTATTAACTAATGCGTCTGATCCAATACTATAAATGAATTTTCTATTCGCTATTTTACAAAATAGAGACACAGGTCCGGATACACTACCTGCATGAATAAAAATATTTGCGTTACATTTTCGCATTGCATTCCAGATCCAAATCACTTTTATTAAAATAGTCAGCATCGAAAAATTATAAGATTTACTAGGAATTGTTATTATATTAAACTTCTCGTCATAATTATGTAGAAGTGAAATCCTCGTATCATAAGTAATAAAAGTTATATCAAAATCATGCCTTAATAGTTCATTAGCTAAAAGAAACAAATGAACATCGGGACCAATTACATTTTTAGGATTTGTCTGCATAAGTAGTGGATAAACGCCCGGAGCAACAAGACATAATGTCTGGCCTCGGCTAATGCGGCTACTCTTTCCGCCACCATTTCCTCGCATCCCATCATCTCCTATGCTCTCGAATATTCGGAGATACTGCTTATTTTTTTATGAATCGTTCCTGGTTATATCTTGGAGTAAGATGTGTTTCGAACTTATCGAAGGATTGGAAGACACTGCACACCGAGCATTCTGGCAAATTTCGTGATTTTCTTAGCATCTGCAGCATTTTGCCAAACCATACTGATTCAAAGCTATTCTTAAAAGCATTCCCAAACGTTTTATCACCTAACGAACAGCATGGCGTTACTTCTCCATCTGTCATGACAAAACACGATCTGTAGGGATACGCGCAATTCTTAGGTGATAATTCATAATTTTCGCCAAATTTTCTATAGAATACTTCGATCCCAAGCTCCTTTGATGCTTCCTCTACCTTCTCCAAAATATCATTGTAATCATTTTGGATACATATCACGGTATTTGATTCGGTGTTTGATCCATTCGCTAAGAAATGCCCGATAGTAACTTGTGTCACATGTAGGGATTTCGCTAATTCTATAAATTTTGGCAGTTCTTTGTAATTGTTCTTGTGGGCTACGAAGTGCAATATTACAGCTTTTCTATCATCTTCTGTAAGCTTAGATAGAAGTGACTTTACACTTGAAATTGTTTTCTCGAAATTGCCGCCTTTCATCTCTCGTTCATATGTATCAGGAGTTGCGGCGTTTAAGGAAATGACCAATCCTTGCAGACGACCCCTGAGCAAATCACCGTATCTGTCTGACGTGCCATTGGTGGTCTGATATATTAATTTTTTCTTATTATTAATTGATAATATATATTTAATAACATCTTCATATTGTGGATAGAGAATTGCTTCGCCCCATCCTGTCAAATCTATCGTCTTAGCATGCCTAATTGGGTTTCTGAGTTTATATATATCTTCGAAATCCATATCAGAAGTCTTAAAATTTGTGCGATCGCAGATCGTACATCTTAAATTGCAGCGAGTAGTTAGAAAAATGGAAAGAAATTTCGGATAGCTTAATAGATTCGGATAGCAATATCTAATAGGAACATATCGCACATTATTATAAGCGTTCATTAAATACATATAGGTTCTGATAAGAGATACCTTTGTCCGTCTCTGCAACACAATATTCAAAAATTTTCTTCCAGGAAAATTATCCATTTTGTCACCTCTATAACGGTTGTGATCTTGCTATAAGTTATTATGAAATGGCGCCGGCGCACCCGCGCAGCAAGCTGCGGGGTATTGCGTTTTAAAATAAATTTTTATTTAATCAAATTCTTTTCATTGATTGCACAAATCGATAGCTGCAAAAATATTAAATCCGCAACCCAAATACGGAATATGGGAATATTATCATAAATTTGTTTATTTCAGCCTAGCTGTACTAGGCCCCTCATCACCCAATCAACACTCGGTAAAGACCTAAAAGCCTTTGCTCCATAATCTTCCAGCTATATCGCTCTTCATAAGCTCTCCTACCATTTGCTCCAAGTTCCTTACATAGCTCTGGATTATCCCTTAGCATTACGATCGCATCCCTTATCTCCTTTATGTTGTTAGCGTCAACCACCAAGCCACAGTTCTCTTCTAAGACTTTATTAGCTGTCGAAGTCCCTTTATTAACCAAAACAGGCTTTCCGCACATCATCGCGTTCAGCAATGTACTTCCGCAAATATATTTATTTATTGGAATTGCAGGGTCCCTGAGGACAAATGCACAATCTGAGCTATAATAATTTTTCAAAGATGTAATATAATCAATTCTTCCGATATATTTTATTTTACCAGGAAATATTTCTTCATAGTTTTTGATAGTACTAACTAAATCTCCATCACCAGCTATAATCAGCTCAATTCCTTCAATATCGTTGATCGCCTCAATAACTCTCTCAATATTTAAAGATCTATTCTTGAATAAAATTCCTGCATAAAATAGAACAAAATTTTTATTTTTATTCTTTTTTAAGACTTGTGATATATCGGGAGGTGAGTCGTAGATTGGAATGATTTTTTTGTTAGGAATTCCTTCAAATTCGGCTATTTGAGCTTCATCCGCAAGAATCACAGCATCAGAACAGTATAGAAATAATTTATCAATAAGAATTATGATTTTTCTTAGTGACTTATTTAATATAATTTGATCCTCATATGTATCCAATACTTCATAAATTATTTTTTTATTTTTTATTTTGGCTACCAAAATAGCAGGAAATACCGAATCTAAATTAAAAACATGCAAAATATCAAAATTTATAAAAATTAATTTTAAAAAAATGTATATCCACCAAATGGGTAAAATTTTTAAAATTTTTTTGTCATATGCTGCTTTGAAATTGAAAAAGACCACATCATAACAACCTTTGAGATTAGGAAAGTCGTTTTCTTTACCCTCGCGATTCCACCCAAGAAAAGTTATTTTATAATCATTAGAAAGAACCTCAATCTCCTTTGGAACTCTAATATCGCGATGTAAGTCACTATTCCTAATTACTACCAAATGCTTATGATTGTCTGGCTTCATTTATTACCACTACATTGTTTAAAAAAGCCTCATATAGCTCGAAGATTAATCGTTATAACTGGTCAAGTTTTCTTTGAACTAATGATTCTAAAATATGCTCAAATTCATTAGTAATATTCTCCCAATTATATTTTTTAGCAAAGCTTCTAGCTTTTTTTCCGAGTCTTTTAAGGTCCCCATTACTAGCTAATTCTATAGATTTCAAAATAACTTCATCAGGCCTGTCTATATAGATAATTCCTGAATTATATCCGAATTCCTTCATTACTCCAGGAAGCTTACTTGAAAGCACAGGTTTTCCCATTGCCATGTATTCATATAATTTTATCGGAACGATATCATGCATAATCTTTTCGTTTGCATAAGATGGAAGCAGGCAAACATCGGCTGATGCGATTAAGGAAGGAATTTCGGTATAGGATTTCCTCCCCGCCAATATTATTTTATTCTGGCCATCAAAAACCTCTTTTATTCGCTTCAGCTCATCATACAAATCGCCATCCCCTATTATTAAGAGCTTTAAACGATCTTCATCCTTTTTGCAGATTTCCATCGCTACTTCTTTTAATCCAGAGAAATTATAAAGCCATCCCATGAAAAAAAGAACAAGGTCGTCTTTTCCTATGCCATAGAGATCTCTAACGGTTTTGCCATCGATTGATGTATTAAATCTCGCAAGGTCGATCCCCGCTCCAAGAACTATTGTCTTGTCTGGATCCGCACCCATTTCAACAACATAATCCTTAAGTTTGAGATTGATAGTTAATATTACATCTGCTAGTTTGAGGGCCATTTTTTCAAACGCCCAGCCTATAGGTTGAAACGCCTTTACTGGAATCAGCCTGTGTGTAACATCAATCCAGTAGTAGACGAATGGCAGTCCATTCTTCTTTGCGGCCAATCCGGCAATAAAGGCGATTACCCCGAAGCTTACTATAATTTCCGGCTTGAACTCTTTGATCTGTCTTTCGATTTCGATTGTATCTGAAATAAATATGCTTAAATAATCAAGAATTGGAAGTTTTATGAATGGAGGACGAATTATGGTCGCCTTAGCACCCTTATAGATTTTAGAATAATCAGAAATTATCCTCTTCTTTGATAATAGCCTATTATTGCTCTCATCTCTCCACAATAATTCGAAATCTATGACACGAATTTCATGTCCCCTTAGGGAAAGCAATTCCATGAGATGATGCTGTTGAGCAGGAAACCTCTTGAGCCAATCAGTGGTCTGCACTAGTAATATTCTCATTTTAAATCCGATCCGCGATGGATGTAAATATCGAGTCTTTTAGTTCAATTTTTCTCAAAAATCTCAATATCATGAAAACATCTCGTTTATTCTTTATTGAATAATTTCCTCTTGCATACTCAACTATCGGGTTCGCCTGCCCGAAAAGTATATTCATTAAAACTCTTTTACTAATTTCTATCGTTGAATTATCTTTGATTTCCTTTCCAAATTTCTCAGCACATAATTTATCATTCTTGATATAAATCTGGATTATTTCGTCTTCCATTGAAATTAGAATTGTTTTATCACCTATGAGATTCTTTAGATCTTGTCTACTGCTGAGGATATCATCCAATAAAAATACGAGCTTTATGCCTTTGGCAATCAATACACTGGGCTCAAATCTGCTCCAATCCACTCCATCAAATATCATTGATAATTGTGGCGGAGGCACCACTATTATTGAATCAACTTTTTGATCAATGCAATAGGTTTCCGCATGCTCTAATAGCGATTTTCCGGCACGCAAATCTGCGGCAAGAAATACAATTATTGATCCAATCGTTACATCTCTTTGATGAGTTATTGAAACTATTTCAAATCCGACGATTTTCCCATCATCCTCTGCTACTAATATCCCATTATCGTAGACACCAGGGAATTGCGTGAAATATTCGATAAAATCTTCGTTAAAAGATAGGTGAATGCAATCCATCATTACGTTTTCATACAACACCATTACAGACTTTAAGTCTCCTTTGTTGTACACCCGTACATGATAAACAGCCGAATCGCTTTGTTTATTTTGGGAAGCATTCTCATTCATGTTTTCACCTATCTACCATAGAAATTTTTTAAAATGATTTAGAAATGGAACCGACGTTTTTCAGAAGCTTCGATAAAGCCCTGAATGAAGGAAAAGATATCTTCATTTTTCGAAGGACGAAAAGGCTTGCAAGCAGAGTGACTCTTTGCATCGTATTTAAGCTTCTAAAATTATATATTTTTTTTATTGCGCTTTCGCCCAAAAATATTTCTATCCTTTCTTGAACAGTTTCATTGGACTCATCGTCATTATTTATCAACGGAAACTCAATTTCATCTGTCTTGATATAGATGGGATACTCAATAGAGAGCAATGAGTTTTTCAACCTATTATTTTTTGCAAGAAGATCCGCAATTGCAGCTTTTAGTACACCGCCATAATTGAGTATCTTTAAGTAAGTTGGAAATTGATTTACTTCTATGAATCCAACCCTCATGTCGCTCTTATATGCATCGGAATTTCTCAGCACCCAACCGAGACACAAACAGGCGCCGATATCACCTGCACGTTTGAATCTTTCTTTTAGGAGTTTGGAATGCAGCCTCATACCTCTATACTCAGGATTGACGGCCCCATCACCTACAAGTTGAACTAGCAAACCACTCCCATTTAGCTTAAGGTAACGACCATGCATCCCCCCATAGCCGATGATTTTGCCATCAACCTCGGCAATTGTGACATCCGATTTTGAGAATAGAGGCTGATCGATATATAAATGCTTCCATTTTTCGATATTTCCCCAATTGCCGTAACAAAGATTGAGAAATTCGGTAACCCTATTCTCGTCTCCTTCGGAATAGGATCTAAATTCCAAGTCAACAGATTTAGCACTACTATCCATCAATCACAACCCCTGTAAATGTCGTTTCATCAAGACCCTTAACACATTGAGTAGTGAATGCGATATAGTTGGAGGAACCCCGAGCAAAAAGAACTCTACCAAAGCCAAGAATGTGAGGCCATCGATCTTTTTCATATTTCGCTAGATCTTGCCAATGCGTTCCATCTCTAGATGCCCAGATTCGGGCTGTATTGTCCCATTCCATCGTGCTGCCTTCGCTCTTCCCCTCATTGCCTGTAGAAAACAGAAGGATTCCGTCATCTGTTTTTGCCGAATAGTACACCGGGCCATTGACCTCTGCTACTTTTTCTATATCACCAGAGTCTCTGGAATATCTGAATATGCAATTTTGAATAGTGGGAGCATCAGTTCCCCAATAAATGTGACTATCTGTAAAAAGCAGACTTACAGTCCTATATATTTGTGAGCCGGAGGCCAATTTTTTCCAGCTTTCTCCATCATCATCTGAAAAGAGAATAAATGATTCTTCATCCCTATCTCCTGTTGCCATCCAGAGCTTTTCTTCATAAGGATCATATTGAACTGCATGAATATGGCGAATGTTTTTCATGCGTTGAATGATGTTCCATGTTTTTCCTTTATCACACGATTTGAGCAATTTTACTTCATGAGACCTATTATTATTTAAAAAATATTCTCCAAGATACACATTGCCCCTCTGATCCTCACACATACCATTCCTTAAGGGGCCAATTCCTCTTTCCAGAGTGTGGACTTTATTCAAATGATTTCCTTCAAATCTGAAGATGCATTTATTAGCTATAATCAGGATTGTACCATTAGTTAGCCTTAGAAAACTCCTTACGCCAAGACGAAATGCTCTAGCTGCAAGCCTTGAGTTGCTTAAAGCCCTCATATAAAAAGGCATTTCGAGATCAAATATCTTTTTAGGAGTAGATGTGATTGTATCTGAATAATAAATACCGAAATTTGACGAGGACCATAATTCCTGATCATTTATCCATTGAGCTTGAAAGCCAGGAAAATTTTTAAATATTTCTAATTGTAATTGAGTCATAGCTCTTCCTTAATACATAATTCAGATAAACATCTGCTAAACGATGTAAATTGATATTGCTTTAATAAGTTAGATAATTTATTTTTAGTGCTTTCACGATTATAGTAGGTTATAAAATGATTTATTTTGGGCATTTTGAATTCTGGCACTTGGTCATCAACTTCCCAGTTATGAAAGAATATTGATGCAGGAACACCACTGTTGTTTGCGTTTCTTATTGCATCTGCTATGACATTAATATTAAAAACCCGAAGCCAAAAACCTCCAGCAGCAGGAATCTTTAGCCGGAGAAAGCGATATACTAGAAGGGGAAATTCAACGAATTCTTCTCTAAGATCTTCCTTCAGGATATTGTCAAATGAAGGTCTATAAGGTCTCGTGGGAGCTCGATAGGAACCATAAAGCGGAGTCCATGTGGGAAACACACTTGAATCGTACTTAAATCCTTCTTCTTTTAATATCTCTATTGCCCACTTTGTATTATTATTTAAAGAAAAAGAGGGGGCTCGATAGCCAATGCATTCAGGATATAAATGCTTGAATCTTGCAACCTCTATTTTAAAGGAATCAGGATCTAGCTTCCAGAGAGGGATATGCGACCACCCATGAAATGCTATTTCATGGCCGCCGTCTTTTATCAATTGGATAACATCTGGATGCTTTTCCGCTATTTCCCCAACTATAAAAAAGGTCGCCGTTACTTTATATTCTTTAAATAAATTAAGGACAGATAATATGTTTTTTGGTGTTCTATATTCAGCATCTCTGGTTTTGTATTTTCTTATGTACTCTCCATGAAACAGCTCTTCGACATCTACCGATAGAGCATTAATTGGCATAATAATCAAAATTCAGCACAGCTATTAATTTGCTCTCGATTATTATTGAACCATTCATGGACATTTCTCAATCCATCTTCAAAAACCGTGGCGGGCTTATAATCTAAAACTCTCTTAGCCTTATCTACCGACGACAGAAGCCTGCACTTTACATCCCAGTTCCTTCTCTCGGCAAATACAATCCCGGCATCATTTCCTGCCAGCTTATTTACCATATTGGCCATATCTATGACCCTATGCTCTTTCGCCGATCCGAGGTTAAACGCCTCTCCAATAGCCTCTTCTTTAATCCCCATTGCCAATAGGCCGCGGATTATATCATCTACATAGGTCCAATCCCTTGTTTCCGTCCCATCACCAGTTATTGGCAACGCCTGGCCGTTCATGGCCCAGTAGAAAAAGTTAGGTATGACGTTCCTGTATCGCCCTGGCACCTCTCCCGGCCCAAAGACATTGAAGAACCTGGCGTTGACTATCGGCATGCCGTATAGGTTGTGGAAATAATTAGTGTAAAGCTCCCCGATCAGCTTTGTTACCTGGTATGGCGTGTGCAGGCTGACTGACGTGTCATGCTCTTCAAAAGGCATCTTCGAATCTAGGCCGTAGACTCCGCAACCGGAGGAGGAATAAACGAAGCGCTTGATGTCTACAAGTTGTGCGTATTCCAAAACCTTGAGAATTCCCATTCCATTGACCATCAGATCAATCTCTGGATTGTCAACAGAGTTCTGGTTGGCAAAATGGGCTGCCAGATGGAAAACGTACTCTGGCCTCTCCTTGAAGACTCGCTTCAGCATCTCATCATCCAGGATGCTTCCCTTTACAAACATGATGTTTTTAGCTTTGGGAATATTCCATTCATAAGAGGAGGACAGATCATCTAATATTATTACCCTTTTTGCATTTAGCTCTGACAGCTTTCTGCAAAGATTTCCTCCAATGGCTCCAGCGCCGCCTGTGACCAAGATAGTCTTTCCATCATACTCAGAATTAATGTCTTCCATCTCAATTCCCAATCCTGTAAAACCACTTCATCCATTCAACTGTTCTCTTGATCCCCTCTTCTGGTGCAACCTTGGGATCATGTCTTAGATCACTTATGGACCTTGAGAAATCCATTGTCTTGATCTTAGTAGTAAAGGGCTCAGCTTCCTTGTAAGTAACAAGCGAATCATCCCGTCCCACTACGTTGAGAATCAGATCGGAATAATCCTTGATTTCCCGCTCCCACTCCTGTTTGCCGCCCACATTATAGACCTCACCAGGAATGAAATTGTCAATGATATTGGCGAAGGTCCTGGCCGTGTCTCCAACGTAGTCTATTATTCTCTTGTGCCCCTTGAATACCGTGTAAGGTTTGTTGAATAGAGCATGATAAATGAACTTGGGTATGAATCCCCGATAAGGATTGTAATGCTCATGCGGGCCGTAGCAGTTCACCGGACGAACTCGAACTGTCTCGGTGTCGAACATCTTGGCAGAGTTCATGCACATCAACTCTCCAGCCCACTTGGTGATGGCATAATCATTCATCTGATAGGTGTCTTTAATGGCATTGTTGACCATCACGTCTTCGGTCATGATGCCTTCGTAATCTCCGTAAACCTCGGCGCTTGAGAAAAAGATCATGCGGAAATTCAGCTTCTCTTGCAGACGTAGTATATGCTTTGTCCCAACTACGTTGGTCTGCCAGAGGTTCTCGTAGTAATCTTCTCCATTCCAGCGGCCGTACTCTGCAGCCAGGTGATAAACAAAATCGAATTTCTGCTTATCGAAGACTCTCTCCACTTGTCTATAATTCCTGACATCAGCTCGAATATAATTATCCCTATCAGTATTGTAGAGGTCCAGCGCGGTCACTTCATGGCCACGAGATCTAAGGTCATTGACAAGGTTAGTGCCTATGAAGCCTGCTCCTCCGGTTACTAATATCTTTGAAGTATCCATTAAAAACGACCTCAAATAGATTCAACAATCAGCTTGCTGGCCTGACCGTCACCGAAAGGATTTTTCCAGCCTACGGCCTGTTTGAGCATTTGCTTTGCTCCCTTCAACATCTTCTCTGCATTCGCTCCAGATAGGATGTTAGACTTGACATCAAGAGTCTCCGGTCTCTCCGTGTTCTCTCGCAAAGTGACACACGGCACCCCCAGGATGCATGTCTCCTCCTGCACTCCACCCGAATCAGTCAGAACCAGCCTGGCGTTGGCCTCCAGTTGCAGAAACTCCAGAAAACCCACCGGCTCAATGGCCCTGATGCCATCAAGCTCCAGGCCAAACTCATTTACCATCTTACGGGTCCGGGGATGCATGGGAAAGATTACCGGCAAGTCAAACTCGCTTCTTATCATCTCCAGGCCTTTGAGAATCTCCTTTAGCCTGGCTCTATTATCAACATTCTCAGCCCGGTGAGCTGTAACCAGGAAATATTCCCTGGACTTAAGCCCCAGATCTTTTAGAGCATTGACCTTTCGGTCAGCTATCTCTCTATTCTGGTAAACTGAATCAACAATGGTGTTTCCCGTAACAAAGATCTTCTCTTCAGGAATTCCCTCTTTTATCAGATTCGCTTTGGAATTCTCCGTCGGGGCAAATAGATAATCGGAAATATGATCGGCTACTACTCGGTTGATCTCCTCAGGCATGCTCCGGTCGTAACTCCGCAGCCCCGCCTCCACATGCCCCACCTTGATATGCAGCTTCGATGCCGCCAGAGTTCCGGCCAGGACCGTATTGGTATCTCCCTGCACCAAGACCACATCCGGCTCCGCCTTCATCAGCACCTTCTCGATACCCGTCATTATCCGGCCCGTCTGATCGGCATGCGTTCCTGAGCCTGCATCCAAATTGTACTCTGCCGCAGGTAGCTCCAGCTGCTCAAAGAATACCCTGTCCATCTCGTAGGAGTAGTGCTGCCCGGTATGCAGCACGAAGTGATCCAAGCCCCGCCGCCGGCACTCCCGAATCACCGGTGCCATCTTAATTATCTCTGGTCGTGTTCCCAGTACCACTGCGATTCTCATGTGTCACCCTACCCGAGCTAGGCTCCGCCCTCGCCCTCCTGGAAGCATCCATCCGCTTCATGGATTGGTCGATCAACCGGGAGATGGCATGCAGAATAATCCCCGTAAAAGCCATGAATGATCCCACCAGAGTCGTCGGTATCATCATCATGGTCAGCCCGTAGCTCAGCTGCCCGCCATGATAGAAGGTCCGAAGCAGCTCCAGACCTATGCATATCCCCGCCGCCGCCAGCACCATCCCCGGCAGGGTGAAATAAAACTGCGGTCTACGTAGCTCCATATCCTGCAGCAAAATCAGCAGCACTTTGACCCCGTGGCTCACCGGGTTCTCTGTCGAGGCCCTTTCTACAGCGTAGCTGCAGTAAATCTCCACCTCCTCGACCTTGAGATTGTTATCCTTGGCCTGAAGAAGTATCTCCGAGCCGGCAGACATGCCGTCTTTATCGATGCAAATGCAGTTAATCGCCCGCTTGCTGTAG
>Ga0209777_10002349_pt1 | contig 25072 bp, 17 predicted proteins | sample FrelakmetHBP12HB_FD_187147 | JGI IMG/M metagenome (GOLD analysis project Ga0209777, IMG submission 187147) | Freshwater lake sediment microbial communities from the University of Notre Dame, USA, for methane emissions studies -HBP12 HB (SPAdes)... | ecosystem: Environmental > Aquatic >... | reverse complement strand
CCGATCTCATCAGGACATTACTCGAGCTGGACGCGGTCGCCTTGACCGGCTTGATCGGGTAGCCGTACATCTCGGCCGTGAAACTCCAGACAGTGCCCGCGGTAATCGTGAAGTCGGGTGCCGCATTGACCTCGTCGACCCGCCAGTAGTAGGTCTGGCCAAAGGCCAGCAGGCCGGCCGGATCAAGCGTGTTCGCATCCTGGCCTTGACTGATCAGCACACCCTCCGGATTGGCCCGGCTGGCCGTGTTCACGTCGTCGTAGACCATGCCTACGTATACATCGTGGGTCTTGGCTGACTCGCCCGGCTTCCAGCCAAGGACGACGTCCCGAACTGCATCCATAGCTCCGTTCTTGGGATTCGGGTATCCCGCCGCCAGACTGGTCGGTTTAGATCTGAAGTTGTTCGCCACATCCGACGCACTCAGCACACCGCTGTGGATACGCACTTCAGCAATGGAGCCGGTGAAAACTGACCCTGAGTTCGTCCCTTGACCCGTATTGTCGCCCTGTGCGGCGATCCGGATGGGGCACCCCCCCCACGTGTTGAGCCCAAGGACCTTCGAGGTGTCCAGCTCTCCGTTGACGTAGATGCGGATGGTAGTTCCATCGTAGGTATAAGCCAAGTGCCACCAGGTACTGGCCGCCGGAGCAGGTGTGTGGACGCCCCACCCCATGTCCCCTGAGCCCCAATGGGCCGCAGCACCCCAGGTCGTGTTGTTGCCGTAGTTGAATGCCATATTCGAACCATCGGGTCCGCCACGATGGGACCAGTGGACCATGGTCTCTTCCGCCGAGAACGACGGATTGTACGCCCAGACCTCGATCGAACGGGACCCGGCCCCCTCTATCGCCGGTACCGACGTCGGCCCCACAAAGAAGTTCTGGCCGTTGAACGTCACGGCCTTGCGACCGTCGACGTCTTCGACAACGGGACCCCCCTGCGCCGTGAATCCGCCCAGCGCCCCGTGGTTGACCCACTCCGTAGCCTCACCGTAGGCGAGGTCCTCGGCCCGCAGATCGACCAACAGATCGCCAGCCACGATCATGCCGGCCGTGGCTGGACCGGACATGCCCAGGACCACTCCCGCCAGCACCAGTAGACCCAGTCTCTTGCACATGACTTCCTCCTTCGAAAAGGACACCTCAAGATAGGTTCTCAGTCACACAGCCACACGGCTGCAAGGCCTTCTACCGCCAGCCTCCCTGACTGGGAGCCTCTTATTATATCCTCTTTTGCAGCCTGATTCTTACAGCCATCCGTGCAAATCTCTGCAAAAATCAGTGTACCGGCCCCGTTGGTCTTGGGCAACCCATACCTGCTGCGTATCGCCTGGGCGGAGGTCGGCGGCGGTCCATCCCACGCCAATCGTCTGGGGGCCAGACCCAAGGCCCGGCCCCCATTCACTCAAGGCTAGAGAACCCGTGGGGGGTGGGGATTCTCTCTGGCTAGGGGGCCTGCTCTTGGTAGAGGGCTGTCACCTCGGCATCGGAGAGGGCATAGGTGTACAGGCGTACCTCGTCAATATCGCCCTCGAAGTATCCTCGATCGGTCCGGATGACTCCAATACGCAGGGTCGATGGGGCTTCCTTCGTCCCCTTGGGCCCGGTTGCAGCGGCCTCCTGTCTGCCATCGATGTACAGCCTCATCTGGCCGCTCTGGGTCCGGCGTGTGGCAACCACGTGATGCCATTGCCCGTCGCTTGCCGCCGTGGTGGACAGAATGGTTGTGCCCGCCTTGAAGACGGCTGGCGAGCCCACCCCAAAGGCAACCTTGTCCTTCAGTAGAGAGGTGCCGAAATCGTTTGCAGGAGCACCGACTCTGCCATCCACGAGGCCATCGCCTTGCCACCACTGGCCCCCTGCGGACCCGGTCTGGGTGGTGTTGATCCATAGGCTGATGGTCCAGTCATTCCGGATCAGTCTAGGGATCTCCACGTAGTCATCAACCCCGTCGAATCTCAGGGCATTGCCCCGGACGCCACCCACCCAACTGCTGTCGTCCATGTGGTTCAGCTTGCCGTCGTTCTTTCCGATCTCGTCAGGCGCGATCGTGCCTGCCGATTCATCAAACCGCCACCACCCGACCAAGGTCCCGGTCTTGAAGCTCCAGATATCGCCCTGCGAGACTGATCCATCAGCCTGGACTTCATCCACTCGCCAGTAGTACTGGGTGTCCTGTTGCAGGGCCGGCAATCCAGGGCAATTGGGGTCCTTCACGACGGCAGCGATTGCCAAGGAATCGGGACTATCGCCAAGGTACACCCTGTGTTCAACTGCCCCCAGGCCGGACATCCACTCCAACTGAAGGCCCGTGAGGGAATAGCCTTGTGCACCGTCAGCAGGTTCGGGCCTGACAGCGAGGGGTTTCAGGTTGAGGGGAGCTGCCTCGAGTCTGGCCAGCTCTTCCACTGTCACGTCTCGCCTGCTGAGGTCACCGAATACGACTCGGTAGTGTCCGTCATCCACCTTCCAACGCATCAGCACACCATGGGGAAACTCGGGCGTGACTCGGTCGCCGTGATACGCCGGGTCCTTCTTCTCCTCGGCCAGCATCGCCGGGAATGCCATCAACATGTTCAACTGCATCGTGTGACCCACGTATGCCGTGATTTTCACCTTGTCGTTGCGGAGCTGTTCCTTGGTCACCCCCTGGAGTTCAGGCATCTTCTCCATGATCTGCATGACGCTGTAGTCGAGCGATGCCGGATATTGACCGGCCAAGTCACGATACATCCCCAAGGCTGCGACGGCGGTCTCTTCATTGATGGGCGGGATTGCGACAGGTCCATTCACAGGGGTGGTGTAGCCATCGGGTATGACCGGCTCGAACTGGGCTGGATCTACAGGCACATTCCACTGAAACTGGGTGCTGACCGTGTGAAGATGCGTCCCATCCTCGATCTGAATGTCCTCCTCTGTCCTGACAGGCAAGCTCGTCGCCAAGGCCACCCAGATCTTGACGTCCACCGGGCCTGACTCTTCACGGAGGTAATTGGGATCGGCGGTCTGGAACCCTTCGACTGCAACACCCTCCACGACGGAACGGCCCAGGCTCCTGTACTTGCAGGCCTGTAGCCGCAAAAGGAGATCCCGAGGATCACGGATATCCTTGCGCATCTGCCGGGCCATTTCATCGTCAAAATCCATGCGAACGTACATCTTCTGCTCGTGCATGATGACCACCGTGGCTCGTGTGCACAGACGTACCCTGTATCCGGGCGATCTGGCGAAATCCCAGACCCGCCTCGAAGCGGAGGGCCACGGCCTCACGTTGCTCAGAGGGCAGTTGTGCCAGGGCCGCCTGGAGATGCCGCATCTGTTCGTTCAGGATCGCCCAGTGGTCCGGACCCTGGGAACCCACGATCTCCCCTTCTGCGTCCAGCGGGACCTCCTTGCGACAGAGGTCATGGCGTCTGATCGAGCGAATCCGATTGACGGTGCAGGTGATCAGGTAGTTCCTGAGATTGCCCCGAACGCCAATCCTGTCCCGTGACTCGGCCAGGCTGACGAATACGTCCTGAACGACGTCCTCCGAGTGCCCGACGTCGCCGGTCAGCGAGATGGCAAACTTGAGCAGATCGGCCTTGTACTTGTCATAGATCTGCCTCAGGGCATCGACCTGACCCCGCTTGAATCTCCAGATAAGCAGTGCATCTTCCAGCATCAGCACAACCGCTCAAAGAATGATCATTCCTTGCCCTATTACACTCCCGGAAAGGCCTCTTGCGTATATGAGATTCCGGATTTCTTTGGAAATCAAGCGGGCTGGAGGTTTCCCCCCCCGGGAATGCGAAGCCGGCGTAGCGGCGAGGAGCAGCGAAAGCGGGTCATGACCGCACCTTCGCCGTCCAGGAGGCAAGAGGTGTTCTTCTCGCCAAGGGCAGCCAGCAATCTCGATGGATCTGGCCTGGCCCGTCCATGCGACCGCGGCGACTCCGTGCAGCAAGGCTTGGCCAGCAACGAGTGGAGCCTCTGCACGTGGCATGCCGGCCTGTTGTCTGGCCGGCGTGCGACGTGCCTGGCGGAACCGTTGCGATGGAAGAGGCGGTAGCCCTTCCTGAATTGCGGTCGGAATCGACCGCAGATACGGTCATGCACCCCGTCGCCGCGCAGGTCCTGTCATGACGTGGTATTCTTGCGGCACTCGATGACGACCTCCTTGACGCAGGCCGCTGGGGACAGGCTCAGCAGCCACCGGACCGTCTTGGCCAGATCCTCCGGCTGGATCATCTCCTCGGACGTCAACGGGGTCCCCGCCTCCTGGGCCATGTCCGTATCCACCCACGAGGGACACAGGGCCGTGACCTTGATCCCAAGCGGCGACAGCTCCTTGAACAGGGACTCGCTGAGCCCCACGAGGGCGAACTTTGACGCGCAGTAGGCCCCTTCCTCGGCAAAGCCCACCTTGCCGGCCCGCGAGGCGACATTCAAGACGTGGCCTCGCCGCTGGTCCTTCATCACCGGCACAATCGCCTGCACCAAGGCCAAGGCCCCGGTCACGTTCACCGCCAGGAGTCGCTGGAACTGCTGATTCGAGACATCGAGTATGCCGGCAGCCCACTGGCCCGCGTTGTTGACCAGGACGTCGACCCGGCCCCACCGACGAACGATCGACTCGCCGGTCCTGTAGGCCGCCTCGTAGTCCCCGACGTCCACAACATAGACCGAGGGCTCCAACTCGGGAATGGGCCTGACGAGCCGGATGATCTCCTGGGCCACCGCGTCCAGTTGCCCCTGCGAACGGGCGATCAGCACGGTCTTGTAGCCCTCTTGGGCCAGGGCCACGGCTACGGCCCGGCCGATCCCCCGGCCCGCCCCCGTCACAACTGCCACAGGATGGTCCTTCATTGCTGGTCTCCGCTGTGCGCTCGGTCAATAGGCAATGACCGAGCTGACCTTGTACCCCGTCAACTTGGCCCTGCCGCCCAGGTCTCTCAGCTCGATCAGGAAGCAGATGCCGGCCACCGTGCCGCCGACCTTCTCGATCAGCCTGCAGGCGGCCTGCATGGTGCCGCCGGTCGCCAGCAGGTCGTCAACCAATAGAACCTTGGAGCCTTTCGTGACCGCGTCAACGTGTATCTCCAGGGTGTCGGTGCCGTACTCCAAGTCGTAGGTGACCCGCTGCGTCCTAAAGGGCAGCTTGCCCTTCTTGCGGATGGGTACAAAGCCGGCCTTGAGCCTCTCTGCCACGGCCGAGCCGAAGATGAATCCGCGGGCCTCTACCGCCGCCACGTAGTCGATGGCCCCAGTGGGATAGTCGCAGCACAACGCCTCAATGGCCGCCGCAAAGGCCGCAGGTTGGCCCAGGAGCGGCGTAATGTCGCGGAACAGGATGCCCCGCTTGGGCCAATCGGGGATCGCCCGGATGCAGCCAGCCAGATCGATTTGGGTGGTCATAGGTCAAACCTTCCTTGTATAGAACCTGCTTTGGCGAGTAGTGTACGCGGGGGAAAATCGAAATGCAACGGTCCAGCGTTGACAAAGGGCGGCCCATGGTCTAGGATAAGGACCCAGTTGGTTGGAACTGTTCATAAGCCTTTCCTTTTGAAGTCTGTCGGAACAAGGGAGTGTTGGGACAGGTGCGTCGCTCGCGTAGATCGCCATTGATGATAGGGGTGTAGACGGACGTGAAGGTCGTTGTAGTGATTCCGGCTCGGTATGATTCAACGCGGTTCCCGGCCAAGGTCCTGGCCAAGGCCACGGGCAAGTACCTGATCCAGCATACCTATGAGCAGGCCATCCAGGCCAAGCTCCCCTCCGAGATCCTCATCGCCACAGACGACGAGCGGATCGTCTCGGCCGTCAAGGGCTTCGGAGCCCGCTGTGTGATGACCTCCGAGGACCATCCCAGCGGCACGGACCGCATCGCGGAGGTAGCCACCACCCTCAAGGCGGACATTGTGGTCAACCTCCAGGCCGACGAGCCGGAGATCAACCCCTCCCACCTCGACCGGGTGGCGGAATTGTTGATCGAGGGCGGCGACGGCGACATGGCCACCCTGGGCTGTGAGTTCCAGACGCCCGGACAGGTCGCAGACCCCAACATCGTCAAGGTCATCACCGACTCGTTTGGCCGGGCGGTCTACTTCTCCAGATCGGTGATCCCCTATGACCGACAGGCCGGCGGCGTGGGTCCCCTTCAGTACTACATGCGGCATATTGGGGTCTATGCGTATCGCAGGGAATTCCTCTTGGAGCTGACCGCCCTGCCGCAGGCCCCCCTGGAGAAAATCGAGAGGCTCGAGCAATTGAGGGCCATTGAGAACGGCTACACCGTCCTGGTCGGCCAGGTGGAGCACCCCTGCGACGGGATCGACACGCCGCAACAGTACGAGCAGTTCGTCAAGCGATACAAGTCGCGGCCGGCCTAGTCCGCCGCGGATCGGCACTAATCGTCCGGACACCGGAGAATGAGGATCAATCGCCATGCCTGACAGCAAGGAACTTCTGACTCGGATCAGTGACACCTCCACCGACAGTGAGTTCTTCTCGCCCATCCCGGCCGGGTACAAGAAGGGCAAGACCAAGTACTGCTTCGTCATGGGCACGGTCATGAGCGGCCTGGGCAAGGGGATCTTCTCCTCGTGTCTGGCCAAACTCCTGCAAGACAAGGGCCTCAAGGTCGCTCCGATCAAGCTCGAAGGCTACCTGAACGTCGACTCCGGCACGTTGAATCCCTTCCGCCACGGCGAGGTCTTTGTCCTGGACGACGGCATGGAGTGCGACATGGACCTGGGCACGTATGAGCGGATGCTCGACCAGGACCTGTCCCGTACGAACTTCACCACCAGTGGCCAGATCTTCAGCTCCGTGCTCTACAAGGAGCGCCACGGCGATTACCTCGGACGGGACGTGCAGATGATCCCGCACGTCACCGGCGAGGTCAAGCTCCGCCTGCGGGAGCTGGCCCTGCAATCCAACGCCGACGTGGTCTTCATCGAGATCGGCGGCACCGTCGGTGACCTGGAGAACGCCTACTTCATCGAGGCCATGAGGGAATTGGCCTATGAGGAAGGCCCGGGCAGCAGTTGCTTCGTGGCCCTGACCTACATCCTCGAGCCGCCCACCCTGGGCGAGCAGAAATCCAAAGCCGCGCAATTGGGCATCAGGCAGTTGATGCAGTGCGGCGTGCAGCCCGACATCATCGCCTGCCGGGCCAGCAAGCCGGTCCACGAAAAAGCCCGCCAGAAGATCAGCATATACAGCAACGTCCCGATCGAGCGGGTCATCAGCGTGCCGGACTCGGCCTCTGTTTACATGATCCCGGCCATGCTTCGGGACAACGGCCTGGACTTTGAGGTCATCCGCCTGCTGCGGATCGAGGACCGGATCAACCTCCGCCACGAGCGCAAGGCCTGGGGCCGGTGGTGTGACTTCACGGATCGGATCGGCACCACCGCCCACACGGTGACCCTCGGCATCACCGGCAAGTATACCAGCGTGCGAGACAGTTACGCCTCCATCATCAACTCCCTCGAACACGCGGGCATCAGCCTGGGCTGCAATGTCAAGATCGAGTGGATCGACACCACCAGCGTCACCGACAAGAACGTCGCCGCCAAGCTCAAGGAGGTGGACGGCATCATCGTGCCGGGTGGGTTCGGCACCCGCGGGGCCGAGGGCAAGATCGCCTGCATCCGGTACGCCCGCGAGAACGCCCTGCCCTATCTGGGCCTGTGCTTCGGCTTCCAGATGGCGGTCCTCGAGTTTGCCCGCAACGTCTGCGGCCTGGCCGGCGCCAACAGCACCGAGATCGACTCCAAGTCGGCTGAGCCCGTCATCGATACGCTGCCCGAGCAGAAGCGGATCGAGGGCCTGGGCGGCAACATGCGACTGGGCGGCTTTGACATTGAGCTTCGGCCCGACACCCTGGCCTGGCGACTGTTCGGCAAGGTCCCGTCCGCACGGATGCGATTCCGGCACCGGTATGAGGTCGATCCCCGCTACATCGAGACCTTGGAGCGAGGAGGAATGGTCTTCTCCGGTAAGGCCCCGGACCAGCCCATCATGCAGATCCTGGAACTGCCGTCCCATCCCTTCTTCGTCGGCACCCAGGCCCATCCCTGCCTGACCTCGCGTCCCCTGAGACCCCATCCGATGTTCGTGGGCCTGGTGGCAGCGGCCATGCAACGCCGCCACCCGGATCAGGTCCTGCCCGACCCGGTCACCGCAACGGAGAACACCCGGCTTCAGTCTCAGGTCCAGCCCGTGTACGGCCGCTAGTCGTTGATGATCATGCACCCACTCGTCAGGAAGGCAGCGGCCGTCACCAGGCCGATCAGGACCAGCCTCGCGATCGTTCCCATCGTGTCATCCCTTCCCTTGGCTATTGGAACAGCACCTTGAGCCTCTCCTTCTCCGTCGGATCCACGGAGCCGGCCTGTGTCCACACAGCCAACTCCAGGCTCCGGCGGCAGGGACAGGCATCGTCCACCAGCGCAGCATCGCCGGCCAGCACGGCCCGGATCAGCTCAAGACAGTGGTCGGTCGCCGTCTTCAGATTGCCGAGGATCTCCGCGAGGAGCGTTTGTCTCTCCTTGCCGGCCTCGTGCGCCTGCCAACAGTCATAGTCACTGACCAGCGCGATCAGACTGTAGCAGACCTGTGCCTCACGTGCAAGCCTGGCCTCCGGCATGGCCGTCATGCCGATCAGGTCACCGCCCCAGGTCTGGTGCATCAGCGACTCGGCACGGGTGGAGAACTGCGGCCCTTCCATGCACACGTAGGTCCCCTTCGGATGGGTCTTGACCTTGAGGGCCGCAGCAGTCTTGGTGATGGCGTCGTGCACTCGCCTGCATACCGGGTCGGCCATCTCGCAGTGCACCGCCCCGTAGGCGTCATAAAAACTGCCCTGGCGACGAAAGGTCTTGTCGATAAACTGATCGACAGCGACCAGGTGGCCCGGGGCGATCTGGTGTCGCAGCGACCCGACCGCCCCGCTGGCGAGGATCGTGCGCACGCCCAGCTTCTTGAGGGCAAAGACGTTGGCTGCGTACGGGACGCAACTGGGATTGAGTCCGTGACTGGACCCATGTCGGTTCAGGAAGGCCACGTCTCTGGAGCCCCATCGACCGACCAGGATCTCCGCACTGGGCCTGCCGAACGGCGTGTCCACGTCGTGGACCTCGACGTCCGTCAGATGCCCTGCCAGGGCATCGCCCAGGCCCGTTCCGCCGATGAGTCCGACCAATCCTTTGGCCATTGCAGTCACCTCCCAGTTGACATCGGCGTCAGTGTACCGATCCACTCGGTCCCAGGCAAAGGTTTTCCATCGCGAGCATCGCTACCAGAGCGGTCGTGTTGGGGCTATGTCCCCTCACACCCCGGGCGAGCCCTCAGCACCCTTGGCGCCGAGGGCACACCCTAACCCGCTCGCCCCGCCTCGACTGCGGCGACGCGGGGCCTGGCCTGTATGATAGATCCCTCGCATGCGCTCGGGATGACCGCTGCGCGGTCACTTCGGATTGGGGCGGCCTGGAGTCGGGGTGGTCATGAACCGCCACTGCGACCCACCGTCGCCTCTGCGGCCGTACGAGACGTCCTTCGACTGCGGACCAAAGGTCACCTTGTCCATCAGGACATTGCCGTGCTCATCGCTATCGACCAGGGCCAGCATCTCGCCGTCCTTGCTGAGGCCGAAGGTCGTGTGCATGGGCCCTTCGTTGGGGTCATTGTCCGCCCAGAACAGGAGGTAGCCATGCGCCGCAATATGAATACCTCGCTGGATCTCCCACCACTTTGCCGGATTGTTGGGGTCCTGGGTCAGGTACATACCGGACAGGTCCACCTCGACGCTCTCGCCGTTGTAGAGCTCGAACCAGTCCTCATAGGCGGGCGGGGTATCGGCCTGGTCTGCAATGGTGTGATGGTTGGACGCCATCAGTTCGTTGATATAGACCTTCGGGGACTTGTAGGTCCACTTGTTGGCAGTCCCGGGCGTGGCACTATCCATGATCTTCCACTCGCCCGTGCCGTCCGGGAAACGACCCCAGGCCTGATTAGCGGCCAGTCCCGTGAAGCTCACGCTGTCGATCAAGACCGCGCTGGAGTCGTACAGATACAGATGTCCGGTCCCACTCGTGACCGCGAAACTGGCGTGCGTGACGCCCTCACCGGGCTCGCCGTCCAGCCAGATGACCTGGAACTGGCCGTCGTTGATATCCATGGCAGGCAGGGCCCACTTGGCCGGCTTGCTCGCGTCGTCGGTCAGGTACAATCCAGACAGGTTCACCTTGCCGGGTCCGAGATTGGTGATCTCCAGCCAACTGTCGTGCTCCCCTGCCTGATCCGTCGGGCCGGTCGTGTTGACCGTCATGACCTCATTGATCCGAAGGTCAGACTTGAGGGCCAACCCATTCAATGCCTGTCGCAGGTACTGGGCTCGTTGGCCTACGAAATAGGACAATCCATAGATGACCTTCTTCCCGTCGGGCACGTTGGTGGTGAGGTTCTTCTCGAAATCGGCATCGGAGAACAGCTTGTTGACGTCCGCGTATACGTCGGTCCGGATCAGGCCCGCCAGGGTATTGATCCGCTGTCCCATGGTGGTGGAGTCAAATCCGTCGCGGAGCATCTGGGAGAGCATCCGCAGATAGGTTCGCTTGTAGCTGTCCACGGCCCAGAGTCCCTCCATCAAGGGTCGCTTCTGAGCGAGCTGACCTTGGCTTATCACCGGAAGCCATAACGGGTCCAGGTGCAGGGGGTCCTGGCCCGATGCCAGGTAGATACTCTTTCTGCCAAAGGCGTGCTCCGTGGCCCAATGCAGATGCACGAACTGGCCGGTGTCCTGGCGACCGTACAGGTAGTAGTTGGAGGTAGTGCCATTGTAGGAATCGAGGTTCACAAAGAGGTTGTTGAGGGCCACACCACACAGGGCATTGTCGACGTCCAAGACCTGCTCGATCGCGGCAGGCAGTTCCGCGACGGGCTTGTTGTTGAGCACGTCGATCATGTGGAGCAGGCCAGAGTAGTCGTTGGCCGTCTGGTTGGTCGACAGTTGATAGTAAGGATAGTAGGCGGCGGCGTCTGATCCCAGCCAGGTCAGGTCAGACCCCTGCTGGCCCTCCACACCCCCCTGGGCCTGGTACAGGTTGCCGTCCTCAGCGTGGTCGAACCGGCTCCGGACGAAGGTCTTGTCGATCTCTTCCACGGCCAGGTACAGGCCCAGGTAGTCATCGTTGACGTACACACGGGTGTACACGGCCCTCGTAGCCGGCACGTACTTGGCGGCAAAGTCCAGGAACATCTTCTCCCGAAGCATGCTCGGGTCGTTGAAGAAGTTGTTGAGACAGAGCTTCTTGAGACCCAGGAAGTCCAGGCTGTCGTCGAACACATTGAAGTCTATCTTGAGCGGCTTCTTGATCGAGGGGACGTAGAAGGAGGCGTCGCCTCTGAACTGAACCCCAACGGGGGTCACGGCCACGCCGTCCAGCCGGATCGCGGCCCGGAAATAGGGATCTTGCGGGTCGCTGACGTGGCTGGTGTACAACACGTCGTACCAGTTGGGATCGGCAAAGGTGATGCGAATCTCATGCACCTTGCTGTCGTCAAGGAAGGAATTCTTGACGACAGGCGTGGCGAGGACCGCGCCGCACAACCATGACGTGACAAGCAGGCCTGGACCGAATCTTCTCATTGAGGATCCTCCTTTGGGGTCAGCGTTGACCACCGGACAAAAAGATAACCATGGCTTGAGACATAACCCATCACGAGCCTCACTCCAGTCCGGGCCTTGATCAAGGCCCGAAAACAGATAGTCAAATACTCATGAGACCAAAAATGACTGACAAAGTCAATAGAGCCCTTGTCCACCGACCATCATACATGCCGGGAACGGTCCTTGTGCGGGCCAAAAAGGCTTTGACAGATCGAACTTTCCGTCCCTAGAATCGTACCCATTCCCAACGCCAGCGTGTCTTCCGTGGAAGACATGAACGACCGGTATCAAGAAAATGGAGGTCACCTATTATGGTCAGGCATGACAGACTATCGAGCCCATGGCCCGTTGGACGGACAGTCACCCTGTTGCTGGTGACGGCGCTCACGGCGATCCCCCTGGCGGCTGCCACAAGTCCCGACAGCATCAATGCCTTACGTCAGATGGGAAAGGCCTTTGCCTCGATCGCAGAAAGCGCCTCCCCTGCGGTGGTGGGCATCCAGGCGGAGAAGGTCATAACTGCGGAAGACTACCCGCAACTGCGGGACTTCCCCTTCGCAGATCCATTCGGGGATGGAACCAGCCCCTTCGAGTTCTTTTTCGGTCCTCGGCAGTACCAGCGACGTGCCCCCCGACAGCAGCCCCGGCAGGAGGCCAGAGGTTCTGGGTTCATCATCTCCAAGGACGGGTACATCCTCACCAACAACCACCTGGTCGGCAAGGCCGAGAAGGTCACCGTGACGTTGGGCAAGGATAACAAGGACAAGGAACTCGACGCCAAGGTCATCGGCAGTGATCCCGAGTCCGACGTGGCGGTGATCAAGATCGAAGGCGAAGACCTGCCCCACCTCGAACTGGCCGACTCCGATGCCCTGGAGGTCGGTGAGTGGGTCATTGCCATCGGCAATCCCTTTGGGCTCAGTCATACCGTGACCGCCGGCATCGTCTCAGCCAAGGGTCGCAACCGTCTGGAGGGGCTGGGATCTCTGGCCTTCCAGGACTTTATCCAGACCGATGCGGCCATCAATCCCGGCAACTCCGGCGGTCCCCTGCTGAACCTTGACGGCAAGGTGGTGGGCATCAACGCCGCCATCCTGGGCCCCAGTGGCGGCAATATCGGCATCGGATTCGCGATCCCCATCAACTTGGCCAAGAGTGTCTATGAACAGCTCATCAACAAGGGCCAGGTGGACCGCGGTTACCTGGGGGTCCGGCCTGACAACGTCACCGAGGACCTGGCCAAGTCCATGGGCCTCAAGGAGGCCAAGGGCGCGATCATTATCGAGGTCACCGAGGGATCTCCCGCAGAGAAGGCGGAGATGAAGCCCTATGACGTGGTCGTCGCGGTCAACGGTGAGGCGGTGCAGGACGCCCAAGACTTCCGAAACAAGGTCGCCAAGGGTAAACCCGGCACCGAGGCCACGATCACCGTGATCCGAAAGGGCGAGAAGAAGACCCTGACGGCCGTGCTCGAAAGGCGCGACGCCGACAACCTGGCCAAGGGCACGGGCAACAGCCCGTCCGGAGAAGATGTGCTCCTGGGCTTCACGGTGGCCAACCTGACCAAGGATACGGCCCAGCGATACGGGTTCGAGGGGGAAAGCCCCAGCGGCGTGGTCGTCACGAGCGTGGAACCGGGATCAGAGGCCGCACACAAGGGAATCCAACAGGGCCTGGTGATCCTCGACGTGGATCAGGAGCCAGTGAAGAACACCAGGGACTTCTACAAGGCCATCCAGGAGGCCAAGGAAAAGGGCGTAGTCCTGCTCCGCGTCACGGACGGCAACGCCAAGGCGATGGTGACCTTGAACCTCAAGAAAAAGTAGCTGCCTTCGTACACATTCCTCCTTCTACGAAGTTGAGGATGCGTCAAGGAATAAGTGACACATTTGCCGCTCAGATTCGGGTCAGATTGAGACGCGATCGATTGAGCGAAACCGGAAGTGTAGTCCTGCTACATTGAGGATTTCGCGATTGAGGAGCGGCTCAAGATGGCCTGAAGATGAGATGGAAAATGGGTCAGTTATTCCTTGACGGGTCCTAAGGCCCTGCGGCAACGCCCGCAGGGCCTCTTCGTTTGAACCCAGGGGAGAAGATACCTCTGGATGGGCCCCTCGCGGTCTGTATAATGGTCCGGCCATGAAGGACTTTCTCGAACAGATCGCTGTGGAGGCCGGCCGACTCTCGCTGGAATATCGGACCCGGTTGTCCTCCCTGCAGGTCAGCAAAAAATCCCCAAAAAACCTCGTGACGGATGCGGACGTAGCCGTCGAACGATTCCTGGTCGACCGTATCCGGAGCCGCTTCCCCGACCATGCGATCCTCGGGGAAGAAGGCGGCGAACGAGAGGGGCACGAGTACCGCTGGATCATAGACCCCATTGACGGCACCAACTCCTTCCTTCACGGACAGCCGTTCTACTCGACGTCCATCGCCGTGGAACGGAATGGCCGGGTCATCCTCGGGGCCGTCTACGCCCCAGTCCTTGCAGAGCTCTTTCTGGCCGAGCGAGGCCGGGGCTCCACCCTCAACGGCAGTCCCATCCGCGTCTCCGGAGAGGACCGACTCATCGACTGCCTGCTCGGGACGGGCTTTGCCTGTATGCGGGACAACCTCCCACGCAACAACCTGCCGTACCTGGGCGCCATGCTGCCCAAGATCCTCGATCTGCGGCGCTACGGCTCGGTCGCCATCGACCTGTGCTACGTGGCCTGCGCCAGGCTCGACGGATTCTGGGAGCTGAACCTCCGCTTATACGACATTGCGGCGGGCCTGCTGATCCTTGAAGAGGCAGGCGGAACGGTCACCAACTTCTCGGGCGATCGCCATCCCGTCGGCGACGAGCTCGTGGCCAGCAACGGCCTGATCCACCACAACCTGGTGGAGATCCTCTCAGGGGTAGATAAGCAGTAACCCGAGACCGGGCAAGGGCCTGCTCGCCGGGGTCTCACCGGGCCTTCCCCTCTCCTGGCACTCTGCAAGGGGGTTTTGCGGAAAAACCTCCAAAAAAAGCTGCAACAAACCACGCCCTATCTGGTCTAAACCATTGGACGCGGGCGGCTCCAAGAGGCCACCCCCTTGAAGGCTCTGCGTTGTGTGGGTTGAAGGGATGATGAGATGAGGAGGTTGTTTCTTGGGTTCGCAATGCTGTTCTGGTGCGGATCCGCTCTCGGGGAAGATCCCGTTGAGTTCGGAGACGAAACCCTGAAGGCGGCCGTGGAGTACGCCCTCTGGATACCGGACCCAACGCCGACGGACATGCTCGCCTTGACGGACTTGACCTGCACCAACGGTGACGTCTCGGATCTGGCAGGGCTCGAGTATGCCACGAACCTCGATACGCTGGATCTCTGCTGGAATCGGATCGCCGACCTCTCGGCCCTCTCAGGCTTGACCGCCCTGCGGCGACTGAACATCAACAACAATCAGATCGGCGATATCTCGCCCCTGTCCGGCCTGAGCCGTCTGCAGTGGCTGAATCTTCACATGAATCAGATCAGCGACCTCTCGGCCCTGTCCGGCCTGAGTCATTTACAGACGCTGATTGTCTACAGCAATCAGATCGGCGATATCTCGGCCCTGTCCGGCCTGACAAGCCTGCAGACCCTCTATCTCTTTCGGAATCAGATCAGTGACGCCTCGCCCCTGTCCGGCCTGTCAGCCCTGCAGGATCTGCGACTGGACGACAATCGGATCAGTGATATCTCGGCCCTGTCCGGCCTCGGCAGACTGCAGGACCTGAATCTCCAAAGGAATCAGGTTCGCGACATCTCGGTGTTGTCGGGGCTGAGCAGGCTGCAGGTTCTGAATCTGGGTAACAACCAGATCATCGACCTCTCGGCCCTCTCGGGCCTGGACAGGCTGCAGGACCTGAATCTCCAGGCCAATCAGATCAGTGACATCTCGGCCCTTTCGGGGCTGACATCACTCAAGTATCTCTGGCTGGAAGACAACCCCCTGAGGCAGCGAGCCTGCAGCATCACGATTCCACAGATCGTGGCAAACAACCCGGGACTCTATCTGGACTGCCTTCCGTGCGCCCCTCCCACCCTGTCGATCTCATCGACGGCCGGAGGATCGGTCACCGGCGCGGGTGAGGGAACGTTCACTTATGAGGGCGGCGAGGTCGTCCGCGTCGTGGCCCAGGCGGACCCCGGATTCGTGTTCTCCAACTGGTCTGGCGATCTGGCCAGCACGCGGAATCCCCTGCTCGTCTCCATGGACCAGGACTACGAGATCCGGGCCCATTTCTTGAGTACGCTGGATGTCCTGTATGTGGATGACAATGCCCCCGGGGATCCCAAGCCAGGGGATCCCAGCGTGAGCGACCCGTGTGAGAACGGATCGCCAGGGCATCCGTTCGACCGGATACAAGAGGCGATCGAGGTGACCCCTGAGGGGGCCTCGATCATCGTCCGTCCGGGGACCTATCATGAAAACATCGACCTTCTCGGAAAACGCATCCGTGTGACGGGAATCGATCCCAATGATACCCGTGGAGCGGCCTTTCCCGTGATCGCCGGCGCCGACATGGGGCCGGTCGTGCGTTTTGCCGCCGGCGAAGACCCCAACTGCGTGGTGATGGGGTTTGTCGTGACGCGAGGGGACAGCCGATCGTCGGAAGCCATCGTCTGTGCCGGGAGCAGCCCTACCCTGGCGAACTGCCTTGTGGTCGGCAACCGCTCCGCAGATCCGAACGGGGCGGCGATCGCGTGCACGGGCAGCCGGGCGGCATTCACGAGCTGCACGATCGCCGACAATGACGGCGGGCTCCAGGGAGCCGCCCTCTCGCTGGCGGACAGCAACGTCGTAGTGGTGGACTGCATTGTCTGGGGCAATACGCCCCAGCCCATCCTCCTGAGCGGCACCAGCCGGCCTTCGGTGACCTACACCGACGTGGCCGGCGGATGGGAGGGCGAGGGCAACATCGACGCAGATCCCCTGTTCGTCCAGAGCGGTCACTGGGCGGATCCGAACGATCCGGCCCGGGCGTTGGAGCCCACGGATCCCTGTGCGGTCTGGGTCGCCGGAGACTACCATCTCAGATCCCAGGCGGGTCGGTGGGAGCCGAGCGACCAGACGTGGCTGCTGGACGACGTCACCAGTCCCTGCATCGACCTGGGCCAGTCCGCCGGTCCTGGGGGACAAGAGCTATACCCCTCCGGCGGGACCCTGAACCTCGGTGCATATGGAGGGACGGTCCAGGCCAGCAGGTCGTACTCCAGCTCTTCTTCTCCGTAACAAGGTCGTCTGGCATAGACTGGACAGCACCACGGCGGATGGACTTGCCCCCTCCCGTACGGGAGCAAGGGGGTTGCTCCGCTGCTCACCCACGAGCCCCCTCACCCTATTGCGTCGCTTTTTCCTCAGGGCCTTTCTCCTCGGGCTTGACGGCCGACCGAATGGCTATGATGTTCTGGAGCCGATCAAACCAGAATGAGGCACCTAATGAGATGGCACATGCCGTGATGAACCACCCCAATACGTGCGAGCGAACCAGGTTCCACACATCGGTCGCGTTTCCGAGTTCCACATCCGACCAACCGATGGGCAGGCGGAGTTCACGAACCTCGGCCAATCCTCGGTCCAACGTCTCCTTCGGGGGAGCAGATGCCTTCGCCGTCTCCTGCGCTCTGGCCACGATCAGATTGCGCGTCGTGGCGTCACGCGAGAGATAGTCGGCGATCGTAAGTGTGTTGGCATTCATAACCACTGTCACAAGAAGAGCCACCAGTAGGGCTATTATCCGCGTGCGTCGTTTGTACCAGCCGGTGACCCGATCCATCGTGCTGTTGTACCAATCCTCGATATTCTCTCTCGCCTTGCAGACGTCATCTCCTGCCGCATCGACCAGAGGGATCAACGCTTTTTTGACTTTGGAATCAGAAAACTCCATTATGGCAGTCCGCAGAGGCTCCAATCTATTGGGGCTGCCCGCCGCTTCCGAGGGCAAGGGTGCAGCGATGCTAGTCCCGGCGCCAGAGGTAGCGTCGCGAGTTTCAGCAGGAGTAGCATACGCCGCGCCGGATTTGGATTTGGTTTTGGCATCGGCAGGCAATACGAGGTCCATCAGGGCAAGGGCAAAGGTGCGAGCCGGAATATACGAAGGGTAGTTTCTCTTGTTGTCAGGGGCGTGTTTACCTTTGAAAAGAGAGCGTATCAAAGGATGATTGTAGCACTCTGCCGCACACTTGTCCCCCAGGAGTTGTCGTATACCCTTCTCAAGGTCGCGGGCACGGTATCTCAGCCCCATCTCTAGCCACTCACAGACGCCAGAGCATATCAGGCTCAGCAGCAGGTACACGAACATCACACCGATGGCAACGTCAAGCATCTCCAAACCAAACATGGCAAGGCTCCTTTCATGTGGGGCGATTCCGCCCAAAAGCACTCTGTCCGACGGGAACGCCATGGCCGCGAAACGACGCGGCCTGCCCGCCGCCAGTCCGGCTCAAGCGCACTGAGTGACAATCCCAGATATCGCTCCGGCGATGCGGCTCAGGAGTTCCACCACGCCCGCGAAGTCGGCCATCCGGTCGATCTCCGTCAGCAAACCTTTCATGCCCGTCTCCAATTCTCTCGCCCTTGCATCCAACTGGTCGGCAAGCACCTTCAGCCGGTTCGTTTCCAGCTCACTCCTGCGGATGCTGACTTCTGTCCGCAGCTCCCGGATCGCCTTCTTGTCTTTGTCGGGCTGTGCTCGTACCCATCGGTTGAAACGACTGGAGAAGAGCTCCGACTCAAGTTCGCGGATGAAATCCAGGAATTCCGATTCGTTCATGTGGCACACCCCTTCACGATCCGATGGTTTCGGCTATGGAGAGCAGACCCTCGATGTCCGTCAGTACGGCATTCATCCTGCCGGCAGTGACTTCCCCGGTAATGAGGCCCTCAAACGCCTCACGAAGCTTTGCGGCAGAATGACTGGCCGCTTCAAGCTCCGCGATCGTCAGGGGAGTCAATAGGATTCTGCGCCTGGTCGATACCCAGTTCTCAGGACTCCTGAGCCCCTTGCTCGACACGATGGGATCCAGGATGAGCGTCTGCTCCTGTGAATCCTTGCTGATCTCGAGCGCATGTTTGACCTGATCTGCAAGCTCTTTGAGCAATTGCTCTTGGATTCGCAGATGCTCGCGGATGATCTCTTGTCTGCTGTGGAGCTCCTCTCTAAGGGCGGCTCGTATCTTGAGGTCCACGACCACCCTGCCTACGTCGGGCAAGGCTGTCGCAGCGGCCGGCAGCTCGTTCTTCAGTTTGGCCAGTCCGGCGACTACCCCCTCAATGGCTGTCTTGGTCCTGTCTGGGGCATCCGATGTCGCAAGTGACTCAAGCAGACCGAAGTACCGTCCCAAAAGCTGGGCCTGCTGTCGCAGCCTGGCAATCTGTTCCAGCCGGCAAAGGTCTTGCCGGCTTCTCTTGGCGTACGTCTTTTCATCCATGGCCGTGGTCTGCTTCTCAACGATCAACGTCCACGACGTCGAATCCACCTGCGCAGCACCCGCCGCAACCAGCAGTTTGTCAACGGCCACGGCGTAACCCGATCCTGCCTGTGCGAAGGCCATGAATTCGCTTCTCATGGGACTCTCGCAACCTCCCACCCAGGAGACCACAAGTACCGCAGCGGATAGACCCCTGACCGCAATCGCTGACTTCATAGAGCTCATCTCGCCATCCCCTTTCGTATGAGTATCTGGCCTCCTCCAGAGGTCTTATCGTACAGGATAGGAGAAGGCATTAGCCCGGACGAAATGAAATTATTCCAGATCTACTTGTCATCCATCCCAGCCGGGGCCGAACGAGTGAACCCATGCCCTTGAAAACCGGCGTGTGGCCGGTAGAATAGGCTGCACAATGACGGTCACCGCGATGCACATGAACGACCCGCAGCACCCGCTGACGGGCAAGACCGCCCTGGTCACCGGCGCGGCCAGACGACTGGGCAGGGCCATCAGTCTGGCCCTGGCACGGCACGGCGTCCGCATCGTGATCCACTACCACCGGTCCGCAGGCGAGGCGGCCTCGCTGCTCAAAGACGTCGAGGCCCTGGGCGTCACAGGGTGGCTGGTCCAGGCCGACCTGGCCGATCCCGGGCAGGTCGAGCGGCTGTTCGACCAGGCCGTGGGCCTGGCGGGTCCCATCGATATCCTGATCAACAATGCCTCGATCTGGCCCAAGGAGACGATCTGGGAGGTCTGCGACCAGTCCCTGCACACGGCCATGCAGGTCCACGCCTTGGCGCCCCTGGTGCTGAGTCGAGGCCTGGCCAGGCAGAATCGCCCGGGCCATATCATCAACCTGCTGGACGCCCGCGTGACCAGCTATGACAAGGACCACGCAGCCTACCTCCTCAGCAAGCGGACCCTCCTGACGCTGACTGGCATGCTGGCCCTGGAACTGGCGCCTGCCGTGGCCGTGAACGCGATTGCGCCGGGTCTGATCCTTCCCCCTGAAGGTCAGGACGAGACCTACCTGCAGAGGCTCGCCCACACCAACCCCATGAACCGCTGCGGCGGCCCTGAGGACGTCACCGAGGCGGTCCTGTTCCTGTTGCACAGCCGCTTCGTCACCGGCCAAGTCCTGTACATCGACGGCGGCTTCCACATGAAGGGTCATCTCTATGACTAACCCCCATCAGCCGTTGGATCAGATCCACATCCGCGACCTGAGGTTCCGCTGCATCATCGGCGTCAACGAGGAGGAACGCCGGGAAAAGCAGGACGTGGGCGTCAACATCACACTTCGCGCCGATCTCCAGGCCGCCTGCCGCAGTGACCGGATCGAGGACACCATCGACTACAAGGCCCTCAAGAGGGAGATCCTGGCCATGGGCGAGCAGTCCCAGTTCAACCTGATCGAGGCCCTGGCCCAGCGGATCGCAGACCTCTGCCTCAAGGACGAGCGGGTCCGACACGTGAGGGTCTGCGTCGAGAAACCGGCGGCCCTGAGGTTCGCCAAGACCGTGGCCGTGGAGATCGTCCGTACCCGAGGCAGTCGCCCATGAGTCTCCGCACCAAGCCCTACGCACACATCATCTGGGACTGGAACGGGACCCTGCTGAACGATCCCCCGATCTGCGTGCAGGTCCTCAATCAGGTCCTGGCCAAGTACAGCAAGCCCCCCACCACCCTGGCCCGGTACCACGCCCAGTTCGGCTTCCCAGTGGAGGACTACTACCGCCAACTGGGGTTCGACTTCTCGGTGGATTCCTACGACGCCGTGGCAGACGACTACATCGCACTGTACCGCCGCAGACAGTTCGAGTGTCCCCTGCACGACGGCGTGCCTGAGGTCCTGGACCAGAGCCTGCGGGCCGGCATCACCCAGTCGATCCTGTCTGCCTATCAGCAGGACCTGCTGACCGAGGCAGTGCGGCACTTTGGCCTGGGTGCGTTCTTTGTCAGGCTGGCCGGGCTCAGCGACTACTTCGCGGCCAGCAAGGTGGGGGAAGGTCGAGGCCTGATCCAGGACCTGGGCCTGAAACCCTCGCAGGTCCTCATGATCGGCGATACCCTCCACGACCACCAAGTAGCGCAGGCCCTCGGCGTCGACTGCCTCCTCATCGGCGCAGGCCATCAAGACCCTTCAAGGCTAAAGGCCTGTGGCTCGCCGCTGTTGGATTCGATCCGTCAGGTGCCGGCCTTCTTGGCCGGCCAAGCCGGTACAAGACGATTCCTCAGGGGGATCAAGGCCGATGTCCGCAGAGACAAGGACCGGGTGTGAGTACGGCAACCGGATGCCTCACGGTCAGAAGTAGACGGACGATCCAGGACCTCTGCAATTGCCGTTGATGGCTCTGTTTGCACAGCCCCTGTGGATCAGTGCGAGAGAAGTCCCAAAAAATGTGCAGTTCACTATTGACAGGGACTAAGCAAGAGCCATAGAGTAATTGGATGGTGTGACAAGCACCTAGTGAGAGTGACAGGCAAGGATGCGGGTGATGGTCTTCTTCGATTATCCCAATTGGAGAAGACGGCGAGTATAAGGACCTATCCCGCGAGGGAGAGGAGAGCATAGGCTTGTTTGGGTGGCTAAAGAGGGAGCGATCAGGGACCGGTGGGGGACCGGCAGAGAGCCGAATCCCTAGGTTCGAACAACTCGAGCCACGGATCCTTCTCAGTGCCGATGCGGGTCTCTCCTGTCTCGTTGCCCCCTATCCTCGATCTTCGGATGAGCAGGTCATTGAGGTTGGCCTCCTGCCAGGATCAACACCCGTCCGCGAGACCGTTCAGGTCATCGCCAGCGGGCAAACTGCAAATACTACACCTGCCGTTGTGTCGCAGCCGGAAGGCAATATCGGCAGCCCTGACCAATCCGAAGCGATTGAGACGAGCCCAGCCCTTTCCAGTCTGAACACTGTGATAGCTGCCTCTGAGAACGACCTCAGACCGACGCCAGCCGCAATAGAAGATGAACCTGCAGCAGCGACGCTGCCTGCTTCCGTTGATCAGGTCAACCTTGGCCATCTGGCAGCAGGCCAGATACAGACCCGCGGCCCTCCGGATGGCGGAAGTGGCGTTTTCAATGCTGATAGTACGGGTTACACCTCCTCCGAGGAGGATTCAGCATCCCCAACCATACCTGTCTTGCCGGGGCTGGAACTGGTCGATCCAGACACAAGTCGGTGGGCTGGCCAGGTCATCTACCTGGAGTTCGATGGTGCGGAGGGTGTGGTCTACAACGGGCCTGTGACTGTCGGGCCATTCGATGTACCAGCATTCAAGGCCCCCGGCTCACTAGCCGGGCAAGAACAGCAAATCATCTCGGCTGTCCTGACGCAACTTGAACACGCCTTTGCCGGGACGGGCATCATCTTCACAAGTACCCAGCCTGCGGATGGGCAAGCATATTCCACCATCCATATCGGGGGCGATGACAGCGCCTTCTCCCGGTATGGCTCGTTCCTTGGGTTGGCGGAGAAGGTGGATGTGGGGAACCAGGACCGTAGGGATGAGGCGTTGGTGTTCAGTGACCGGGTGGCACTGGCTGGCCTGAACGACTTTGCCACACGCCTTGCCGGGACGATTGGCCATGAGGTGGGGCATCTTGTGGGCATGGTACACATCAAATATGGTATCTCCTCCCTCCACTCTTCACAGATCTGCCTAGAGGATGTAGCAGCCAAACTTGAGGTAGAACCCAATGACACACTGCCAACGGCCACTCCATTGGGTTTGGCGGAGGACGGGGCGGGCAGTGGGTTTATCACCGGTTTAGGCGCGGGCACGATCGGCACCGGCAGCGATGTCGATTACTGGAGCTTTCCAGCCAGGGCGGGTGACCGTGTCAGCGTGGCTGGTGACAGCGCCACGACCGGTTCGGCCTCGATCTACGTCGAGTTGCGTAACGCCGCCGACTCCGTCATCGCACAAGCTGGCGACTACAATGGCGGCCACGCTCTGATCTCCAACTTCTTCATCCCTTCTGACGGCACGTTTTACGTGAAGGCTCTGACTTACAGTGCTGGATACACCAACTCTGGGTACACTGTCCGCGTCGATGATTCCCGCGGGTTCTTGGCCGAATCGGAGGGCAACGGGTCGGTTGGCTCGGCCAGTGCCATCGCGATCTCCCCCGGCCCGAGCGGGCATGCCATTGGCACGGCCTCGGGCAACATCTCTACATCTTCCGACGTTGATTTCTTCGCCCTTGGCAATCTCCGTGCTAGCGACGTGATCGACCTGTCGGCTGTTCTGCCTTCGGTGAGCACACTCGACCCGAAGATCGAGATTGTCCGCGGCCCTGGGGGTGTGGTGCTGGCCACTGCCACCGGTGCCGATCATGCCATTGCCACGGCCCCTGCAGATGACGTCTACTACGCAGAGGTTTCGGCCAACACCGCCGGGACCGCCGGCAATCAGGCGCTCTATCTGCTCAAGGCCGATGTGGCTGAGGTCACCAGCCCAAGCGTCTTGACCACCACTCTGCCGACCGCGACCAGTGCAGCCAGCCCATCGCTGGCGTTTGATGGGACTAAGCAGTTTGTCGAGATCCCTGATTCGCCTTCGCTTCGGCCCGCCAACGCCATTACCCTCGAGACCTGGTTTGATTTTTCATCCACACAGCCCCAGGTCCTCATCGGCAAGACGGTGGGTACCGGGATGGGCGACTCCTATATCCTGTGGTACGAGAGCGGCTATCTCCGCGGGCTCGTGTCGAACACCAGCAGTGGCGCCAGCCAACTCTACTCCAGTTGGACACCCACGCTTGGGACCTGGTATCACCTCGCGTTCACTTACGACGGCGCCACGAGTACGCAGGTGTTGTACATCGATGGTGTTGCCGTGGCGTCGAACACGACCAGCGTTACGCCGGGCTTCGATACCCACCCGGTGTTGCTGGGGGCCGAATTCAACAACGAATCGCTCGGTTACTTTGCCGCCGGAAAGATGGACGAGGCCCGCATCTGGAACATCGCGCGCTCGGCCGTCGAGATCGAGCGGGACATGGCCAAGGTGCTGACCGGCGGCGAGACTGGCCTGGTCGGCTATTGGAGGTTTAGTGAGGGCTCAGGAACGACCGTAGCCGACCTGACGCCCAACGCCAACAACGGCACGCTGGGCGGCTACACCAGTCCGGTCGTGCCGGCCTGGTTCCCTGGCGCCCCGGCGATGGGGACGGGCTCATCGCTGCTGCTGGACGGGAACAACGACTACGTGCAGGTCCCGAGTGCCGCCAGCCTGAACTTCGGCTCCGGCGACTTCGCCGTCGAATTGTGGGTCAGGTACAACAGCCTGTCGGGGGAGCAGGTGCTGATCGAGAAATGGAGCGAATCGCCGTCGTTCCAAGGCTGGACGCTCACCAAGTTGAGCGACAACACGCTGAGGCTCGCCACGACGAACCACGCCGAGGGCGTCATCAACGCCGCGCCCCCGGCGCTCGCCACGGACACGTGGCACCACGTTGCCGTGACCCGCGCCGGCAATGAGTTCCGGCTCTACTGGGACGGAATTCTGCTCGGCAGCGGGACCGGCTCCGACAACCTGGATTCTCCCATGCCGCTGCTCCTAGGCAGGCGGGGCGACAGCCGGGGCTTCTATCACAATGGCTTCATGGACGAGGTGCGCCTATGGAATGTGGCCCGCTCCCAGACCGACATCCAGAACAACATGAGCAGCGTTCTCGACCCGAGTGCCAATCCGAATTTGGTCGGCTACTGGCGGTTCGAAGAGGGCTCCGGCCTGACGGCCGCCGACGCAACGGCCAACTACAACGACGCCGTCCTGGGTGGGCTTACTGCCGTGCGGACGCCAAAGTGGACGACGGACGGGGCGTCTGGGCTCGGCGGCGGACTGGCATTTGACGGCGTGGATGATTGCGTACGCGTCGGTAACGCCGCCCCTTTGAACCTGCCGCAGCAAATGACATTCGAGGCCTGGGTCTACCCGCAGAATGCCGGCGGCGACCAACAGATCGG
>Ga0209777_10002348_pt1 | contig 25081 bp, 21 predicted proteins | sample FrelakmetHBP12HB_FD_187147 | JGI IMG/M metagenome (GOLD analysis project Ga0209777, IMG submission 187147) | Freshwater lake sediment microbial communities from the University of Notre Dame, USA, for methane emissions studies -HBP12 HB (SPAdes)... | ecosystem: Environmental > Aquatic >... | reverse complement strand
CACCAGCAAACGCTTGAGATACAGCTCCGGGGCTATGCGCAGGTACAGGTCCATGTCAAGGGCATTGTGGTGCGTCTTGAACGGCAGTGCCGTTGCGCCGCCGGCTATGGGGTGCATCATGGGGGTCTCGACTTCCACGAAATCTTTCCCGAGCAGAAACTGCCGCACCAGGGTAATGATTTTTGCCCGCTTGAGAAATGTCGCCCGCACGTCTTCATTGGCAATCAGGTCAAGATAGCGCTGGCGGTAGCGCGTCTCCACATCCTGCAGGCCATGCCATTTCTCGGGCAGCGGCCGCAGCGACTTGGTGAGCATCACAAGGCTGTCTGCAAGAACGGTCAACTCACCGGTTTTGGTGAGGAAAACGCGGCCCTCGATGCCGAGAAAATCGCCCATATCGACTTTTTTAAAGGTGGCATACTGCTGCTCGCCAACTTTATTTTTCTGCACATAGGCCTGGACACGGCCCTTGCGGTCCTGCAGGTGAAAGAATGCTGATTTGCCGAAATCGCGCATGCCGACAACACGGCCGGCAATGCGAAAAGCCGTCTGGCAGGCCTCGACCTCTTCTGCCGGCTTGCCGGCACAGGCTTCGGCAACGTCCTGTGTGGTATGGGTTGCGGTAAAACTATTGGCGTAGGGATTCACCCCCGCCTGACGCAGCTCATCAATTTTCTGAAGGCGTACCTGTAACAGATGATCTTCCATGTCTCTCCGGTTCACAAATCATAGTGCAACCATGGCCCGCCAGCTGCCCTATTAAAAGAAAATAGCAAAATAACGTAAGACTCACCATTAGTCAAGGTGAAAAGCGCCATGCCCTAAAGGCCGAAACGCAAGAAAAATAAACAGGTTGGATTTGCTTGCACCATAAAAAAAGCACCCGGCCATATGACCGGGTGCTTTTTGTGGCTGTTCAGCCGGGCCATCGCCGGCATGAAGGTCAGTTTTGCTTAAAAATAAAGATAGAACCGGATTTGCTGTCTTTATTGAAGCTGGTATCGTAAATAGCCGCGATAATATCAGGCTTGCCGTCGCCATCAATATCGACAATCTGCGAATCCCCGGGCATGCATTTGGGGTCTTCATACAAGGCGGCCCGCTTATACTGAAGCGTTCCGCCTGAAAAGCCCTGTCCTTCATAATAATACAGAGCTCCTTTCCCATCGCCGGGCAGAACGATATCGACAATGCCGTCCCGGTTTACATCGGCAGCGCGCACCATGCCCGGTGATCCCTGTGACGATGGTCCGCCCAGACGATTAACGGCAAAGGGGTCTGCCGCAACGGCAGCCGCATCGTCAGGATTCAGACCGGGGTCGCCTGCGTCTATGGTCACCGGCGTCCATGCTGCGGTAAGCGAGGGAATTGGGGGTATATCGAGAGCAAAAACACCCGAGGGCCAGTACCGGAGCCCCTCCTTCACATATTCTTGATGATTATGCGTGCTCACCAGAAGCTCGGTTTTATTATCATTGTCGATATCGGCGGCTACGACTTCCATGGTCTTGCCTAGCCGGTTTTTGGAGGTGTACCAGTAATCAATGATATGAGCATTCCACGGGGGGGAGGTGGTCGTGACCCTGCCCGGATTCTCAAACCAGACAAGGGACGCGCCTAACGGATCGGGAAATAAGGCCGAACCCCACGGAAGATTGTTGTCAGGGCTGGTAATGAAAAACTGCGGGGCAACGACATCAGGCTTGCCATCGCCGTTGATGTCGGTCACCAGAAACATAAAGCCTCCGCCCTCGCCTATAGCATAGGGGCCTGAAAAAGAGCCGTTGCCCTCGTTTTTGAACCATTCAATCCAGAAATACTGCGATCCGTCGTTCTGGTTATAAAGGCAATAGCTGACCCTGGATGTTATGAAATCCTCAAGCCCGTCGCCGTCAAGATCGACAAACACGGCCCGGTGGTAGCTGGACAGGCTCGCCATGTCACTGCCGGTCAGTGTATAAATGATCTTCTTCTCCCAGTTGGCCGGTGAGGTGATGTCGCCGCCCTTGTTTTTTAAATAATAAATGCCGCCGTGGGCGTTGCAGAAAATAAAATTGTCCATCACCATAATGTCGATATTGCCGTCGCCGTCCATATCGCGCAGCACGGTTTCATTGGGAAATGCAAAGTCACTGGATATGATCGACTCCGTCCATTTGTCCATATCATGGCCGTCCCAGGTATAGAGGGCAATCCTCTGGGTTATCCCGGATGTCGCCACGATCTCCTTGATGCCGTCCTTGTTGATGTCGCCGATGGACAGATATGAAGCGCCTATCAAACCCGGCACATCAGGGGCCTGCGGCAGGGGCGTTTTGATGCCGGTTACGGTATGCCGGGTAAACTTGGCTGTAAGTGTCTGGTCGGCCGTTATCTGTGCACCCGTGATTTTTCCGGAGTTGTCACAGCCCATGAAGCCGCAAACCGCCACCGACAGCACGACCAGTGTGACCAGAGCTGGAATTCTTACCATGGCGCAGGTGATTGTGTTTTTCATTATTGTTGACCCCTTTCTGATTCAGCCCTTTAATCGCTTATGGGTAAATTTTCCGAAGCTTTCTTCGCGCAAGTAATACGTATGCGGCAAGATTTCAATGGACATAAAAACAGTCACCCTGAATCCGCCGTCAGCAGACTCAGGGTGACTGTAGAGCAAGCAATATCCCGCAGCCTGCTGCGGGGAGTTTCAATTACACTATCGGGCGCAAGGCCAAAAGCAGCCCTGCTACTAATTAGCACTGAGCGCAGCAGCGGCTTTAAAAAAGCTCTGGGCAATGGACTGCAGTGCCGGGCTGCTGTCAAGGGCCGCATTAATGCTGTCGGCATTATCATAATAAATCTGGATGATCACGCGCCCCACTGCGCTCTGGGCAAGTGAGCCGTCACGGAAAGCGCGCAGATTGTCAAGGGCCGCAGTGTCCTCTCCCAGCACCTTTTGAGCCGGGCATCCACCGGCTGCGGTTGTGGTTGTCGTAGCACATCCTGCTTTCGTGCCGGACTTCAATTTATTCAAAGGTGTACCCCGATTAGCAGTATTGTTAACGGTAAAGCTGCACCCATTAAAAGGTGCGCTTACCGGATTAGGAATCACATCATATTTAGAACTGGCGCTGAATTTTGAAATATCCGGCTCTTCATAGTATCCGATCATGCTTTGGTCCATGCTAACCGCCATGAATTGCACGGCTGTATTGTCTGATTTCTTGCCAGTGGCCCAGCATGTCAAAAAAGATTTAGCTGCAATACTGGGATAGCAGCTGGCTTCCGAGCACGTAGTGTCTATGGTGACAGTGTCGGTTGCGCCACCATTATACGTCATTGTCCAGGTGCCCTTAAAAGAAGCACATTGATCTGGTGTCACCACCGCTGTCGCCGCGGCGAATACAGGGGCCGCTGTAAATAATACAGCACATACAGCCAGCATTAATAAAGCTCTTTTCTTCATAACTCCTCCTTGTGTGTTTGTGTTATTCTGCCTCAATTACTTTTAGTATGTATACGTGTGTATTCAATCAGCCGATCAGCCTGTTTCCAGCCCGTGCAACGTGTGCTTCTTTGCCAAAGCCGACCATCATGCTGTTATCAAAACTTTAAACATCTGGAAGATCATGACGAAAAAAAAACAATCAACACTAGTCTAATACTAACATCCTCTGTTAAGCTTATCAACTAACTGTACTTCATAGTCGGTACACAATATCTATACTTACCCGTATTTTCCTGCTTGGTCAACCGAAAAATTAGCTGACTTACTAAATATCAGCGCAGCGGTTTTTTTTCTGAAAAATTCAGCGCTTTTATGATACCACGCGCACAGCTCATGAATTATTTTCTATTAGAGCATTTTTCTTTTTACTATAGACGGTTTATCTATCTGTCATCTCGACCGCAGGGAGAGATCTTAGGCTGAAGTATAAATCAAGGTGTTAAGATTTCTCACATTCGTTCGAAATGACAATGGGGCTACACTATTTAGAAAAATGCTCTAGTTCCTTAAACCCATGCCGTTAAAAATGGTTTTAAAACCGGCAGGATCGGGCGGCAAACAGGAGAATCAGATGAAGTGGGGTTTTGAAAAACCCTTGTGGGTCATTCTGAGCGCCAGAGAAGAATCCCTATTCTATTGAAATCTCATAAGCCTGATAAGCCAGAGATCCTTCACTTCGTTCAGGATGACACTTTTTCAACAACCCCGAAGTCCCTTTATTTTTAACAGCACCTGATCTTTAAGCTTATTACGCTACTGCATTTTCAGACCGGAGGCGGGGAGCTTGAAAGGTTGCGGTCTGCGACTTCTTTTTCATATGTGATTCGGTGGGTATTTGCATAAAACGCACCCTGTGCTCTTGAAAAAAAGACGGCCGGGCCTGCGAGGCCTGACCGTCTTTATTTATTTTTTGTTCTATCTCTATTGCTGCAGGCTACTGAAGGACCTTTGCCGCCGCTTGAAGTCCCAGACGGGCCAAGCTCTGCAGAGCAGGGCTTGCGTCAAGGGCTTCATTTATACTTGAGGCATTGTTGTAGTAGATTTGTATTATACTGCGGCCCACGGAGCTGTTGGCCAATGTACTGTCGCGGAAGGTCTGCAGGGCCGTGATGCTTGCCTCGTCGGCACCAAGCACCCTGGTGGCCGGGCAGCCGCTGCTGCAGCTCTCGGTCTTGTTTTTATCAGTGTCATCGCAGTCCGCCGGGGTGCAGCCCGTGCCCACATAATAACCATCGACGTCTTGATCAATGCAGCCGGTGGTGGGGCACACGGCGCCCTCGCGTCCGCCGTAGGAAATTGGATAGGGGCCGCTTGTTGTTTTGGCAAAACAGGAATACTTATTCGTGCCGGTATCCAGGCCTGTAGGTATGATAAAGGTGTATTTTGTTGTATCCTGGGTAACGCTGCCTGAGTCGACAACACTGGCATGTGATTGTTCTATATAACCGTACTTCAGCAAAGTTGTACTAGAATTTGGTATAAAATAAATCCAGACAAGAACAAACTCGACATTGCCCGGGTTTTTGATCCCATAGGCGATATGGGTAAAGCCGGTCCCGCTCACATAGGTGGGCTTCACGCCGATTTCCCAGGTCACCACGCTCTTGTCATCAAGGGTGACCTTCCACGTCCCGCTCATGGGGTCCATCTTAGCCGATGTCGCTGCGTGCGCCGCGGTGGTCACGGCAAACAAAAAAAGAACCAGACATAACACTTTTTTGCTCATAACTCCTCCTCCTGCATGGGTTAAAAGTTCTGGTGCACACTACACCAACTGCGATTAAATAACACTAATTAATTATACGTCGCGTCAAGCTCCTTATCTCTGACTGTGAAAACAGAGATTATGCTAACCCAGCTTATTTTCAGCGAAAAATTCCAGAAGGCAGCCATCTTTTTCAGCAAAGCCGACTGTCCGATTACATGCCGGTTCGGTTTTAAGGACATGGCTCCCAGTTTTATTACAGAATTGGGATAATTAGCATAGCCCATGAGCCATGTCAATGAAAAGAGCAACCCTCAAATCCACGCACAATCTGATTTTATAACAATAAAACAAAACTTCACTTTTCTTGATTTTTGTTCCACCCTCCTGTTACGATGAAAAACGACTTTGCCATTGTCTCGTGCCCTGTTTAAAATTTTGACGCTGAATCAGGGAAAGCGCCATCACCGAACATCGCAGCGGTTTTTGTTCTGAAAATTTCCGCGTATTTGTGTTAGCATGCGCAACAGAACATGCTGTGCACGCTACTATTTAAACCACTGCCGTCAATTATGGTTTCAGCCAGGCAATGACCGGGGCGGCAAACAGGGGAATCCTATGAACAGATATTTTTATAAAACGCACTTGATCGTTATGCTCATTGCGCTGCTGCAGGTCCAGACCGGATGCATGCTGCTGGGCGGCGGCGGGGAACCGCAAAAAAGCGACAAAGAGATTCTCTTCACCGAGGGAGAGAAGGCGATGGAGGCAAAAGACTATGAGCAGGCCATCCATCACTTCCAGACATTTGCCGACCAGTTCCCAAAATCCAAACAATACACATGGGCTTTGCAGCGGCTGGGGGAAAGCTATGAAGGGCTGCTGACCTTTTACTACAAAAAGAAAATAGAGGCCGGCAAACCCGAGCCCGAAGCGCGCAAGGCATTTCTTGAAAAATATGGTCGCTACAGCTGCTGGATCGAAACGCCCGGTGAGCTGCAATACAACCGCATGCAGTATAAGCTGATTCTGGAGAAGCACCCCAAAAGCGACATCGCTGATGAAGCAGCCTACCGCATGATCATTTGGGAGAAGGACTACAAGGGCAGCCCGGAGGGCGTGCTGCGGGAGCTTGCGGAGCTTGAAAAAGTGCTGAGCCAGTACCCGGACACCTCTCTTAAACCCGAAATACTGTATAAAACCGCCCGCCGCTGCCGCACCCTGTACGAAATGTATGCCTTCTCAAAAAAGGCCGGTGTGCGCAATGCTGAAAAAGCCGAGCCGTTCCGCGCTAAAACCAAATTCGTGTATCAGCTGTGCCTTGATTCGGCTGACCGCTCCGACTATGGCCAGAAGGCCTGGGAAGAGCTTCAGGCTTTTGAGCAGGGCAGGCGTATTTATATAATGGAATAACCGGGCCAGCTCTCTGCCTTTTCACCTGCATGGAATAAGTGTTGAGGCAGCATGAAGCTTAGTATATTATATAGCTGATAGACAGTGGGCACGATGCCGCAGGCGCACGAAGACTACTCCTGTTGTATAAAAGCTGCTCCTGAACTTGATCCCTCCCTGGAAAGGCGTTTGCTTTACAGCGACACGCAACATACTACAAGGGGCTTATGGAACATAACGACAAGTCTCCTGCAATAACGCGGCAGCATGGCCTCAACGGCCACGGGCATGACACGGCTCCTCTGGAATCACATATCCTGACTTCTCAGTACACGCCGTCAATAAAAAACGGCGTCTTCACGATTTTGCTTATCCTCTATGTAACCCTCTTTATCGTCATAGCCCGCGTTACGGTTCCCGGCATGGCTGCCATCAGCGCTCTTGTGCTGGTGATTGCCGCCGGATGGCGGTTCGGTGCTTTGGCAGGCGTTGCGGCCGGCGTGCTGAGCCTGCCATGCAATATCCTGCTGTTTGCCTCTCTTGGCGTAGACTGGTCGCAGACGATAATTGCCCATGGCGAGGCCGTGGCAGGCACTGCCGGGCTCATGCTCATCGGCGGCATTATCGGCCATCTGCACGCCCTCCGGGCGCGGCTTCTCATTGAGCTGGCTGAACGCCACCGGGCCGAACAGGAGCTTGCCCGAAATCTCGACCTGCTCGATGAGCTGGTCAGGCGGCGCACTGCGGAGCTTGAGCAGGCAAACAAACAGCTGCTCGAGGATGCCGAAGAACGCAAAGACGCCTTGTATGAACTGAGCTCCACCAAGGAATATCTTGAGAATGTGATCGGGACCTCCCTTGACTCAATCGTGATTATCGACCAGAGCGGCGTCATCGCGCGGGTGAACAGGGCCCTTCTTGATCTTATCGGCTGCTCAAAGGATGAGCTGGTCGGCAAAAAGGTCGACCGTCTCTCCGAGATCGAGCAGGGCGTGTACGTAACATCAGCCGGTGAAACCGTTGAGATAGGGCCTGATTTTCTTACTGCGGCCAAAGCCATGAACGCCCGTCTGTACGCAGAGGGCAAGATAAGCAACTGGGAATATTATCTTGTCGGCAAAGACAAAAAGCTCATACCGGTTGAGGAGAACATTATTTTGCTGACCGACGCGCAGGGCCGCAGCATCGGCGCCGTCGGGATCCTGCGTGACATCACGAACCGCCGGCAGACGGAAAACGAGCTGAAAAGGCACCGTGATCATCTTAACGACCTGGTTCAGGAAAAGACAGCGGAGCTGTCCACGGTCAACAAAAGGCTCGGGGAAAGCAACCGGCTCCTGCGGGAGAGCGAGCAGGTCCTCAATGAGGCGCAGCATATTGCCCATATCGGCAGCTGGGAATGGAATTTTCAAACCAACGTGGCTTACTGGTCGGATGAATTATTTCGAATCCTGGGCTATGAACCCGGCCAGGTCAAGCCGGGCCTTGATCTGCTCACCGAGCATATCCACCCCGATGACAGGGAAATGCTTTTCTTCTCCCACATGGATTTCGACTTCGACAACGCCCACCAGGAGCGAGAGTTCCGCGTCGTCACCAAAAACAGCGCCACCCGCCATATCTCGTCGCAGGTACGGACCGACTGCGACGAGGCCGGCAACGCCGTGCGCATCTACGGCACGCTGCAGGACATCACCGATCGAAAGCGCGCCGAGCAAGAGCTGAAAAAGCGCGAGATTGTCCTGAAAGACGCGCAGCAGCTTGCACATGTGGGCAGCTGGGAGCGCGATCTTTCTCTCAATACCAACTACTGGTCCGATGAGTATTACAGAATACTGGGATATGAACCCGGCGAAACAGAGCCGACCTTTGAAAAATTTTTCAACCACATTCATCCCGATGACCAGGAAAAATTTTTCAGCTACCACCAAACGAGCGATATCGTCAGCCTGGATTTCAGGATCGTGCAGAAATCAGGCGAAGAGCGCTATGTGGCGGCGCTCTCCAAGGTTGACATGGGAACATCGGGCATACCGGAACGGGTGCACGGGGTTCTGGTCGACATCACCGAGCGCAAGACCGCTGAAGACGGGCTCCGGCGGTATCAGAATGAGCTTGAAAAGCTGGTGAAGGAGCGCACGGCTGAGCTTGAGACTGCGCAGCGCGAGCTGGTCACGAAAGAAAAGCTCTCGGTGCTGGGGCGCCTGACGGCAACCGTGAGCCACGAGCTCCGAAATCCCCTGGGAGTTATACGCTCGTCCATATTTTACCTTCAAAAAAAACTGCAGAACCCTGATGAAAAAACCGAAAAGCATCTCAACCGCATCGAGGAGCAGATAGCGGTATGCGACCGCATCGTAGACGAGCTGCTTGAATACACCCGGGGGCGCCAGTCGGAAATGGCGCCGGGCGACATTAATTCACTGCTGCAGGAAATACGGCTGCTCATCACCGCTCCCGACGGGGTAACACTTGACTGGCATGCCGCCGGCGGCATGCCCCGCATCGGGTTTGACCGAGATAAAATAAAACGGGTCTTTTTCAATCTCGTGCAGAATGCTCTCCAGGCGGTCACCGAAAAAAAGGAAAAAGACCCGGCATACGAGCCACGCATCACCATTACCGCCGGGCCCGGCAATGGCGGCGTATGCATCCGCATAAAGGACAACGGCATCGGGATGGATGCGGAGACCGCCGGCCACGCATTTGAACCCCTGTTTACAACGCGCGCGCGCGGCACAGGCCTGGGGCTTTCCATAGTGCAGAAAATTGTTGCCGAGCACAGCGGTACGATCACGCTTGACAGCCGGCCCGAGCGCGGCACCACCGTGTTGGTTCGGCTGCCCGCTCACACCCCATAAGGAGCCCGTACCATGAAAGGACGCATTCTGCTTGTTGACGACAATGAGGAATTTCTGGACAGCACCCGCGACGTGCTTGAGATAGAAAGCTATGAGGTCGTAACCGCCACCAGCGGCGAAGATGCCGTCGCCCTTGCGGCGGCCGAATCTTTCGATCTCATAGTTATGGACATCAAAATGCCGGGCATGAACGGAGTTGAGAGCTTCATTGAAATGAAGAAAAATAACCCGCGCATTGAGGTCATTATGGCCACGGCCTACAGCATGCAGGACCTCATCACGCAGGCGCTTGCCGAAGGAGCCCGGGCCGTGCTGCAGAAGCCGCTGGACATGGGGCAGCTCTTTAAAACCATCGATGCTATCCGTTCCAAGGGCACAGGGGGTTTCGTTCTTATCGCCGACGATGACCGTGCCCTCTGCGACAGCCTCAAGGACAGCCTTGCTCTGCACGGCTATGACGTCTGCACGGCAAATGACGCCGACGAGGTGCTGAAAAAGGCCGAAAGCCATCAGTTTGACGTGCTGCTGCTTGACATGAAGCTGCCGATACTCAACGGCCTTGAGGTCTACCGGCAGGTAAAAGCCATGCAGCCCGGAATTATCGCGGTGCTGATCAGCGGCTATGCCCTTGAAATGAGCGACCTCATCAACCAGACCCTGCAGGAAAGCGCCCATGCCTTTCTGAGAAAACCCGTTGACATGAATCAGCTTCTTGGTATTCTTGATGAGATTTGCACGGCAAAGCGCAGCGGCAGCTATACAAAAAGCGGCCCGCCGGGAATTATCTGAACATGGACGGAGCAATGCATAACAGAACCATTCTCATCGTTGACGACGACAGGGCACACTGCGACAATCTGATCGATATTCTGGAAGATGAAGGCTACCGCCCCGTCGCCGCAGGATGCTGCGCTGAGGCTGAGGCTTTTCTCTGGGAACATCGGCCCGCCATCGCCCTGCTTGATCTGAAGCTGCCCGACGGCTCAGGCACAGCGCTGCTGGCGCAGATAAAAAAAATCCAGCCCGACTGCATCTGCGTTATAGCCACGGCCTACGGTGATCTGGATTCGGCCATCGACGCCCTCGGCCAGGGAGCCCATCAGTATCTGCAGAAACCGCTGCGCCCCAAAGAGCTTCTAAACCTTCTCGGGCAGATATGCGAGATGATCACGCTGCGCGAGGAAAAGGTGCTGGCGCAGGAGACCCTGCGGGCGCGCAATGAAGAGCTTGAATATATCAATGCCCGGCTGCGCCGTATGGTGGAATCGTCAAAAGGGCTGGCTGCCTGCTCCCGCTCGGGACAGATCGGCCCCCGTCTGCTCGAGGAGTTTTCCCGAAACATGGCAGCCGAAGGCGGCAGCCTGTTCATGACCACGGACAAGGGGCTCGTGCTTGAATACCACATGGGCCAGGGAGACATTCCGAACTTGATCCCCTACCCGCTGAAGGAGGGGACCGTTCTGGAATGCGCCATGCGACTGAAAGAGCCTCTCTTTATTCAGGATATCAAAAATCAAGGCTCGGTTCTGCCCAGCGGCGGCAGCGGCTACCGGGATGGGTCACTGCTGGTGTTTCCTCTGCCTGATGACAACGGCGACATCATCGCCATCCTGACCCTGCATAACAAAACCATACCGCCCTTCACGCCACAGGACCTTGAGCTGGGAAAAATATTCGCATCCTTCAGCAGCGAAACCCTTCGCGCTACCCGGGCGCTGGCGGCCCTGCGCCGCAGCGAGGAGCGGTACCGCCTGCTTGCCGAGAATGTCGAAGACGTTATCTGGACGGCCGACCTCAACATGCATCTCACCTACGTGAGCCAGTCGGTGACGCGGCTTCTGGGCTATGCCCCCGATGAGTTCATACTGACCTCGCCCCGGCGAATACTGGCGCCGGATTCATTTAAGCAGTCAAAGACTTTTTTCGAAGCACTGCTCAGCGGCGCTGCCGGCCAAAACCCGCCCAAGGATGAGTCCCTTGTGCTTGAGCTTGTTTGCAAAGGCGGCTCCTCCGTGTGGACCGAAAGCCGGGTGACCGTGCTGCATGATGCCCGTCAGAGCGGCATCGGCATTCTGGGCGTAACCCGCGATATTTCCGCCCGCAGGCGCGCTGAAAGCGACCGGGAAAACATGTATGCCCAGCTGCTCCAGGCTCAGAAGATGGAGGCTATCGGGATACTTGCCGCGGGCCTTGCTCATGATTTCAACAACCTGCTCACGACCATCAAGGGCTATGTCGACTTGATTCTTCTCAAGGCCGATGATGGCGACCCCGCATACGGCAATCTCAGGCATGTGCACAATGCTGCGGTGAAAGCCACGGAGCTCACGCGGCAGCTGCTGCTGTTCAGCCGCAAGCAGCCCATGCAGCAGACGGTGATCAACCTCAACAGGACGGTTGACACCATGCTGAAAATGATCAAGCGCCTGCTGTCGGAAAACATAACCATCACCACCTACTTTGCCCCCGACCTGCTGGCTGCCCATGCCGATGCGGGAACCATCGAGCAGGTGGTCATGAATCTTGTCGTCAATGCGCGCGATGCCATGCCGCGGGGCGGCACCATAACCATTCGAACGGAAAACACCGTGCTCGCGGAGGCTGACTGCCGCCTCATGCCCGAGGCGCGGCCCGGCACATTCATCAAGCTGACGGTATCCGATACCGGCTCGGGCATGGATCCCCAGACCATGAAACACCTATTCGAGCCGTTTTACACCACTAAAGCGCCAGGCACCGGCACCGGCCTCGGCCTTGCCGTCGTATACGGCATTGTCACGCAGCATAAGGGCTGGATCCATGTTGCAAGCGCCCCCGGCCACGGCTCAACGTTCACCCTGTTCCTTCCCGCAGACGACCGGAAGCCGGAACTGCACGAGCCGGCCCCTCCAGCTCTGAAAACTCTGCAGGGCGGCGGGGAAACAGTGCTGCTTGTTGAGGATCATAAGGACGTTATGGAATTCTGCGCATCCGTTCTGATGGAAAACGGCTACACGGTCATCACGGCGGAAAATTTCGCCGAAGGGCTGCAGGCCTTTGAGAATGAATGCGCAACGATTCGTTTGGTGCTAAGCGATGTGGTTCTGCCCGACCGCAGCGGCATAGAACTTGCCGGGGAGCTGTGCAGGCGCAAACCCACGCTGCCCGTCATCCTTGCAAGCGGCTACACTGATGACAAACCCCAGTGGCCCATCATACACAAGAACCAATATGCCTACCTGCAAAAGCCCTATACGGTTCTATCCCTGCTGCAGGCGCTGAAAAAAGCCCTTGTTTAGCAAGTAGGCCTTCACATTTAAAATTATCAGTTGCAGGCACCCTCCCCTTCATCCCCAATACTTGTGAATGAGCGGTGTAATAATTGAAAAAATAAAATCCCAGCGTCATTCTGGCTTGTCCGGAATCCTTACGCTGCGGTGGAAAAGATTCAGAGCAAGCCGGAATGACAGAAATGGGGTCGTTTACTGGAGATTTCATTTCGTTTTTTTTAATTCAGGTAAGTTTGGGGTAAGTTTGGGGACGTTGTTGATTGAGTTGAATTACTTCCGAACAATGGAACGAAAAGGGGATGGTTGTCCCCTTTTCGTTATCTGCCTTTTCGCATGGCCTTGTAGTCATAGCCTTCGGCAAACCGCACTTTACCCTGCAGGTCTGCGGGCAGAGAGCAGGGTCACATCCTAAATAAAATATTGGCACTACCCATCTACAGCCTTGCTTCTATGGTTTTGTCTGAAAGCAACCAGCAAGCTTCGCTTAAAAGCATAACCATTATATTTTCCTTGCCTTTCTTTCATTCATTATTTTATGATGACTGCCATGAAAACAAAGCTTTATCTGGACACATCAATTCCGAGTGCTTATTTTGATTTTTCAAAACCGGCCCGGCAGTTGATAACTCAACAATGGTTTAAGCACGAAACCCGAAAATATTGATCCCCTTGAAATTTTTGGAGGTTCACAATATGGCAACTTATAAAAATGATTATACAAAAGAAGAAGATCATACCCTGTGGGAGCTTCACGAGATACGGCATGCTCTTCATGAGATGATAAAAAATAAAAGCGCAGACCAGATAAATAAAGATTCTATCAGAAAGTACAAAACCTGGGGGCAGGGGGATGCCGTTAAAAAGGCCGGGTGATTTCCGCAACAGACGCCTTTTTCGGTTTATAAAAAAAACAGGGGCAATAAAAGAGGGTTCTATTAAAAAACTAGAACCCTCTTTATTGCCTTTTATTGTTTTAACTATTTGTTATTGCCTTTGCCCGGCTTTGATGTATCCGTTTTCTTGCCGTTATCTGTATCTTCCGGTTTCATTTTATTTTTGCCTTTGCCCTTCGCTGTATCGTCATCATGCGCAGAGACGTTTTTATGATGGACAACCTTTTTGTCCGATTTCTTTATTTCCGACAGAAAGGCACTGCTGTCTTTTTTCAGTTCCTTGAATTTCGGTGAGCCGGGCGCGATGCCAAGGCTCTGCGCCACGGCTCCCCAGCCCCTTTCGCGGTGAAACTCGTAAGCTCCCATAACTTGATCCAGCGAGTGGTTCGAGAGCACTGAAAGCTTCATGGCAATGCAGGCATCGCCGAAGGTAAAGCCGTGTTTCTCCATAAGGCCTTTCGCCGTTCCCTCAGAAAATCCATAGCGCCGGTCCATCGTCGGGGCAAACTGCGGACCTTCGCAGTGCGCGGCAGCATTAAGTTTGGCCACAGCTGTATCCCACCTGGTATCGCCGGTGGGAGTGCCGTCTCCTGCAAAGGCTGCAGGCGACCAGCAGAAAACAAGGAGCAGCACAATACTGAAAAATGTTTTCATAGGCTTTCCTTCTTAAGATTTTATAATTGTACCAACAAGTTCGTTGTGCGTCAGGAGAATGCAGAAAAGCCAGATCAGGGCGGGCACTGCCTAGCATGCTGTTGAAAAACGCCCATCTGCTGCGCCTGCGCTTCTCATGCTTCATTGCGGCGTACGAAAAAGTACGCCCATTTTGCATGATTGCCTGCAAGCCGGTGTCAGAGACAGCGCGCGCCTTGCATCTGGGCATTTTTGAACAGCCTGTATTCATTGACTTTTTCAACAACCTGTTAAAAATATAAAAAGAGCTTTTCCGTGTCAAGGCATATAACCAGGGCTTGCAATCGGCACTATGCCTAATGAATGCTCCTCATTGACTTAGCAAAACAATTGTGCGATTTTAGGGGGCAGTTTTTTTATTCAGGAGTTACTCCTTGGAACGCGAAAACGCACTGTTCATAACACAGAAAGAAAACTTGGGCTATCTGAACCCTGATTTCAAGCGCGTGCATTTCGGCGTGGAGTTCTGCGAGCGGCTGCTGCCCACGAAGGCCGAGCTTGCAGAGACGCATGCCGAGGTTACAGGCCGGGGCCTGCCCTTCACCTTTGTAACGCCCTATGTGACCGAAGACGGCCTTAGCAGGGTGCTAAAACTGCTGGGGCTGCTGCCCGAGTGCACCGAAGTGGTCTTTAATGACTGGGGCGTTTTCAGGCTGCTGCGTGAGCAGTTTCCGCATCTCGTGCCCGTGCTCGGGCGCATGCTCACCAAGATCAAGCGCGGCCCGCGCATCATGAACTTTATCGATAAGCTGCCCAAAGACGCGCTTGACCATCTGCGCAGCACCAATCTCGGGGTGCCCCGTTACACAAAATTTCTTTTTGCCAACAATATCTGCCGCGCCGAGCTCGACAATCCGCTGCAGGGCTTAAACCTTGACGGCGTGCCCGCACAGCTGAAGCTGTCGCTGCATATACCCTTTGCCTATGTGAGCACAACCCGGTTCTGCCTGACGGCCAACTGCGACAAACCCGAAAAAAAAGGCTTTATCGGCGTATTCCCCTGCGGCAGGGAGTGCAGGCGCTATACATTTTTCCTAGACAATGCGGCCATGACCACGCTGCTTATCCGCAAGGGCAATACCATTTTCTTCAGAAATGCCGCTGTAACCGATGAAATGCGGGGGTCGCATATCGACCGCGTGATAATCGCGCCTGAAATCCCCAACTGACAGGGCCATGACAACACAGATAATACTAGCCACGCGCAATAAACACAAGCTGCAGGAATTTCGCGACATGCTGCGGGATCTTGATGTTGAAATACTTTCCTGCGACGCCTTTGCAGGCTGCCCCGATGTGAAAGAGGATGGAGCGACATTTGCCGACAATGCCCTGAAAAAAGCGCGCGCCATTGCCCGGCACACGGCCCATGTTACCATTGCCGATGATTCAGGGCTTGAGGTCGACGCGCTGGGGGGCATGCCCGGCATCTACTCGGCGCGGTTTGCAGGCGAGCCCGCTGACGACCGCCGCAACAATGAAAAGCTGCTGCGCGAGCTTGCCCGCGTGCCGGATGAAAAGCGGGGGGCGCAGTTCACATGCGTTATCGCCATCGTTGACGGCCAGGGCAGAGAAAAAGTAGTTGAAGGCATCTGCCGCGGTGTTATAATACGGAAGCTCAAGGGGGTGCAGGGTTTCGGCTACGACCCGCTTTTTGTGGATACGGTATCAGGGCTGACATTTGCCGAAATGGCTGCCGGCCATAAAAACAGCATCAGCCACCGCAGCCGGGCAATTCAGGAGCTGAAAAAAATCCTGCCGGAATTCATAGCCTGACAGGCGCGCGCGTATGGTCTTCCAAGCCTGCGCGGGGAAGCCAGTACTTGAACGTTCACGATCCGATAAGGAGGGCGACATGAAGATCAAACGGAGAATGGCAAAACAGATTGTCACCATATCCTCCGATGCAAACGTGCTGGACGCTGTGCATCTGCTGCACAAGCATGGCATACGGCATCTGCCCGTGGTCGACGACGGGAGGTTCATCGGTTTTATTTCCGACTCAGACATCAAACAGGTTTTGCTTTTGCCCAATGGCAACGAGATGCCGCTGGCGGAATTCATGAACAAAAACCCCCTGACCATCGGGCCGGAAGACAGCATGGAGGATGCCGCCCGGATCATGTACAGCAACAAAATCGGCGGGCTGCCCGTGGTGGAGGACGGCAAGCTGGTGGGCATCATCACCGTAGGAGATATACTGGCGGAGTTCATCGAGATCATGGGCGGCCTGCAGGCAAGCTCGCGCATTGACGTCGTTATGCATGATGATCAGGAAGAGTATGAAAAAGTGACCCGACTTATCAAGCACACGGGCGGCGAGATACTGAGCGTGGGCATGAGCGACGCAAACGGCAAGCACAACAAATATTATTTTTTTCGCCTTAAAAAGTGCAATATCACCCCCATTACCGAAGCGCTCAGGGAAGAAGGCTATGATGTGGTGGCGGCCACCGTCTAGAAAAAAAGGATAGAAGGAAATGGCAAAAAAACAAGGCCCGTCACTGTCACAAACCGGAGTGCCCATACTCGAGGTATTTCCAAACCCGCATCCCGACCGCAGCTATGAAATAGAAATACAGGCCCCCGAGTTCACCTCGGTCTGCCCCAAAACCGGCCAGCCCGATTTCGGCGCCCTGCTCATCCGCTACATTCCCGCGGCTTCCTGCATCGAGCTCAAAAGCCTGAAGCTCTACCTGCAGCAGTACCGCAACCAGGGCATCTTTTACGAAGACATCACCAACCGGATTATAAACGACCTGGTGAAAGCCTGCTCGCCGCAGTGGATGCTGCTGACAAGCTCCTGGACCCCGCGGGGCGGCATCTCTTCAAAAGTGACGGTGGAGTATCTCGGAGATAAAAAGAAAAAAAGGAAAAAAGCGGGGGCCTTCTAAAAGACAGGGCTGGAGGCAAAAGCCTGTGCAGACTGCGAAACAAAATCCGTCCTGGCCGCAAATCCGAGTATTTCATCATAGGCATGCTGCTGCAGATGCGCCTTTTCCAGCACATCCATAAATAAAAGCTGGCCGCCCACACGCTGAATCATTCTGCCTTCAATCGGGATATGTATCCATTGCAGCTTTAAAACCGCGCTTAGCGGCACAGGCTTATCGGGGAGAAATATTTTAAGCAGCAAATTCTGGCCATAGCGCATGGCCACATCAGTTTCTATCTCGAAACCCAAACCCTGCTCGCAAATATCCACTATCCTGCACTGCTCCGCTGCCTCTCCGTTGTTGTAGTGACACTCAGCAGGCAGAAATAATGAAAAACGAAGGAACCTTCTGTTCTCTGTCGGGCATTTTTCAAACATACACAGATTGTTTAAAAGCTCCATTTGTCAGCTTCCTGAGCGCACAAAAAAAAATAGCGCCATGAATTGTCAAACAAAAAAAACAACCCCTACTGTATTGAAAATGCTGCAAGCAGACTTTGCATGCCGCTGCCGAATTCAAGCTAAGCACGGCATCTCTTTAATTATTTTAATATGTATAAACTTTAGCATATTTACATGCAAAAATCTATGGGTATACATACTTAAATCAGAGTTTGCCTGACGGCTATTTCTTAGCATCTCCGGCAGACGGCCCCGTTGCATTATCACCGGCCGCAGGGGCTCCTGCTGTCAGGCCATCAGCAGCATCAACCCAGCCGCCGCCCATGGCCTGATACACAGTCACGCTAGCGCTCAGGGCATTGCTTGAAAGCTGGGCCCACTTGAGCTCAGCCGGAAAAAGCTGCTGCTGGGCCTGCAGCACCGTAGAGTAAGGGGCATAGCCACCGTTATACTGCAGCGTCGCCATATGCTCGTAATCTTTTGATGCTGCAAGCAGCCGCGTCTGGGCGGCAAGCTGCTCACCCAGCTTTTCCCGCGATGACAGGGCGTTTTCAACATCGGCAAACGCACTCTGCACCGCTGCTTCATAGGCTGACAGAGCGGCCTTTTGCGCGGCTGTGGCCTGCTTCACCTGACCGTAAATGGCGCCAAAGGTGAACAGGGGGCCCTGCACCGTGCCGGTAAATGTCCAGGCGCGCGATGGGTCCTTAAATAAATGATGCAGCTCTTCACTAGTCCGGCCGTAGGCGCCGGTAAGTGAAATCGTGGGGAAGTACAATGCTCGGGCAGCACCGATCAAGGCGTTCTGGGCGATCAGGTTCTCTTCGGCCTGCAGCACATCGGGCCGCTGGGCCAGCAGCCCGGAGGGAAGGCCTGCGGGCACCGCAGGCGCGGTCAGCTCATAAATCGTTTTGCCGCGGGGTATGGCCTCGGGATTGCGCCCCAGCAAGAGCGCTATGGCGTTTTCCGTCTGAATGATCTGCGCTTCGATTTCTGGTATGGCGGCAGCCGCTGTCTCATACTGCGTGCGCGCCTGCGCCACCGTCATTTCCGACACCTGCCCGTACTTGAACTGAAGCTCAAAAAGCCGTACTGATTCGCCATAGATCGCAAGGGATCGCTGCGATATGGCAAGCTGCTCGTCAAGCCCGCGCAGCAGCAGATAATTTTTGGCCACCAGGCCCACCAGCGACAGTATGACGCCGCGGCGTGCTTCCTGCGTGGCAAACAGGTCGGCGTGGGCCGCCTCGGCCTGCCGCCGTATGCGGCCCCAGAGATCAAGCTCCCAGCTCGCCGTGCCGAAGGCCTCATACGTTGTCTTGGGTTCGGGCCGCAGGCCGGGGATCGACGTGGCAAGGGTGCCGCTCTGGCGAGCCCGCGTATCGCTTCCCGAATAGCCGAACTGCGGAAACAGGGGCGCACGCACCTGCATGAGCACAGCCGCGGCCTGCTCCACATTAGCGGCTGCAATTTTTACGCTTTTATTGCCCGCGAGCGCTTCTGCTATGAGCCGGTCAAGCACGGGGTCCTGAAACTGCGCCCACCAGACGGTATTGATAATATCTTTGACCTCCTGCGGCTCATAGCGGTAGCTCTTGGGCACCTCAAGGTCCGGTCGGCGGTAGTCAGGCCCCACGGCGCAGCCCGCCGCAACAATAATGCAGAAAACGGCGACAGCTCGCAGCATGTTACACGCCCTCCCGTCTGTCCGGTTCAACTGCAGGGTGACCAGTTCCCGCAGACTCAAGCCGCTTCTTTTTTTCCTTTGACCGCTCAGAGAGCCCGTCAAAAAGATAGAAAAACAGGGGCACATACAGCATGGCAAGCGTGGTCTCGCCGAGCATGCCGCCGATGATGCCCGTGCCGATGGAGTGGCGGGCATTGGCGCCCGCGCCCGTTGCAATAGCAAGGGGAAGCACGCCCAGAATAAAGGCAAGGGAGGTCATGATAATGGGCCGCAGCCGCTCTTCTCCTGCCTTGATCGTTGCATCGATAATGGAGAGGCCCTTCTCCCGCAGCTCCACGGCGAAGGTCACCCGCAGCACCGCGTTTTTCGCGCCCAAACCGATGAGCACCAGAAGGCCGATCTGGAAATACACGTCGTTTTCAAGGCCCCGCATCCAGTTCAAAATAAGCGCGCCGAGAATGCCGAAGGGCACCGCGGTCATGACCGAACCCGGCAGGGTCCACGACTCGAACTGCGCGGCCAGAATGAGAAACACGATGATAAGGCCGAATGCAAAGGCAACAGTGGAGGTGCCGCCTGCCTTCTTTTCCTCGAATGCCAGGCCCGACCACGAAAAATCAAAACCCTGGGGCAGAACCTCACGGCTGATTTCCTCCATGGCGTTGATGGCCTCACCCGAGCTGAAGCCGGGAGCCGCACCGCCTGTAATCTGTGCTGCCGGAAAGCCGTTGAAATGGGGCAGCAGGTCCGTGCCCGAAACATATTCGGCTTTTGTAAGGGCCGACATGGGTATCATTTTCCCGGCTGAGGAGCGCGTGTAGAGCTTCGAGATGTCAGAGGGGTTTTCACGGAACTGCGCATCGGACTGCAGCACCACATTCCACACGCGGCTGTACTGATTGTACTGGCTGACCTGGGCCGAGCCGAACTGGGCCTGAATCGCGCTGTACACATCCTGCACCGGCACGCTCAAAAGAACCGCCTTGTCTCGGTCGACCGTCACCCGCAGCTGCTGGGTTGCGGCATTGAAGGTGCTGTTCATGCCGCTAAGCTCAGGCCGGTTGCGCGCCTTTGCCAGAAACTGCTGGGTGAGCTCATAGAGCCGCCCGGGGTCGCCGGCCTCTTTGTCCTGAATCCAGAACTCAAAGCCGCCCGTGGTACCGATACCCGGAATCGCCGGGGGCGCAATAGGTATGAGCCTGCCCTGCGGTATATCGCGCGACAACCCTGCAACCCCCAAAAGCACTGCTTTGGCGTTCTGAACCTTTGCAGTCGCCCAGGAGCCGTACCGCTCTTTGAAATCCTTGAGCTTAATGAAAAAAGTTGATGCATTGGTTTTATACTGACCGTCAAGCAGGCTGAAGCCGTTGATTTGGGATCGGCTCTCCACCGCGGGATTTTTTGCAAATAGTGCATCCACTTTCTCGCCGACTTCGGCCGTGCGGTTCAGGCTGGAAGAGCTGGGCATAAAAATGGCTGACAGCACATAGCCCTGATCTTCGTTCGGCACAAAGCTTGTCGGTAGCACCTTAAACAGCAGCACAAGAAGCGCCATCAGGCAGGCAAGAATCACAAACGCCTGCTTCATATGTTTTATAATAAGAAGGACGAGATCGCCGAAGGCCACGGTGACGCGGTCGACCTGGCGGTTGAACCACGCAAAAAAGCCTTTCGTCGGGAGCGGGTTGTGCCGCAGCAGAAAGCCGCACATGGCCGGCGTCAGCGTGAGCGCCGTGAACCCCGACAGGGCCACCGATATGACGATGGTGATGGCGAACTGCTTATACAGCTGGCCCGTGGTGCCGGGCAGGAACGCCGCCGGGATAAATACCGATGCCATCACCAGCACCACGGCGATAAGCGAGCTTCCTATTTCGCCCATGGCCTTAATGGTTGCATCTTTGGGTGACAGATGGTTCTGCACCATGTTGCGCTCTACATTTTCCACAACGACGATGGCGTCATCAACGACCATGCCGATGGCAAGCACGATGCCGAACAGGGTGAGCAGGTTTATGGAAAACCCGAGCGCCAGCATGCCCGTAAACGTGCCGATGAGGGACACGAAAATCGCAACCGTGCAGATGATGGTGGAGCGAAAGCTCTGCAGAAAGAGATACACCACGAGCACCACCAGGATGATCGCTTCAAAGAGTGTCTGGATAACTTCCTCGATGGAAATCCGGACGAAATCATTCGTGTCAAGGGCGATGAAATACTCGATGCCGTCGGGCATGGTGCGCTTCATGTCCTCGAGCGTTTTCAAGACGCCCTTTGAAACATCAAGGCCGTTGGCGCCCGGCTGCTGATAAATGCAGATGAAGCTCGCCGGCATGCCGTTAAACCTGTTCCTGTCGACATACTGCCGCCTGCCCACTTCGGCCCGGGCGACGTCCTTCACGCGCACGATGGCGCTGCCGTCCTGGCTTGCCCGAAGTATGATGTTTTCATACTGCGCCGGGTCGATAAACTGCGGCTGCGTCACCACAGGGAAGGTCATCTGCGTTTTGCCGGAATTGGGCTCTTGTCCGATCTGGCCCGCGCCGAACAGGGCGTTCTGGTTGGCTATGGCCTGCTGAATATCCGTGGTTGTGATCCCGAGGGATGCCATGCGGTCGGGGTTCATCCACACGCGCATGGCCTGGTCCGGGACGCCGAACATCTGCGACTGGCCCGCGCCGTTCACGCGCTTGATCGCGTCGAGCACGTAGATATTGGCATAATTGTTCACATAATCAGGGCTGTAGCGGCCATCTTTATTGAACAGGGCGATAATCATCATGATGCTGGATGATTTTTTCTGCACCGACACGCCGTACTGCTTCACCGCATCCGGGAGCTGGGGAGTTGCAAGGCTCACACGGTTCTGAACCTGCACCTGCGCCATGTCCGGATCGGTATTCAGGGTGAAGTACACGGTGAGCGTCATCTGGCCCGTATTGGAGCTTGTCGAGGTCATGTAGAGCATGTTGTCGACGCCGTTTATCTGCGCCTCGATGGGAGCTGCCACGGAATCGGCCACGGTTTTTGAGTCAGCGCCCGGATAGGTCGCGGTTACCGTCACCTGCACGGGCGTGATGGTGGGGTACTGCTCGATTGGCAGCATTTTCATGCACACAAGGCCGGCAATCGTTATGATGAGCGCGACAACGGTTGCGAATATGGGCCGTTCGATGAAAAATTTTGAGAACATTTAAGTCTCTCCGGCTATTTGCCCGCGGCGTTAGCTTCGTCTTTTTGCTGCGTTTTTATTTTTACCGGCGCGCCGGGCCGAACGGTCATCCCGCCGTCCACAACGATGCGCTCCCCGGCTTTCAGGCCTTCGGTAATGAACCAGTCATTGCCGTTCCAGTCGCCCACAACCACGGGCCGCGGCTCAGCAACATTGTCCTTGTCTATTACCCAGAGAAAATGTCCTTTTGAGCCCTGCTGCACCGCGCGCTGCGGAACCAGTATGGCCCCGGGCCGCACCGCGCCCTTCAGCCGCACGCGGACAAACTGATTCGGCCGCAGCACACCTTCGGGATTCTCGACACTTGCCCGCAGCAGGAACGTGCCGGTCTGTGTATTGTACGACGGGGCGGCAAATGTAATTTTTCCCGTGTTGGGGAATATCGAGCCGTCAACCAGAATAACTTCGACTATATAATTATTGTCCTCAGGCGGCCGAATCCTGCCATTCTTTATTTGTTCACGGTGGCGCTGCAGCTCGTTTTCCGACAGGCTGAAATTGACCCACATGGGCGACAGGGCCTCAACAGTGGTGAGCTGGCTGTTCTGCTGGTTGATGTAGGTGCCGTCCTGCTGCAGCGCGGCGCTCGTGATGCCGTTTACCGGCGAGGTAATGACCGTGTAGGAGAGGTTCAGCTTTGCCTGCTCCATCTGCGCCTTTGCCTGCTCGACAGCGGCGGCGGTAGAGTCATACTGGCCGGTCGCATCATCAAGGTCTTTTTGCGAAAGCGCGTTTTGTTCGGCAAGGGGCCTGGTGCGCTCGAGATTCTGCGCTGCGGTTTTGTGGGCCGCTTCCTGCCGGGAAAGCGCAGCCTTGGCCTGATCGAGCTGCACCTTAAAGGGCTTCTGATCCATCAGAAAAAGCTCCTGGCCCTCCTTGACGATTTCGCCTTCCGTGTACACGCGCTTTTCCAGAAACGCGCTCACACGAGCCTGAATGTTCACCTGCCGCGAGCTCTGCGTCTGGGCCACGTATTCGGGGGCCATGGGCACATCCTGCTGCGCTATGGTCATGAGCGTCACTTCGGGCGTTCCCGGGCCGTCGGCCTTCTGCTCTTTGGAGCAACCGGTCGAAAGCAAAGGCAACAGGCAAAAAATACCCATACTCAGGAAAAGGGGAAATGAGCGCAAAGAATTTTTCATCATTTTCTTTTCGATGCACGCTTTCATCGTGATCTCCAGTTAGTAATCTCTTAATATAGTAATACGTCAACTTTTTTGGACGGGACAGATCCTACGATATGCTTTTTCTTAATACTAAATAAATTACTATCTTCTTACAACTAAAATTTATTGAGCACAAAAAATTCAACAAGCATTTAAATACTCAATTTGAAATACTCTGGACATATAATATTATCTTGTCCATGCTCACGGACCTGTCGCGTTATCACCGCCCGCAGGGTCGGCTGCTGTCATGCCATCAGCCGCATCAACCCAGCCGCCGCCCAGGGCTTTGTATAGATTAACAAGCGTGCGGAACAGTGCGGCGTGTGTCTGCGTGTATGAGAGCTCGGCTGCAAAAAGGAAGCGCTCCGCGTCAAGCACCTCGATGTAGCTGGTGAAGCCCTCATCAAAGCGAAGCCGGGCGATACGGGCGCAATTGCGCAGTTTTGAACCTTGAACCTTGAACTTTGAACATTGAACCTCCTCTGCCCTCCGAACCCCGAACCCTGTTCCCCGCCCCTCCATTATCCCTTTGCATATTAAAAACAGCCATTGTATAAAGATCATACTGTTTTTGCGTTACGGCTAAAACACTGCTTCATGGGGGTTCTTCGCAAATAGCTCTCTATTGGGCAAAAAGGGGTGGTCATGGGGGATTCAAAGCAACTGGTGCCGGTTGAACTGATTGAGAATAAGATATACCTGATCCGCGGGCATAAGGTCATGTTGAGCCAGCATCTTGCAGGTCTTTATCAGGTTGAAACACGCGCGCTCGTACAGGCTGTAAAAAGAAATACTGAACGATTTCCTTCCGACTTCATGTTCCAACTTTCCGAAAAGGAATTTGCAGACTTGAAATCACAAATTGTGATTTCAAGCTGGGGCGGCTCACGAAGAGCACGTCCATATGCTTTTACCGAACAGGGTGTTGCAATGCTGTCAAGTGTGCTTAAAAGCGCTCGGGCAGTTCAGGTTAACATCCAGATCATTAGAGTGTTTACAAAACTCCGGCAACTTCATTTGAATAACGCTGAACTTCAACGCGAGCTTGAAGAAATGAAGCGCCAGACCAATGATCGCTTTCAAATCGTTTTCGAAACGCTGGATCATCTGCTGGCCGTTGAAGATCGGCCGAAACGCAAAATTGGCTTTACAGCAAAGGAAAAATGAGCAGCATACTCTGTGATGCAGAACAAGAAGATTGCAGCAAGGTGAATTTAATCGGTGGCTGTTGTACTAGCTCAATAATTCGGTAACTTTCTGGAGCTTATCAAAAGGCGTTTCATAATTCAACCCGCCATGTCGGCGGAGATGATTAAACTCAAATAGAAAATTACCCAAGTTCATTATCAAATCATG